>Ga0247582_1000009_pt1 | contig 18849 bp, 16 predicted proteins | sample 41RmetaT_FD_189971 | JGI IMG/M metagenome (GOLD analysis project Ga0247582, IMG submission 189971) | Metatranscriptome of seawater microbial communities from Monterey Bay, California, United States - 41R (Metagenome Metatranscriptome) | ecosystem: Environmental > Aquatic > Marine > Coastal...
ATTTTATGAATATCGCGAGCCGAGCTGCTTAAGAATTCATATTCGGGGTGCTTCCATCTTAACTAAGGAGTGAAAGTAGTGGCTATAAGACTGCAAGAAAAGAAGCAGATTGTTTCTGAAGTCAGTGAAGCTGCTAATAATGCGTTATCTGCTGTTCTCGCCGATTATAGAGGCGTAACAGTTACGGATATGACTGGACTTCGTAAAACTGCGAGAGAAAACAATGTGTACCTGCGCGTTGTTCGAAATACGCTTTTGAAAAAGGCGGTAGCAGGCACTGATTTTGAGTGCATTCAAGAAGTGCTGGTTGGACCGACAATTTTGGCGTTTTCGCTTGAAGATCCTGGAGCCGCTGCGCGCGTGCTCAAAGATTTCTCAAAAGAAAATAGTCAATTTGAGATTCGAGCATTATCTGTTGGTGGTAAGTTGTTGGATGCGAGTCAAATTGATGTATTGGCTAAATTGCCAACGCATGATCAAGCTCTTTCCATTCTTATGAGCGTGATGTTAGCGCCTGTAACAAAGCTTGCTAGAACCTTGAAAGAAGTTCCAGCGAAGGCAACCCGAGGAGTGGCAGCCGTTCGTGACCAGAAGCAGGAAGCAGCGTAAAAAAGTTAAATAGAACGTATTATAAATCAATTAATTAGGAGATAAGAGTCATGGCTCTTTCTAAAGAAGAAGTTTTGGAAGCGATTGCCGAAATGTCGGTGATGGATGTTGTTCAGTTGGTCGAAGCGATGGAAGAAAAGTTTGGTGTTTCCGCTGCGGCTGCGGTTGCTGCGGCTCCGGCAGCTGCTGGGGGTGGTGAGGCAGCTGCTGCAGAGGAGAAAACTGAATTTGATATTGTCTTGACAGCGGCTGGTGATAAAAAGGTTAACGTCATAAAGGCGGTCCGGGGCATCACAGGTTTGGGACTAAAAGAAGCCAAAGAACTGGTTGATGGCGCGCCTTCAACGCTCAAAGAAGCCGCACCTAAAGGAGAGGCTGACGAGGCCAAGAAAGCTTTAGAGGAAGCTGGCGCGAGTGTGGAGCTTAAATAAGATCAGAAAAGTATTGGTCGCGCTAGATTTGTCTTGGCGCGGCTGATGCTTTTCAGCGCAATAAAGTTTGTTTTTGTGTGACCAAATTTCAATAAGAAACGGCGTAACTATCTTTTAGATTTTTGTTTCAATTGAAATAAGACGAGCTGACATCCGCTGGGTTCGAAGCCGGTTTGAATTTTATTATATAGACATTAACTCTAGGAACAGAAAATGGCCTATTCGTATACCGAGAAAAAGCGCGTCCGTAAAAACTTCGGCAAGTTGCCAAGTGCGATGGACATACCGTACCTCTTATCGATACAAGTTGATTCTTATAAACAGTTTACTCAAGTGGATTGTTCGGCAGAAGAACGCGCTCAGCAAGGCTTACACGCAGCGTTTAAGTCGGTATTCCCGATCGTTAGTTATTCTGGAAAGGCGGTCCTTGAATATGTTAGTTATGATCTCGGCAGGCCGACATTTGACGTAAAAGAGTGTCAGTTACGGGGCACTACATATTCTGTTTCGTTAAGGGTAAAAGTTCGCTTGATTCTATACGATAAGGAATCAGCAACTCAGGTCATCAAAGATATTAAGGAGCAAGATGTCTATATGGGTGAAATACCCCTTATGACAGATTCTGGAACTTTCGTTATAAATGGAACTGAGAGGGTGGTTGTTTCGCAGCTTCATAGGTCTCCTGGAGTGTTTTTTGATCACGACCGTGGAAAAACGCACAGTTCTGGAAAGCTTTTGTACTCCGCTCGAGTTATTCCCTACCGAGGCAGTTGGCTAGATTTTGAATTCGACCCGAAAGATATGGTTTATGTACGGATCGATCGTCGTCGTAAGCTACCTGCAACGGTTCTGATGCGGGCGCTTGGCTACACTTCGCAAGAAATCCTGGGCGAGTTTTATGAAAACAATACGTTTAAACTCAGTAAGGGCAAAGAAACTAACTTTTCCTTACAGCTGATTCCGTCTCGACTTAGGGGCGATGTTCTAAATTTCAGCATCAAGGATAAAAAAGGAAAAATGATTGTCGAACAAGGGCGAAGGATAACCAGCAGGCATGTAAGACAAATGGAGTCTGCTGGGTTGAGTGAGCTAAAAGTAACGCATGACTTTTTAATTGGTGCTTCATTAGCCACTGACATAATGAATGGTGAGACAGGTGAGGTAGTCATACCGTGCAACGCGGAGATTACACCAGAGGTAATTGAGGAGCTTGTCGCAAACAACGTCGAGCAGTTTGAAACAATCTATACAAACGATCTTGACTGTGGTCCGTTTATTTCAGATACGTTGAACATTGATACGACGACATCGAAGCTTGAGGCTATGGTTGAAATATACCGAATGATGCGTCCTGGAGAGCCGCCGACAAAAGAGTCGGCTGAAAATTTATTCGGTAATTTATTTTTTGCGCCCGAGCGTTACGATCTTTCTGCAGTAGGGCGAATGAAGTTTAATAGAAGATTGGGGCGCAAAGAATCGGAAGGCAGCTCAGTGCTTGATCAGCGAGATATCGTTGATGTTTTAAAAACTTTAGTAGGTATCCGCAACGGTTTCGGCTCCGTTGATGATATAGATCACCTTGGGAATAGGCGCATCCGATCTGTTGGTGAGATGGCTGAGAATCAGTTTAGAGTTGGACTAGTGCGAGTCGAGAGAGCGGTAAAAGAGAGGTTGAGCATGGCCGATTCCGAGGGATTAATGCCTCAGGATATGATTAATGCGAAGCCTGTCGCTGCTGCGATTAAGGAGTTTTTTGGATCAAGTCAGTTGTCTCAATTTATGGACCAAAACAACCCTTTATCAGAGGTCACGCATAAGCGTCGGGTTTCCGCTCTGGGGCCGGGAGGCTTGACGCGGGAGCGCGCTGGGTTTGAGGTGCGTGATGTGCATCCCACGCACTATGGCAGGGTGTGTCCTATTGAGACGCCAGAGGGTCCAAATATAGGACTCATTAACTCTTTGGCGACTTATGCGAGAACCAACCATTATGGATTTTTGGAGAGTCCTTATCGTAGAGTGGTTAAGAATAAAGTAACCGATGATATTGATTTTTTGTCAGCTATTGACGAAAGCGATTTTGTCATCGCCCAAGCGAGTGCCCCCTTGGATAAGAAAGGGGCTTTCACCGACAACTTGGTCACCGTGCGATATAAAGGCGAAACTCTTCTCAAACCAAAAGAAGAGGTTGATTACATGGATGTCGCTCCGCAGCAAATGGTTTCTGTGGCTGCTGCGCTGATACCCTTCTTGGAGCACGATGATGCTAATCGAGCTTTAATGGGTTCGAACATGCAGCGACAAGCAGTACCGACCCTAAAAACCGAAAAACCCCTTGTGGGTACGGGGATGGAAAGGAATGTTGCCCGAGATTCGGGTGTCTGTGAAGTCGCTTTTCGTGGGGGGACTATAGAAAGCGTTGATGCGGCTCGAATTATCGTGAGGGTAAACGACGATGAGACCAGTGCTGGAGAGGCGGGCGTCGATATCTATAACCTTACGAAATATACTCGATCGAATCAGAATACTTGCATTAGCCAAAAACCGCTCGTTAAAGAGGGTAATGTAATTAGCCGTGGTGATATTATTGCTGACGGACCCTCTATCGATATGGGAGAGCTTGCGCTAGGGCAAAATATGCGAATTGCATTTATGCCGTGGAATGGATACAACTTCGAAGATTCAATTTTAATTTCTGAGAGGGTCGTGAAGGAGGATCGCTTTACAACGATTCACATCCAAGAGCTGACGTGTATAGCTCGAGACACTAAGCTGGGATCTGAAGAAATTACCGCAGATATTCCGAATGTCGGAGAGGGCGCGCTGAGCAAGCTTGATGAATCGGGAATTGTTTACATTGGTGCTGAAGTAAGCGCGGGGGATATCCTAGTCGGTAAGGTCACACCGAAGGGCGAAACACAGCTTACACCCGAAGAGAAGTTACTGAGGGCAATTTTCGGAGAGAAGGCTTCTGATGTAAAAGATACATCTCAAAGAGTCCCAACAAGTGTAACGGGGACAGTTATCGACGTTCAGGTGTTTACTCGCGATGGCCTTGAAAAAGACAAGCGGGCGATGGAGATAGAGGAATATCAGCTGGCTCAAGTTCGAAAGGACATAGATGATGAATTCCGAATCGTCGAAGGCGCTACCTATGAAAGGTTGGCGAAGGCCTTGTTAAATAAAGTTGTAGTGGGCGGGCCGAAATTAAAGAAAGGACAAAAGGTAACAGCTGACTACCTTAACAACTTACCACGAGAGAACTGGTTTAAGCTGCGCATGTCTGATGACAAGGCGAATAAGCAGCTTGAGTTAGCGGAGGAGCAATTAAAATTAAGACGTTTAGATCTTGATGAGCGATACGAAGACAAGAGGAAAAAGCTCACACAAGGTGACGATTTGGCGCCTGGAGTTTTGAAAATCGTTAAAGTTTATTTAGCGATTAAAAGACGAATTCAGCCTGGTGACAAAATGGCTGGTCGTCATGGGAATAAAGGAGTTATCTCCGTTATTATGCCAGTGGAAGACATGCCTTACGATGAAACCGGTGAGCCGGTAGACATCGTTCTCAATCCTCTGGGCGTCCCCTCACGGATGAACGTTGGTCAGATTTTGGAGACCCATCTAGGTGCCGCCTCAAGAGGCTTGGGCGGTCGCATTTCTGCTATGCTGGAAGCAAAGAAAAAAGCCGCTGATATTAGAAAATTATTAATTGAGATCTATAACAAAATCGGCGACAAGAAAGAGGATATAAAAGAGCTTTCCGACGAGGAAGTCTTGGAGCTTGCGCAAAACCTACGTGGTGGTGTTCCGATGGCGACGCCGGTTTTTGATGGTGCCGCCGAAGTAGAGGTTAAAAGCATGCTTGAGCTTGCGGGCATTGACGAAAGTGGTCAGTTTTGGCTGAGTGATGGTAGGACGGGCGAAACGTTTGATCGACAGGTTACGGTTGGCATCATGTATATGCTCAAGCTTAATCACTTGGTTGATGACAAAATGCATGCTCGTTCCACTGGGTCATATAGCTTGGTTACTCAGCAACCCCTGGGAGGTAAGGCTCAATTCGGCGGGCAGCGATTTGGTGAAATGGAGGTTTGGGCGCTCGAAGCATATGGAGCGGCTTATACCTTGCAAGAAATGCTTACGGTTAAGTCTGATGATGTTGCGGGTCGAACAAAGATGTACAAAAACATAGTAGACGGCGATCACCGGATGGAGCCTGGAATGCCTGAATCATTTAATGTTTTAGTGAAAGAAATCAGGTCACTGGTTATCGATATGGAATTGGACGTCAGTAAATAACAATCAGGTTAATATGAAAGCTTTGCCTCGCGAGCAGGCAGGTTGAGGAGTAAGAATGAAAGACCTTTTAGGTTTGTTAAAGTCTCAGTCACCGTCCGATGAATTCGATTCGATCAGAATCGGTCTTGCTTCCCCGGAGATGGTAAGGGCGTGGTCCTTTGGTGAGGTAAAGAAGCCGGAGACGATAAATTATAGAACCTTTAAGCCTGAAAGAGATGGCCTTTTCTGCGCAAAAATCTTTGGACCCGTCAAGGATTACGAATGTCTGTGTGGTAAGTACAAGCGCTTGAAGCATAGAGGTGTCATTTGTGAAAAGTGCGGAGTCGAAGTTGCTCTCTCGAAAGTGCGCAGAGATAGGATGGGGCATATTGAGTTGGCGACGCCAGTAGCACATATTTGGTTTCTAAAATCACTGCCCTCCCGAATAGGGCTATTGCTGGATATGACTCTTCGAGATATTGAGAGAATTCTTTATTTTGAGTCTTTTGTCGTGACAGATCCAGGTATGACAACTCTGGAAAAGGGCCAGTTGTTGAATGACGAGCAGTACTATGAGGCGATGGAAGAATTTAGTGACGAATTTGATGCAAAAATGGGTGCTGAAGCTGTCCAGGCATTGATGAAGGATCTTGATGTAGCCTCTGAGGTTGCTCGGCTTCGTGAAGAAATTCCGGCAACAAATTCGGAGACAAAGCTGAAGAAATTGTCGAAAAGGCTGAAATTGCTCGAAGCTTTCTCTGAGTCGGGTAACAAGCCGGAATGGATGGTGATGACCGTCTTACCGGTGTTACCGCCTGACCTGCGCCCTTTAGTGCCACTCGACGGTGGCAGGTTTGCGACCTCGGACCTAAATGATCTCTATCGTAGAGTGATAAACCGGAACAATCGTTTAAAGAGACTTTTAGATCTGAACGCTCCCGATATTATTGTTCGCAATGAAAAGCGTATGTTGCAAGAGGCGGTAGATGCTCTACTTGACAACGGTCGACGTGGTCGCGCTATAACTGGTTCTAACAAAAGGCCGTTGAAGTCTCTTGCGGATATGATTAAAGGGAAGCAAGGGCGGTTTAGGCAGAATTTGCTTGGAAAGCGTGTTGACTACTCTGGTAGGTCGGTAATTGTTGTTGGGCCGACATTACGCTTGCATCAATGTGGTTTGCCAAAAAAAATGGCATTAGAGTTGTTTAAGCCATTTATATTCGGAAAGCTTGAGCGCCGAGGATTGGCAACAACCATAAAAGCCGCAAAAAAAATGGTTGAGAGAGAGACTGCAGAAGTTTGGGATATTCTTGCGGAGGTGATTCGTGAACATCCTGTTTTATTGAACCGAGCTCCCACATTACATCGGTTGGGAATCCAAGCTTTTGAACCCGTTTTGATTGAGGGCAAGGCCATACAGCTTCATCCCCTAGTTTGTGCTGCGTACAACGCAGATTTTGATGGTGACCAGATGGCCGTTCATGTGCCTCTTACGCTTGAGGCGCAGCTCGAAGCTAGAACGCTTATGATGTCAACCAATAATATTTTGGCTCCATCCAGTGGCGAACCGATAATTGTCCCTTCACAAGATGTTGTTTTGGGTCTCTACTATATGACACGTTCGAGGGTCAATGCCAAAGGTGAGGGCATGGTTTTCGCTGACCAAAAAGAAGTCCAACGCGCTTACGAAACTGGCAATGTGCACCTGCAGGCAAAAATCAAAGTCCGAGTCACTGATTTTGTAAAAGATGAAAGCGGTGAATTAGTGTCGAATACGAGTATTGTCGACACAACTGTAGGCCGAGTGATGCTGTTTAATGTGGTTCCCGCGGGTCTTCCTTTTTCGATGGTTAACCAAAAGATGGGGAAGAAGCCTATATCTCAAGTGTTGAACGCATGCTATCGCAATGTTGGTTTGAAAGAGACAGTAATATTTGCAGATCAACTCATGTATACCGGGTATAAATATTCTACAAAGTCAGGTTCGTCGATTGGGGTAAATGATTTCGTTATCCCGAAGGAAAAGGCTTCGATTATTGGACAGGCTAACGCTGAGGTAGAGGAAATAGAAGCGCAGTTTGCGTCGGGGCTTGTTACGCAGGGAGAAAAGTATAACAAAGTTATTGATATTTGGTCGCGTGCAAACGACATAGTGGCGAAGTCAATGATGGAGGGCTTGTCTACCGAGCCTGTAGTTAACAAGGAGGGTGAAACAGAGCAGCAAGAGTCGTTCAATTCGGTTTACATTTATGCCGATTCCGGAGCTAGGGGCTCGCCCGCTCAAATTCGTCAGCTTGCCGGAATGAGGGGTTTAATGGCGCGACCTGACGGGTCGATTATTGAGACGCCTATTACAGCGAACTTTAGAGAGGGCCTGAGTGTTTCTCAATACTTCACGTCAACTCATGGGGCTCGGAAGGGGCTCGCTGACACTGCTTTAAAAACAGCTAATTCCGGTTATTTGACGCGTCGTCTTGTAGATATATCTCAAGATCTTGTTGTAACCGAAATAGATTGCGGTACCGACCAGGGGTTACGGATGGCGCCCATTATTGAGGGCGGAGATATTATTGCGCCGCTCGCCGATAGAGTGCTCGGAAGAACCTTGGCGGTTGATGTTGTCGACGAAAAAACGAAGGAAGTAATTGTGTCTTCGGGTACTACCTTGGACGAAAAACTAGTTGATATGTTGGACGAAAAAGGAGTAGATGAACTTTATGTTCGTTCACCTATCACATGTGCTACTCGTTTCGGTATTTGTGCCACTTGTTATGGTAGAGACTTGGCGAGAGGGCACGTTGTCAATGTTGGCGAAGCGATTGGAGTTATAGCGGCGCAATCGATCGGGGAGCCGGGCACGCAACTCACCATGCGAACGTTCCACATTGGAGGGGCGGCGTCGCGCGCAACGGCTGCCGATAGTGTTCAAGTTAAGAACTCCGGAAAGATTCATTTGCACAACATGAAAACTGTGGAGAATGTAAAAGGAGAGCTCGTTGTCGTCTCGCGCTCGGGAGAGCTCATTGTCGATGATTTGCAAGGTCGTGAGCGGGAACGATATAAATTACCTTATGGAGCACTTATTACTGTTGGTAAGGAAACGGATGTAGAGGCGGGACAGGTAGTTGCTGCATGGGATCCTCACACTCACCCAATAATTTCTGAGGTTGCGGGTTCAGTGGCTTTTAGCGCGATGGAGGAAGGCATAACCGTCAGGGAGCAAACAGATGAGATTACAGGGCTGAGTAGCATTTCAGTAATTGATCCAAATGAACGGTCCTCTGCGGCAAAAGAATTGCGTCCTGCAGTCACAGTCGTTGATAAAAAAGGGAAGGAGTTATGTTTGCCCGGAACTACGCACCCAGCCCACTATTTCCTGCCCGCTGGCGCAATCGTCTCTTTGAAGGATGGTGTTGCGCTGAATATTGGGGATGTGGTTGCACGTATACCGCAAGAAGGTTCGAAAACGCGCGATATTACGGGTGGTCTCCCGCGGGTTGCAGATTTATTCGAGGCAAGAAGGCCCAAGGAACCAGCGATTCTCGCAGAGATTTCGGGAACAGTTAGTTTTGGGAAAGAGACGAAAGGTAAGCGACGATTGGTTATTACACCAAAGGATGGCGTTAACCCAATTGACGGCAGTGACCACTATGAAGTTTTAATTTCAAAATTGCGAGCTATGGCGGTTTTTGAGGGCGAGTATATCGAAAAGGGTGAAGTGGTGTCCGAAGGGCCGCCGGCCCCGCACGATATTTTGCGACTCAAGGGTGTTGAAGCCCTAGCAGAATATATAGTCAACGAGGTTCAAGATGTTTATCGACTTCAGGGCGTTCGAATAAACGATAAGCATATAGAAGTGATCGTTAGACAAATGTTACGCAAAGTCGAAATTATTGACTCGGGAGAATCTAATTTAATTAAAGGTGAGCAGCTAACTCTTACACAAGTGATGGAAGTTAATGAGAAGTTGGTAAGTGAGTCTAAGTCACCTGCCAGATTCAATAGAATGTTGCTCGGGATTACTAAGGCGTCTCTCGCGACAGAATCGTTTATTTCTGCTGCGTCTTTCCAGGAAACAACTCGCGTTTTAACTGAAGCGGCGGTGACTGGCAAGCGAGATTTCTTGAGGGGATTAAAAGAGAATGTTGTTGTAGGCAGGTTAATCCCAGCAGGTACTGGACTTGCTTATCATGAAGCGCGTAAGAAGAGTTATCTGGATGATTATGATTTTGATTCGGCGAATGCTATTGATGTCGAGGCTGCTCTGACGGAAGCGCTTAACGAGGAGGTTGAGAGTTAATGTTGCAGGGCTTTAAAGAGTTGACTCTGAGGCTCTGTATCTTTAGAATCCGCCTGCATTTGCGGAGACGCTAGGGAAGAGCGAAACATTTAATTTTTTGTTAACAATATTCGATTTGAGCATTCAATCGGTAAAATAAGAGGTTTGTTTTTGTACTATGGCTACGATAAATCAGTTGGTCCGAAAGCCTAGGAAGAGTAAAAGCGCTAAAAGCGGTGTTCCTGCGTTGCAAGGGTCCCCCCAGAAGAGAGGCGTTTGTACAAGGGTTTATACGACAACTCCTAAAAAGCCGAATTCTGCTTTACGAAAAGTATGTAGAGTTAAGCTGGTCAATGGTTTTGAGGTTTCCTCCTACATTGGTGGAGAGGGCCATAACCTGCAGGAACACTCAGTGGTGCTTATCCGTGGAGGGCGGGTAAAAGACCTACCTGGGGTGCGGTATCATACTGTTCGGGGCAGCTTGGACACCTCTGGAGTTGCCGATCGTAAACAGGGGCGTTCGAAATACGGAGCAAAGCGGCCAAAGAGTTGATTTAGAAAGCCAAGTTCAAAATTTTACAAGGCCGGCACCTTTTGTGCCGGCCTTGTCTCACATGGGGTTTGTGACCCGGAGCATTGTAAGACCAAGTTCAATAGTAAGGCCGGTTTGCTCAAAGATTGCTTTTCGGGCAATACCGGACAACCTGAATTCATAAGGAGTTTAAAATGCCAAGAAGAAGAGTTGCGGCGAAACGAGAAGTTCTGCCAGATCCTAAGTTCCAAAACAAAACTTTAGCCAAATTTATGAATCATGTGATGGTTGATGGTAAGAAGTCGGTGGCTGAAAAGATCGTATACGGAGCGCTTGATGTTGTCTCTCAAAAGACAGCTGGCTCTGATCCCTTGGAGATTTTCGAAAAAGCGCTTGAAGCGATTGCTCCTATGGTGGAGGTAAAATCCAGAAGAGTTGGGGGGGCTACATATCAGGTTCCTGTTGAGGTTCGGGTTGAGCGACGTAACGCTTTAGCTATGAGGTGGCTTGTAGAGCACTCTCGAAAGCGAGGTGAAAAGTCGATGGCCCTAAGGTTGGCTGGTGAAATCTTTGATGCCTCAGAAGGGCGTGGCAGTGCGGTCAAAAAGAGAGAAGATGTTCATCGGATGGCGGAAGCAAATCGCGCGTTCTCACACTTCCGGTTCTAATAAAATAAATACAATAGAGGGTAAGACTCGTGGCCAGAAAACATCCGCTTAATCGGTATAGAAACATAGGGATTGTCGCACATGTTGATGCTGGCAAGACGACAACGACTGAGAGAATTCTTTTCTATACAGGGATATCGCACAAAATTGGCGAAGTGCATGACGGTGCTGCAACAATGGATTGGATGGAACAGGAGCAAGAGAGAGGTATCACTATAACCTCGGCAGCCACTACGTGCTTCTGGAATGGAATGGATGATCAATACGATGAGCATCGGGTAAATATTATTGACACCCCTGGTCACGTAGATTTCACGATTGAGGTCGAGAGATCTCTTCGCGTTTTAGACGGAGCGGTGGTTGTTTTATGTGGTTCCTCAGGCGTACAACCTCAAACAGAAACGGTTTGGCGTCAGGCTAACAGATATGAAGTCCCGCGAATGGTTTTTGTAAATAAAATGGACAGGGCTGGGGCTAATTTTTTAATGGTCGTTGAGCAAATGAAGGATCGCTTGGGTGCGAACCCTGTTCCTATGCAGCTTGCGATTGGGGCTGAAGACGATTTTAAGGGCGTCATAGATTTAGTTAAGATGAAAAAAATTGTTTGGAGCGAAACTGATCAAGGAACAACATTTGTATATGAAGATATTCCTGTCGAAATGCAGGCAGAGAGTGAAAAATGGCGTGAGGTTTTGGTCGAAAATGCCGCGGAAGCTACTGAAGAGCTAATGGAGAAGTATTTAGAAGGTGAAGAACTGAGTGAAGAAGAAATAATGAGTGGGATTCGCATACGGACTCTGTCCAGCGAAATTGTTCCGACTTTTTGCGGTTCTGCTTTTAAAAACAAAGGCGTTCAAGCAGTTTTAGACGCAGTTATCGACTACATGCCTGCGCCGACAGAGGTTAAGGCGATTGACGGAGTGTTGGAGAATGGTGATCAAGTTACCTGTGAGGTCGAAGATGATGCCCCTTTTGCTGCGTTAGCTTTTAAAATCGCAACGGATCCTTTTGTGGGTACTTTGACTTTTTTCCGGGTTTATTCTGGGAAGCTCAACTCAGGAGACTCGGTTTATAACCCGCTGAAAAGTAAGAAAGAGAGAGTTGGTAGAATGGTGCAAATGCATGCTAATTCGCGCGAGGAAATTAAAGAGGTTTTGGCTGGAGACATTGCTGCAGCTATTGGGTTGAAAGATGTAACGACCGGGGAGACTTTATGCGCAATTGACAGGGTTGTTACTTTAGAGAAGATGGAGTTCCCGGAACCTGTGATTTCCGTAGCAGTTGAGCCTAAAAGTAAAGCCGATCAAGAGAAAATGGGTATTGCGTTGGGCAAGCTTGCACAAGAGGATCCGTCTTTTCGAGTCGAAACTGATGAAGAGTCAGGGCAAACTATTATTTCGGGTATGGGAGAGCTTCACTTAGATGTTTTAGTGGATAGGATGCGGCGAGAATTTGCTGTAGAAGCGAATATTGGCAAACCACAAGTGGCGTATCGAGAGACAATTCGTAAATCGGTTGAAATTGAAGGGAAGCATGTCAAGCAATCTGGTGGAAGAGGTCAGTATGGTCATGTTGTCCTTCGTCTAGAGCCTTTAGACCCAGATGCGGAGTATGAATTTGTTAACGAAATTGTTGGCGGAGTTATTCCCCGTGAATATATACCTGCTGTTGACAAGGGCGTTCAGGAGCAGATGAAAAATGGATGTTTGGCTGGTTATCCACTGCTAGCGATGAGAGTAACTTTATTTGATGGATCGTTCCACGATGTTGATTCAAGTGAAATGGCTTTTAAGATTGCAGGGTCTATTGCGCTCAAAAAAGGAGCGCTTCAAGCTGATGCAGCATTACTTGAGCCCATGATGAAAGTCGAGGTTGTCACTCCTGAGGAATACATGGGAGATGTGATGGGTGATTTGAATCGTAGACGAGGAATGGTGCATGGAATGAATGACTCTGCGTCGGGAAAGGTTATCGACGCAGAAGTGCCCCTTGCTGAGATGTTTGGGTACTCTACCGACCTTAGGTCGGCCACGCAAGGCCGAGCCACGTACACTATGGAATTTGAAAAATACGCCATAGTTCCGAACAATGTTGCCGAGGCAATCGTTAGCTCAAAATAAATTTAGCTAGAGATAATAGGGGTGGTCGACAATGGCGAAGGAAAAATTCGAAAGAAGTAAGGTGCACGTAAACGTAGGTACGATCGGGCATGTTGATCATGGAAAGACTACCCTAACGGCAGCTCTAACAAAGGTGTGTGCGGATGCTCACGGGGGAGAGACTCGTGATTTTGCTCAGATTGATAATGCGCCGGAAGAGAAAGAGCGCGGCATTACGATTTCCACGTCACACGTTGAGTATGATTCTCCAGATCGCCACTATGCGCACGTTGATTGTCCCGGTCACGCTGACTATGTGAAAAACATGATTACTGGTGCGGCTCAGATGGATGGGGCTATTTTAGTTTGTTCCGCAGCAGATGGACCCATGCCACAAACGCGAGAGCACATTCTCTTGTCCCGACAGGTTGGAGTGCCCTATATCGTTGTATTTATGAATAAGGCAGATATGGTTGACGATGAAGAGCTCCTTGAGTTGGTGGAGATGGAGATTCGGGAGTTGTTGGATTTATATGATTTTCCTGGTGATGATACACCTATCATCATTGGTTCTGCACTAAAGGCGTTAGAGGGTGATCAATCAGATATAGGAGCGCCGGCAGTACTTAAGCTTGTTGAGACTTTGGATAGTTACATCCCGGAGCCTGTGCGTGATATTGAGAAGCCTTTCCTTATGCCGATTGAGGATGTTTTCTCAATTTCCGGTCGTGGCACTGTAGTAACTGGTCGTATAGAGCGCGGCATCGTCAATGTTGGTGATGAGATTGAAATCGTAGGTATTCGAGATACTACGACTACGGTTTGTACTGGTGTTGAAATGTTCCGTAAGCTCTTAGATGAAGGCCGGGCTGGTGAGAATGTTGGTGTTTTATTACGGGGCACTAAGCGTGAAGATGTTGAGCGGGGGCAGGTTCTTTCTAAGAAGGGGACGATAACGCCACACACTAAGTTTGAGGCAGAAGTCTATATCTTGAGTAAAGACGAGGGTGGTCGTCACACGCCATTCTTTAAAGGATACCGACCACAATTTTACTTCCGTACTACAGACGTGACTGGTGCCTGTGAGTTGCCTGAAGGTGTTGAAATGGTAATGCCTGGTGACAATGTAAAGATGGATGTTGAATTGATTAATCCAATAGCAATGGATGAAGGTCTTCGTTTCGCGATAAGAGAAGGTGGTCGCACGGTCGGTGCTGGTGTTGTCTCTAAGATAAACGAATAACATTTTCCCAAGTTAGCAATTAAGCCGAGGTGACCCATAATGGGCCTACTCGGCTGTTTATTAGCTATATGTCCAGATGTTGGGGTCTAAGCGGGATCATTATACTACTCTGGTCATCAATAATTAGCGTAGTTTGGCAGCGAAGGAATTTAGGCAGGAAAATATTAGTATAATGCCGTCGAACGTGCTTATTGGCTTGACTCTCAGCGGTAGCCCATTTAGAATCTCGCTTCTTTTTTGATCGAGCTTGAGTCGAAGCAGCCAGTATACATACCGGTTAATTAGTAAGCTATTTTTGGAGTTTTAAGTAGATGCAGAATCAGCGTATCAGAATTCGTCTCAAAGCATTCGATCACCGGTTGATTGATCAGTCTACACAAGAAATCGTAGACACGGCCAAAAGAACTGGCGCGCAAGTTAGAGGTCCTATACCGTTGCCGACGAATAAAGAACGTTTCACAGTTTTGATTTCTCCGCATGTGAACAAAGATGCTCGAGATCAATATGAGATTCGGACGCACAAGCGACTGCTAGATATAGTTGAGCCCACTGAAAAAACGGTGGACGCATTGATGAAGCTCGACCTAGCAGCAGGCGTGGAAGTGCAGATTAGCTTGGGTTAACAATTGAGCTGAACTCAGGTCTAGTAATATTGAGTTGAATTAAGAAAAAAATATCCAGGCAGTAAGATTTCAGTCCTTTCTGTCCTTTTATTTAAAAGTTTTGGCGCACTGACATCTTTGCTTTCTTATATCGGAAGCTACATAGTGCAACGCGTCAGCGGCCATAGAGGGTTAAGCCCCGTGCACGATGAGGTTAAAAAATGTCGATTGGATTAGTCGGATTGAAGAGTGGGATGACCCGAATCTTCACAGAGGATGGGGCTTCTGTTCCAGTTACTGTTGTTGAAGTTAAACCGAACCGCGTTACACAAGTGAAAACCTGTGATGTTGATGGATACAGCGCTGTTCAAGTTACGATGGGCGAGCGCCGCAGTTCTCGGGTGTCCAAGGGTCTAGCGGGCCATTTTGCTCGAGCGAAGACGCCGGCAGGTGTCGGGTTGTGGGAGTTTCGTACTGAAGAAAGTGTTACGGCGAACCTCGAGACCGGCTCCGAAATAAAGGTTGACGTTTTTTCAGAAGGCCAGCTTGTTGATGTAACTGGGACGTCAAAAGGAAAAGGTTTTCAAGGTGGCGTGAAGCGTCACAATTTCCAGATGCAGGATGCGACTCACGGTAATTCTTTGTCTCACCGAGCGCCGGGTTCTATCGGTCAGTGTCAAACTCCTGGTAGGGTTTGGAAAGGTAAGAAAATGGCGGGACAAATGGGTAATGAGCGCTCCACGACTCAGAGCCTTAAAGTGGTGCGCGTCGATATTGAAAACAACCTCCTTTTAATTAAAGGTGCGGTTCCTGGAGCTACTGGCTCGCAATTAATCGTTCGTCCGGCTACGAAGGCAAAGGGGTAAGTGATGGAGATTAGTATCGCGTTACCTGGAAAGAAGACGAGCAAAGACACGGTTTCCTTGTCAGAAGATGCCTTTGGTAGGGATTATAATGAAGCTCTTGTTCATCAAAGCGTAGTCACTTACCTAGCTGGTGGACGTCAAGGAACAGTTCAGCAGAAAACCCGGTCTGATGTTCGCGGGGGAGGCAGGAAGCCTTGGCGACAGAAGGGCACTGGACGTGCGCGCTCAGGTACCATAAGAAGTCCAATCTGGCGCGGTGGAGGAGTGACATTTGCGGCTCGGCCGCGTGACTTCAGTAAGAAGCTTAACAAGAAGATGTACAAGGGAGCGATGCGTTGCATTCTTTCCGAACTTGTTCGACAGAACAGACTCGTAGTGGTTGATGATTTTGTTGTCGATACTCATAAAACAAAAGAGTTAGTGAGTAAGCTTCGAGAATTTGGTTTAGATAATGTTCTGATAGTTTCTGAATCGGTAGAGCAAAATCTGTATTTAGCTACCAGGAACCTTCACAAAGTTGATGTATTGGATGCCTTAGGTTTGGATCCGGTGAGCCTTATCGGATATGAAAATGTCCTCATGACAGTCTCGGCCGTGAAGAAAGTTGAGGAGATGTTGTCATGAACTTTGATAGGTTATACACCGTGATTTTGGGACCGCATGTTTCGGAGAAAGCAGCACTGCTCGGCGATGCTAATAATCAATATGTTTTCAAGGTGGCTCGTTCTGCGACTAAACCAGAGATAAAGAAGGCTGTGGAGACTTTATTTAATGTTTCTGTGGTAAACCTTCAGGTTATGTTGGTGAAAGGCAAAACCAAGCGTGGAGCCGGAGGACGCGTTCGGCGCAGGTCTGACTGGAAGAAGGCTTACATTAGATTAGAGGCCGGACATGAGATCGATTTTGCAAATATTACGTAAGCGGAGTTAGAAGATATGCCAGTTATAAAGTGTAAACCTACTTCTCCGGGACGCCGCTTTGTGGTCAAGGTTGTGCATCCTGATCTGCACAAAGGAGCTCCGTTTGCTGCCCTTACGACTTCCAAGTCTAAGACGGGAGGGCGAAACAACAAAGGACGAATAACGACACGTCATGTTGGTGGTGGTCACAAGCAGAAATACAGGATTATTGATTTTAAGAGAAATAAAGATGGAATCCAGGCTAAAGTCGAAAGATTGGAATATGACCCGAATCGTTCTGCGAATATTGCGCTGCTTTTGTTCTCGGATGGGTCTCGTACTTACATTATCGCGCCTGCCCAAGTAAAGGTTGGGGATGTTTTACAATCTGGCGACGATGCACCAATTAAAATAGGAAACAGCCTTCCGCTAAGAAATATCCCGTTGGGGAGCACGGTCCACTGTGTCGAGTTAAAGCCTGGAAAAGGATCTCAAATCGCTAGGAGCGCCGGTACGTCGCTGCAGTTGGTGGCGAGGGAAGGGGCTTACGCGACACTCAGGCTGCGATCTGGTGAAATGAGGAAGGTTTTGAGCGAGTGCAGAGCCACTCTTGGAGAGGTTTCTAATGGCGAGCATAGCTTGAGGTCTCTGGGAAAAGCCGGTGCGAAGAGATGGAGAGGTGTTAGACCTACGGTCAGGGGTGTGGCGATGAATCCCGTCGATCATCCACATGGAGGGGGAGAGGGGCGCACGTCTGGAGGCCGCCACCCGGTATCACCATGGGGTACTCCAACCAAGGGTTACAAAACAAGAACGAACAAGCGAACAGATAATATGATTGTTCGCCGCAGAAATTCCAATCGTTAGTCGTAATAGGGGAAGAGTGCCGTGCCACGATCGTTAAAAAAAGGTCCCTTCATTGATTTGCATTTGATGAAGAAAGTTCAAGTAGCCGCTGAGGCGAATGACAAGCGCCCGATAAAGACTTGGTCTCGCCGCTCGATGGTTTCTCCGGATATGATAGGGTTGACTATTGCAGTGCATAATGGGCGCCAGCACATTCCTGTTTCTATAAATGAAGATATGGTTGGTCATAAGTTGGGTGAGTTTGCTGCGACAAGAACCTATAAGGGTCACGTTGCAGATAAGAAGTCGCGTTAAAGAGGGGTGAGCATGGAAGTTTCGGCCAAGATGAAAGGTGCGCAAGTGGCGGCTCAAAAGGCTAGGCTCGTTGCGAATCAAATTAGGGGTAAGTCAGTTGAAGAAGCTTTACTTCTCCTTGAATACAGCCCTAAAAAAGGCGCTATGCTCATTAAGAAAGTTCTCAATTCAGCAATTGCTAATGCGGAGCATAACGAAGGCGCTGATGTAGACGAGCTTAAAGTGTCTACAATATGCGTTGACGAAGGTACGACAATGAAAAGAATCATGCCGAGAGCAAAGGGACGGGCTGACAGAATTTTGAAGCGCTCGTGTCACATAACAATAACAGTAGCTGATAGTTAGGAGTATCGGATGGGTCAGAAAGTACATCCAACTGGGATTCGTCTTGGTATAGTAAAAAAACATACCTCGACTTGGTACGCGGAAGGAAAGCGATATTCTGAGAATCTTCTTGTTGATCTTGAAGTGAGAGAATACGTTAAGAAACGATTGGCGGCCGCATCAGTCTCCCGAGTTGAAATTGAACGACCGGCTCAGACGGCCAAAGTGACGGTTTTTACTGCGCGCCCAGGTATAGTTATTGGCAAGAAAGGAGAGGACGTAGAAACGTTACGCAGTGAGCTTGGTCGTCGGATGGGGGTTCCTGTTCAGGTTAATATCGAAGAAATTAGAAAGCCTGATCTTGATGCGAAGCTTGTTGCAGATAGTGTTGCGGCACAGTTAGAGCGAAGGGTTATGTTTAGGAGAGCTATGAAAAGAGCTGTTCAAAACGCTATGCGTCAGGGGGCCGAAGGGATAAAAATTCAAGTCGGCGGGCGTTTAGGTGGAGCGGAGATAGCTCGTTCGGAGTGGTATCGTGAAGGACGAGTGCCATTGCACACGCTTCGGGCAGATATTGATTATTCAACAGCAGAAGCTAACACAACATATGGAATTATTGGTATTAAGGTTTGGGTTTTTAAAGGCGAAATTCTGAGTCTTGAAGAAGCTTCAGTGCCGAGCGCACCACCAGCCAGTTAGAGGGATTAAACGTGCTACAACCAAAGCGTACAAAGTTTCGCAAAATGATGAAAGGCCGGAATCGAGGTTTAGCCCAGCGTGGCAGCAACGTGAAGGACGAGTGCCATTGCACACGCTTCGGGCAGATATTGATTATTCAACAGCAGAAGCTAACACAAC
>Ga0247582_1000016_pt1 | contig 16860 bp, 24 predicted proteins | sample 41RmetaT_FD_189971 | JGI IMG/M metagenome (GOLD analysis project Ga0247582, IMG submission 189971) | Metatranscriptome of seawater microbial communities from Monterey Bay, California, United States - 41R (Metagenome Metatranscriptome) | ecosystem: Environmental > Aquatic > Marine > Coastal...
GACGACCCAGAAGACCTTAGATGAGAACGTAACGATACTGATAAACTTATAGTTGGCATTTAAATATCCTTAAGCAGAGATTAATGCAAAGATACCTGTCGCTGTAGTACCTGTTGCTTTGACTCTAGCTACTGAACACGTAAGTATGAAGTTAGCAGGTACTGTTACTGTAATGTCTAGTCCGTCAACATCTGTAAATGTAACATCACCTGCTACAGTTATATAAAGACCTATAGCTACATTATCAGTACCTACGTTGTCTGCACCATCAGCAGGTGTTACAGATAACCAGTTTCTAACTAATCCTGTAGGGTTTGTGTCTAATGACTTAAATGGGTTACCCATAATTTTCTCCTTATGTTTGTTCTAGTACACTCACAATTACGTCACAACTTGATGCTGTATCCGATGTTACTATTACAGTGTCAGTAGTTTCTAAGATGACCTTACCGTCTAAGACTGAAAGAGATGATCCGCTGGGTATTGGCACATCCTTAACGAGGTAAACACCTGCCGCTTGTACATCGACTTTGATCTGTGACGTTGTTCTATTTGCTAAGTTACAACCAATCATCACTGATGTAGTTGAACTTGGTACTGTATATGTAGTTGTAGCACCCGTACCAACCGATGCGCTTGTATAATTTTTGAATGTATTTGCCATTGTTTATTATCCTAGAGCTATTGAAAGAGCAAGAGCATTAGATTCTGCTGTAGCTAAGAGAGTAGCTTTACTATCTCCACCTAGTGTTGCAGCGTCTACGTTTAAGTTATTTACAAAGGTTTGGGTTACTCTTGCATCGATTGCTGTATTAGCCCTTGCATCAGTATAATACAGATTAGTGTTTTCTGTCAAGTCAGAAGTTGTTTTATTTCCAAATGCAGTGTTAAACCTAGCATCAGTATAGTAAAGGTTAGTACCTTCAGATAAGTTAGTAGTACTCTTACCACTAAAGGCTGTATCAAATCTAGCTTGTGTATAGTACAGATTTGTACCTTCAGCTAAGTCTGCAGTATCGTGGTTGCTTAGAGATGAGACAGTACCTGTAACATCACCAGTTATATCACCTACAAAGTTAGTTGATGCTGTAACTGTAGTACCTGTAATAGCCGCAGGTGTTGATCCACCTATGACTGCATTGTTTATTGTACCACCTACTACTGTTGCAGTATTTACTGCTGGAGATGTAAGTGTTTTATTTGTTAGTGTCTGTGTACCTGTAAGTGTAGCTACAGTTGAGTCTATGTTTACTGTAACATCACCTATTGTGCCACCACCAGTAAGACCTGTACCTGCAACTACCGATGTAATGTCACCGATGGGTACAGTAGCTATCTGTGTATCTACATAAGCTTTAACCGACTGCTGTGTAGGTACAAGTGTAGCTGAGTTAGATGTCATATCATCTTCATCAGCAAAAGCTGTTACACTTATAGTACCATCAGATAATGTACCAAAGTCTAAGGTATTTACAGTGACAGCATTGATTGTGCCACCTTCAACTTTATCACCTGAGATTTGGTTATCTGCTAGAGTTAGTGTACCTGCAGATACGTTAAGTGTTTTACCTGAGCCTACTGTAATATTTGATGTAGCAATAGTAGCACCGTCTATAGTACCACCGTTAATGTCTGCTGTATCAGCTACTAAACTATCTATGTTAGCTGTACCATCAAGGTAAAGGTTACGCCACTCTTTAGTAGATGAACCTAAGTCATACGTACCATCTATATTAGGAATAACATGAGAGTTTACTTCAGCACCTAGTGTGATACTGTCTGTGTCTGCATCACCTAAAGTAATGTCTCCACCTAGTGTAATATCACCATCTACAGTTAAGTTACCTGCAAAGTAACCATCTTTAAACTTAATAGAGTTAGTACCTAGGTCAATGTCATTGTTAGTTACAGGAACTATTACACCATCTTGTATGCGTAACTGCTCAACTGAACTAGAACCTACATCAACAAAGACACCAACACGGTTATCTGTATCATTTACTACAACTTTGTTTAATGGAGTAGTAACACCGGGATCACCAATTAATCCAATGACAGGGCCTTCTGCCGCTGTACCGTCATGCTTGTGACCAGTAGTATTTCTAAAAGCAGCTAATAACTGATTGTACTCGTCATTAGAGTCTGCCGCATTGATAATATCGCCATCGGTGTATGTGGACTGTCTTGTGTAACCTGCCATTTAATCTTTCTCCTATCGACGTGCCGAAGCGTCAAATTCTAGCTGAAACCCTTTTAGTGAGTAAGGTTCTGAAACTCCATTATCAACAACCCTTAATGCTACAGCAAACCCACTACCTTCTACTGCTTGCCTTACAAGTGGTTGTGATTGACCGCCGTATGTAGCTGTACCATAAGCAGATGCACCATATATGGCAACGACCTTAGTACTATCAAAAGGGTACGCTGCAGGTCTTGGTATGTTAGGGTCTTCATAGTCATAACGTAAAAACAAGTCTGCGTTTACTGTACCTTTAGGTGCATAATTAATTATTACACGTTGGAAGTTTTTCCTTATACCAGCATCACCCATAGTTAAGTCAGGTGATCTGTAACGACCTATAATAGTCTCCCCATCAAAAGTACTACCTTGTTCTTGCCTGTATACGTAACCATCAAAGCCACCATGTAATACAAAGATAGAACCCTGTTCACTTAAAGAGTCTGTGCAAGATGGTTGTATACCCAGTAGTTCACTGTACGTGTAACCCTCTGCACCTCTGTAGGCTATAACACCTTTAGTTGCAGCTCTTGATCTAGCACTGTTGTTTACGAAGAATATTCTGTACTGTGTTTTATCTGGTACTACTACTGCTTCAAACTCATCTACATCTGTATATACTGAAAATAACTCATGTACAGGGGCAGATATAGTACCTAGTTCAACATCACCAATCTTCTCTGTACCAGCAACAGTACGTAATCCATCACGACTTAAGAAAATTATGTCACCAGCAAATTCTTTTATTGTTGAGCCATTAATACAACCAACATTACGAGATACAGGTTGTAACTGAAAATCAGCTACAGTATTACCAACAAGCCTAAAGATACGTTCTTCACAGAAGATAATTAATGTATCACGGAAAGGAAAGATACCAGTTATAGTATCATCTACTTTTATAGAACCTGCGCCGTTAGCCACATTAAAATCATTGTCTGTGTATGGAGCAGTAAATACCATCTCTTGTGGTGTAGCTGACATACCTGCAAAGAACATAGTATTTTTAAACGATGTAACATACTTAGGATTAGCAGGTGCATTTGTACCACTGATATCTGTTAGTGTAGTACCGTCATACTTTGTTGCGTTGTTAGCACCATCTGCCCATATAATATGAGGAGTGTTATTAAAGTTATACCTAAAGAAAGTGTATTTGTTTGCGTTAGTTCTACCAGTATCTATTTGTGTCCAAGCACCACTACCACTTGATGCTTCGTATATCTTCTCACCTCTTGCAGCTATAACTTTATCGTTACCTGCAAAGTAAGCTGACATTAGCACTGGCTCAATAGAAGACGCCGTTTGTGGAACTATATTACTATTCCACTTGTTATAACCGTTAATACGCCTGTAACCACCAGTAAGATCAGCTTCAAAGTTTTGTAACTCTAAAGCCATTCCAGCTTCCATGTTAAAAGTAGAACGGTCTAAAACTAAGCCACCTTTACAAGGAAACACAAATGGATTAAGTCCTGATTCATCTGCCATTATTTAACCTAGCTTAATACTGTTGAATAGATGTAGTCTGTTCTATTTCCAAGTAAGATTCTCATGTTTTTTATACCAGCTTCAAATCTTTGAAAGTTTAACTGATGTTGTTGTGTTTCACCACGATACTGATAACCATAAGCAGTAGCACCATCTACAATAACAGACCTATATTGTTCTGGTATTATAGGCACATCATCTGCATTGGCTAAAGGAGTTCCATACTTGTAGTATTCGTATCTTAAAGAGTATGCTTTATCTGGGTAAGGATATAAACCGTAGTTATTATCTGGTGTTCTAAATACATAACGAGGTACTGAACCTACACCGATAGTATCTTCTTGATCAACATACCTACCTAAGTAGTCTTTGTAATCTATTAATTCTAGTTTACCCCCAGTTACACCTAAACTATCATCTTTGACTAAACGAAATGTATCATAGTCTACGTGTTTAGAAGTTGTAGGAGGTGTGTACCTTGTAGTACCAGCTATTAATGTATCTGTTTTAATTGCATGTTTATAAGGCCAACTAAACTCACTAGTGTTTATATAGTCAATAGCATCATTAACTGCATTCTTACATTGAATTTGGAAACCCCTAGCTGTAGCAAAACCACCTTCAGATAAAACTACTTCATTGAAGCGAGAAATAACCTCATTTGTTATATCTAAGTATGTGTATGGCATATTCCAGTTACTTTCAAATTAAATGTATATAAAGGGGCTAACACTAAGTCAGCCCCCTTAAAGTATTTTATTATGCTAAGTTGTATTTAGCTGTAATCAATGCCTCTGGGCGTAAAATCTTACGTCCGTAAAGGTGCATACCACGACAGATGTCAGCGAATGAATCTGGGTCACGATATGTTTCTGTTTTATTGATTTGTTCTGCAGTTGCTACAGCTGAATCATGTCCAGCTACGATAGCACCGTAGTTAACATTTTGGTTAGCTGTACCTGTTGTACCTGCACCAGTACCTACTGATGGTAAGTTACTTGAAGTATACACACGGAAACCGTGGAAGTTGTTCAAGACTAGACCATTACGTAGTCCACCTGATTCACCGAAGTCTGCGTTAAATAGGCGAGAATCTTCATCACGAAGAACTTCCATAAACACAGGATCGATTACAAGCCATCTACCTGCAGTATCCACTTGGTTTTGGTCTAACAAACGACCCATACGTGCTATCAACATTGCTGGTGATACGTATGCTGTCGGTAGAGCAGTCGCTCCTGGTAAACGAGCTGCAACTGGGATCGAGTGATCACCTGCTGAAGTTGTAGTAATGTTTCCGAAATCACCCTTTTTCAGCTTGTTAGCTGCAAGTAATTCGTCTGTACCAGCAGCTGTATTAGCTTTAGTACCATTTACTACGTTGTTTACTGTACCTGCATTAGCGTGTAACGCAGCTTGTTTGTAACCAGTTAAGTAACCCAATACTTCTTGGTCATGCTGATCAGCCAAGCGGAAAGCCGCACGGTTTGTAGCTAAGTCCATGAAGTTTACATGTGAGTGTGCTTCTTCGATATCATCAATCTTGAAAGCAAAGTAATTAGCTTTGTCTACAACGAGTGAGAAGTCTGCGTCTGCTAAATCTTGAGCAGCAATAGTTGTACCACGAGCATAAGCTGATACGCTTACCTCAGGCTCTTTTATAATTTTCACTGTATCGCCTTGTGAAGCAATCTCTCCGAAATAGTCAGAGTTAGTGATGTCGCCACATACTGTGGACTTGCGGAATGCAAGTTGTACTTTTTTAGAATAAATTACGGAACTAAAGTTACCATTCGGTAAATTTGTATATCCGCTTGCGGATGCAAAAGCCATGATTAATATCCTTTTTGATGGTTGGCTTAATAAATAAGATACGTAGTTGTATCTCGGTTAAGAGAACCTAATCAATCTGGATAAGGGGCTGAGTTTTCAAGGGTGCTCTTAGGTCTACTTGCCAGCTTTACTAAGAGGGCCTTTATTGTCAGGTAATTCTTAAAGATTTATTAGTGTTCTAAAGACTCAGTAAGAGTCCTCGAAGATGCCCTAGTAGGACACCAACAGTTATACCATACTTATACTTGTCTGTCAAGCACTTATTTAAGCATGTCGGTATTATCTAGCTTTGCCTGATACGTCATAAATAAACTTACCACTTGACATAGCCTTTTGTATTTTATCGTAGTTTTCTTCAAAGTCCCTATCGGACATCTTAGCTACTTCTGATTCTTTTATCATTGAAGCTGAACCTTCGCTATCAACAGCAGGTGTAGACCTTTTAGAAACAGTTTTAGCTGCATCTTTACTTGCCTTTTTCTTAGCTGCAATAGTCATACCGTTGTCTACTTTATATAAGTCAATAACCCTTACAACACTTGCTGCATCATCTGAGTTTTCGTATAAAGCGTCACGTACCCACTTAGGTTGACTTTCTACCCAATCATGGAACTTGTCTGAATCACGTAACTCATCAAAGTCTGCATGTGATTTACGTATAGTTATTTCAGCTTTAGTTCTTTCAGCTTCATAAGCTGCTTCATCAAATTCACGTAGTCTTTCTTCTGCTACTGCAAACTTTTCATCTGCTTTTTTAGAAGCAATAGTTTCAACTATAGCTGCTACATCTGGGTACTTTTCTGCCCATGCTTCAATATCTTCATCGGAAGTAGGAGCCCTAAGAGAAATACTATTATTGTGTTCTTCTAGTGACTCTTTCCATTCTTTTTCTTTTTCAGCCATATGTCGACGGAGATCACCATAACGCTTTTTAAATGACTTTTCTTCTCTACTTAGACCCTCATCAGATTCATCTTTTTCTTCTGATTCAGTTTGTTTTTCTTTTACTTCAGACTTTTCTGTAGTTTCTTCAACATCATTAGTGTTTTCTTCTTCATCTTCTATAGTTTCTTCTGCTTCATCGCCTGTGTGCTCAGACATTAAAGCTTTTAGTTCTTCTTCATCTTTTTTCATACGAGATTGTTTGATTGCGTAATTAGTACCTCTTGAAATCATTGTTTCTTTAGTATCTACATTTTTTACAACTTCTTGAGCCATGTTATATATCCTTTTATTTATGTTGGGGTCAGCCGTAGCTGAGTGGCCTTAGTTATTTAGGAGTTGATGAGGGCTGTTCACCCCACCTTTAGTGTTATTACTTCTTAGTTGGTTTAGAAGCTAGACCTTTCTTTTTTAACTTAGTCTTTCTGTCTACTAAACCACCAGTAGCTCTACCGCCTTTAGCTAAACCACCATACTTTTTAGCTGCAGATGCTTTACGCTCAGCTACAGATTTAGATTTAGAAGGTGAAGGCATGCCTTGCCCTGCAGGTCCAGATGTACTCTTAGAAGTCGTCTGTCCTGGTTTAGATTGGTTAGCAACTACTTTACCACCTTTCCAGGATGTTCCTCTAGCATCACCTTTGTCTATCTTAGTTTGGATAGCAGCTTTAGTGCTAGGGCTGTAGTCTTTCATTTTACGAGCTAGACCTAGACCTGCATCTTGATACTTCTTACCAGATGACTTAAGAAAAGGACTGGAGAAAGTAGAAGAAGTAGATTCATCAGCCTTAGGTGTTTTAGAGGACGAACCTGGCATACGATTGCCTTTCATCATTTCAGTCATACCGTAGTTACTCATAGCCATCTTAGTTAAAGTTGTAGTTGAGTCAAAAAACCCACCTAGTTTTAAATTGTTAGACTTAGCGTATCCACCTGCAGCTTCACGTAACTTAGCAGCTTGATCTGTATAACCATGTGAATCTAGTACAGCCGCATTAGCTAATACTTCAGCATGCTTCTGCGTTTTAAATATCTTACCAAAAATACCTTTATCAAAAAACCCAGATACCGCACCTGCAGCTTTTTCTAAAAAGCTTTGCTCCTCATCGGTTTCACCCATATTAAGAGTATCCAAGGATTGTTCCATAAGCACAGCAGGGTCTGTATAATCGTACTTTTTCATCCAAGCTTCTGGGTCATGTTCTGGTGGTCTTTTTCTACTACTTCCTTTTGATACAGGAACACAGGAGTTTGTAGAAGGATCTAAGACATAACCTTCTGGGCATTGAATAGGAGCAGGAGTAGATGTTGTATCTATAGGAGCTACTGGAGTAGGTATCTCTGGCGCACCTACTACTGTAGGAGCTGCACCAGTTGTACCGGACTCTACAGAAAACCCTGGAGTATACGTATAAGGGTTATAGCTGCTTGTTGTGCCTGTTGCGTTTAAATCAGTAGTACCTCCTACATTAAACTTACGAGGACCTGCTTGTCCTTTTACTTTAGGACCTGCATCATCATCTTTCATGTAGATACCTTTTGCTTTTAATAAATTAGATACTGAAGGGTCAGACTTAGCGGCTGCCTTTACTCGATCTATAATACTGTTTACGTCTGAGTCTTTCATTACCATTCCACCTGTTGCATAACCATCTAGTTTTATTAAGTCTTCATCTGACACTCCCTCAGAGACTTCTTCTACAGGCTCACCACCCATACGTCCATCTTCTTCCATGTCCTCTAATCCTGCTTTAGCTTTATTTCTTAGTTTTTCAAAGTAAGCTACACCAAAGTATTTTACTACGTCAGCAGGTACAACGTACTCACCTGACGATAACTGAGCAGACACATCGTCTCTGACATCCTCAGCATTAGAACCAGGAGGTATATCATTACCTGAAACTGGGTCTTTATCAAGACCGTCTGTAGCTAAACCACCTTCTTCATATATCTTACTATCCATTGTTAAAAAGTCTCCGTTTTCTCACCATTGATTTTATCACGTAGCATTTTTAGACTCCGTAACGCTTTTATCTCACCCTGTAACCTGTGGAGTTCTAAGGGCTCATCTCTTTGCTCTATTTGTTTGTATGCAAAGTTAATACGTGTATCTAACTCTTTTTGAAAAGCATCATATAACACTTTGTCGTTTACTAATTGTTTTAAAATCATTAGAGTTCCTATTTTTTAAATTGGTGTTTGACCAGTATTTCCTGAAAAGCCTTGCTCTCCTGGAACTGGAGCACCACCTACATTTATTGCACCTGCATCAGGGGCTCCACCACTAGCACCCATAGCTGCTTGCATTGCTGCTGCTTCTGCATTAGGGTCTACTTCTGGTGGATTAGCTTCTTGGAATTTTCTTAATATCTCAGCTTGTACTGCTGCTTCAGATAGACTGTTAGCAACTTTATCAGCATCTAAGTCCATTGACTCAGCAATCTCACGTATAACATAATCCATTTTAGCAAAAGGTGCTAGAGCAGGGTTTTGTACAACTTGTAAGAACTGCATCAGACGTTGACTACGTACTTCGTTAGCCATTAGAGATGATGTACCTTGTGCTTTAACTTCTAAGTCCCCTTTAATCTCTTCATCAAAGTCAAATTGCATATTAAAAGAAAAGAAAGCTTTACCTAGGGGTCCTAATAAATAATCGTCTACGTTCTTAATTACTGTACGTACAGAGCCGTTAGCTGCTGACATAAGCATGGATATACCAGACGCTGTACGTCCAACACCTGAGACACCTGTTTGACCGTGAGCAAAGCTAGGTAGGCCAGTAGATTCATCAGACAACTGACGAGCCTTATCAAACATCTGCATATTCTCATTGGATACGTTAGGAAACTTAGTACCAAAAATAGCTTGACCAGGAGCTCCACCGCTTCTTCGGAAAACTTTCCCTGGATAAATATCTAAGCTTTGACCTGGAGTTAAGTTGTTTTCATCTACTTCTATTAATAAGTTACCTGATAAAGCAGCATTATCTACTGCCATACGCATAAAACCGTTCATAAGAGTTTGTGTATCGTCCATATTCTCTGCTAAACCCACCCCAAAGAATGAGTAAGGATTTACTTCGTAAGGTACAGCGTAATAAGGAATGATCTGTGGACTAAATGGGTTCATAACCAAACGTATTACCTGTCCGTTACAAATCCAAATATTACAATTAAGTTGTTCAGCATCTTTAAGTTCTGAAGGAATATCTACATCGTGATCTTCAAGAACATCAGCGTCAACATAACCCCAAAACTCTAAGACCTCATAACGCTCTGTAGCTGTTTCTTGGCTATCGTCTTCCATAGCCTGTTCCCACCACTCTTTAGAGTAAGACTGCCCAAACGATAAAGCTAAATCAACAGCATTCTTACGAAAGAATGGACGTTTCTTAAGAGAACGTACTTGTGTTCTAGACATTTTATGTCGTTCTACTACATATTCTGCTTCGTCCATAGAATTAGCGTCAGGGTCTGGGTAAAAGTTCCAAACAGACACGGCATCACACTGAGGCATTGTTTTAATACGAGGTTTATAGTTACCTTCGTCGTCCCAGTTAGGATATTCTTTATCTACTGCAAAAGGGCCTTTCATAACACCAGTGCCAAACAAAGCACATTCAAAAGCAGCTGTTCTAAGTTTCTTAGATGCACCTGATTCTTCTAATTGGTCATGTATTTTCTTTTCCATCTTCTTAGCTGCGACCATTGCAGGATGTATGGTTACTTCAGTAGCAGTTTTACCTTCACCTTCCTCCATAATATCGGCCACTGGAGCCAGTGAATCGGCTAATCCACCTAATCGTTCCATAAGGTCTGGAATAGTCTCTCCTGGGCGTAATTTGGCATCCTCTGGGCTAATATCAGAGCTATCTTGACCTTTTGCTTTCTGCATATCAGGGTTAGACTCAAAATGCATTGCTTCTGCAATACCTTCAGGTAGCCTAGTAGGGTCTATTGAGATTGGAAACTTGTTATTACCAAATAAAACTTCTACTAACTGACCATAAGCCGCTAATACTTTAGTTTTAGTAACTTTAACAAAGATTCTAGACTTTTCAGTACTTGTAAAAGCTACATCAGGGCCATAAATACCCCTATAATTACGGTATGATTTAACCCAACGCTCTTCGTCTGTGTATCTAGCTGTTTCAGCTCTTTTAAAACGATCAGTAACATAAGAAACTACTTTACCAACAGGCTCATCTGATGTTTCACCTTCTGGTATATCGTCTATGTAAGAAGATTCTGAGTCTTCCATAACCGTCTCTAGTTCTTGTTCGTCCATTTCGTACTTATCCATGTTTATTCCTTAGTAGCCAAAGGTGGGGTCAGACATTTGAAAGCCTGATCGTTGTGTAGATGGGTCATAATCCCAAAGAGAGGACCTAGGTCTAGTCATTAATCCGTATCTTAAAGCATCATATCCGTGATCAATAGGACTTTTAGTATCTACATCTTCAAGATTATTCTTATCAAGAGGAAGAGAGGGTAATTCTGATATTAGGTTACGACAAGTGTTAAAGAATACTATCCTAGGCTCTTCTGTAAACTCATCTATTTGTAGTCGTCTATGTATTTCGTTTTTACCTGCAATACGTGATCCTTTAGATCGATCTGATGGTCTCCATCTACATCCTTTTTGAATCATTTGCTCAGCTAATGATGGTCCAGTGTCTCCTCTGTTATGCCACAAAGAACTATCTAAGACCCCATACCTTATCTTTTCACCTTTTTCTATTTCTATTATCATATCTGCTAAATCAGAAGCAGTAGTTTTATTTACGTAGAGTTCCCTATATATAACTATTTGTTCACTAGGGGCTACTGCAAACCATAGTACTGCTGTCATAGAACCATATCCGTAGTCACATGCTCTAAATTTAGCCCAACTACTTGGTATCTCGTAAGGCTCTACTACATGCTTTTTAGGGTTAAACTCTGAAAAAGCCGCACCCTCAGATATACTCCAGTCACCGTCTAACAACTGCCTACGTTGATGCTCTGGCATTGATAGCAAATTAGCCTCATACATACCGTCTTCGGCTAAGTATGGGTTATTAAATAAATTAGCAGGTATAAACCTACGTTTAAATAAAGGCTCACCTTCTCTTGTGTGACCCTTAGGCCAAGCTATTATCTCACCGTTTTCATCTGTAGCATGGAATGATGTATTAGCAGGAGCTGGGTCTATAAAAGTCTTTTTAACCCAAAAATGACCTGGGCCACCTGGGTTTGTGGTTGCTCTCATATAGAGAGGTAGTTTAGAGGAGCTAGTAGCACGTAAACGTGATCTCATATAATTCCAAGCAAAAGGAGAAGGCCATTGTGTAAGCTCGTCGAGCCCTATCCAGTTAAAGGCTTGACCCTGATATCTCATAACGTCATCGTCTCTATCAAGATATGACATCCATAAAGTAGCTCCACTAGGTGCTACCCAAGTCTTATCTCTTTCCATAAACTTAATACCTGGGACAGCCTTTGGGTATAGTTGTTTAGATACTGAAATAAGTTCTCTTAATTCTTCTGTACTACGTCTAACAAGAAGACCTCTAGAGTGAGGGTTGTTAAAATATCGAACAGGGTCTGCAACCATTGCATATGATTTACCACCACCTGCTGCCCCACCATATAAAACTTCCTGCTCACTAGAAGCTAGGAAGTCTTCCTGAGGACCAGGATTAGGAGCAAATATAATGTCTTGAGCTTTTTTGACATCTATTGGCTCTGGTTTAGGCGTAGCAAAAGTAGGAGTAACCTCAGGGGTCTGTGTAAAGTTTTCTTGTACCTTTTCCACCGAGTCTTTCTTCTTCGATGACACGGGCTTTTTCACTGGCTTCTTGGTAACGCCTTGCATAGTCTCTATGGGCTGAGGCCGTGTACCTTCTTTTTTCTTCGATGCTGACACGTTTGTTTAATCCTACATGTGAGATATATCTACCCGATTGCTCTGTAAGCCATCTAGCTACAAGTCTTAAACTATATTCTTTTAAATACTTTTTAGCTTGTTCTAGCATCTCTAGCTGATCAGGTATTGGCTGAAGTATATCTTTATCTTCTTCGTCTTGCGAATATCCAAAAGGTATATGCCTACCTACTCTTACTATTGGGTAGTACTCCCCGTCTAAACCTCTCTTAGGAATTTTCCAAGATTGATCTATAGGGATAGCAGTTAGTGTAGGGGCTTGTTTTCTAGCCATCTTATATCACACACACATTAGTTTGTCAAGTTGTTATTTAGAACTTCTTTTTTGAGTCCCTGGATTGGATGCGCCACACATAACGTATCCACCTTTTTTATAACCCATCTTTTTAGCTACAGCTGGTGCAGCTTTCTTTAAGGCTTTCATACCTTTAGACATTGGTTTTTTAACAACACCGCCGTGTTTATAACCTGTCTTTTTCATATCTGAATCCTTCATTATTGTGCCATCTGGCATTTTATGATAACCTTTTTTCATAACTACTCCTCCTTCGTTAGCTCTAAACTTAGCAGTTTTTTCTGCTATCTTTTTTGGTTGTTTAACGAACTGTTTACCAGACGCTTTACCTTTACGCTTAGCAGCAGATGTTGCTGCGTACTCTTGACTTGATAAGGCATCTCTAGCTGCTTTAGGTAAATACCTTTCACCAGTAGCTTTTTTGCCTTGAGTAGATGGTTTACCTGACTTAGTACCCCATTTCTCTTTAGTCCATTTATTAAGTGATTTCTGAGGAGCCTTCATTTCTTATAACCTCCACCTGCAGCCTTGTATTGCTTAGCAAGCATTTGTGCTTTACGAGCTGACCATTGACCTGCTGCCCCACCTTTGCTTCCTGCCTTGATCTTAGCAAACAGTCTTTTACGCATTGTAGGTTTAGTATAGTTTCCTGATGCATTTACTTTAGATTTTGTTTTAGATGCTGCCATTTTACTATCCTAATTATATGTTTCTAGCAGGGTCATAATACTCTTCAACAGATATCATAATATCCATAGTATTTGTAGTTTCACTATATGCTACTACTTTATCACCTGCATGTAAGTTAAAAAATCCACCATTAACTAAGTTATTAACAGAGTGACCTGCCATACTTAATCCATTAGCTATATAATGATACGCATTATCTTCTTTATGATAAAATTGAACATATACTTTTTTAGTTGAGTTGCTATTATTACTTAAGTGTAGATATCGTACTATAGCACTAAAGTTATTTGGACAAGTATATAATACTGTAGCATTAGCGTCTGCAGCTGTAGAAGCTACAAGATAACCTTGAGTATGAAACTTAGTATTATCTAACCTAGCCATACTACCACTTAGCCTTATCAGCCCAGTAAGCGGCACTCATTTTACCTTTAGCAATGTTCTTGCCATGTCTAGCTTTAAATGATGCTCTCTTCTTCTTCATTCTATCAGATTCACCTGCTTTAGGTTTACCTGCAGTGCTAGCTCCTTGCTCACCAAAACGAATAGTCTTAATCTTGTCACCAACTTTAGCAACAACAACATGAGACTTTTTAGGGTGGTTAGGTGTTCTTTTAGGTTTATTAAAACCTGATACACCTGCTCTAGCTAGTCTAGGGTCTTTCTTTGGTTTCTTATCAGCCATACTAATCTTTCTTTTTAGCTGGTAGTATAAATACAGGTTCTGCTGTAGATACTTCTACCTTTTCTGTTTTAACAAATCCTGCTCTGTCCATAAGGTCTTTTGCAGCTGTCATCTTTTCTTTAGCACCTAGCATATCTACATCACCCATTACTTTGAACATTGTATATGCAGCCTTAGTAGAAGACTGTGCTATAAACTTACGAGTAAGGTCTGCTATCTCGTCTACTAGAGAAGCTGTAACTGATGAAGTTGGAACATTATCGGAGTATCCAGCAAGTTTCTTTGCTTTTAAAGGATCACCCTCTGCCTGTTCAAATAAAACAGCTAAGAATAACTCTTGTTTTTCTGTGAGGGCTCTTTTTGTCATATTACACCTTTACCCATGCTTCATTTATATCTAAAGTTTCTGGGTCATCTGCTATAAAGTGACCATCTTCGTTTCTAGCTCTTTTATACTTAATCTCTTCTTTAGTTTCTATTTGACTTACAATGTCTACTATTTCCTTAATATCACATATAAAAGAACCATAAGGGTCTGTAACACCTACAACGTCTCCTCTAGAAGTAACTACTTGGTCAGAAGACACAAAGTACCCAATACCCTCTAGTTTACTCTCGTGCTTTTTTAAGTCCATTACTTACCTCTTTTATGAGTACCTGGGTTAGAAGCACCACATACAACATATCCACCTTTATTGTACTTACTTGCTTCTGCTTTACGTGAAAAACTACGATTAGTGCCTTTAAGTTGAACCCTTAAATTCTTTACAGAATTATCTTTAGAGTTACGGTTCTTATGATCGACATCTTTACCGTCTCCTTTTTTCACTAATCCACCTTTTTCTAACATACGTCTAGCTGCTTTACGTGAACGATTAGCCGCTAAGTCTGACTTAGGTGACTTAAGCTGTAGAGCACGTTCTCTCTTATAGTCTCTTTTATATCCTGGTGAACTTGGCATCAGTAATCAAACAAACAAATAGAGGTTAGTACTGTACCACTCTTTAATTTAAAAGTAAATGATATAGAAGCAGGGTCTAGTTTCCAGCACCCAAAACATTTATTACAAGGTTTATCCTTGTTATTCCAACAGTAACCTAGCATTTATTTTCCTTTACTTGGGTTTGTCCACTTATCTACCATCTTTTCTCCAGAACGACCAACAACGTAGCCTCCAACACCAAGAGTTAATAGATTCCAGAGTTGATCAGGTAATTCTAATACGTTATTCATAATCTCTGGATAAGCGATTGCTATTATAGGGAATACTAAATAGTTGACAGCTAATAGCTATAACGATTAGCATACGAAGGGGTCTCCAAGAAGAAGTCAACCAGTTGCCTGACGAAGCTTCTGCTAGTATTATTTCACCACGTACCTTCTCTATTGAGTCAGCATGCTCTAGTAAGGCTAGCTTTGTTTCTCTTTCTATCTCTGCTCTTTTATCTGAATCAGGTATAATACGTTTTAACACGTCACCCATGATAGGAGTTAGAAGAGGTAATAAAGTACTTATCATTTTATTTCCGAACTACAGTTCACAAGCATCTTCTGTTCTTTGATGCTCATAAAATCTATCGTTAGACCTTTTAGTTTCTATTTCATTCATTTTAGTTATCTTTTCAGCGTATACTTCTGAAGAAAGTCTTATACCAAACAAACTTGGCACATTAACCAATAGCACCGTTACTATTAGTCCGTATAGAACTCCCCTAATAATGGTAGGGAGTAATAGCTTTTTATGTTCTTCAATCACAAGACTAAACCTCCCTTTATAATAAATGTAAGTATACCACCTAGGATAGCACCTATAAACAATTTAACAATCCAACCAATAATACCATCAAAAGATTTTAACTTAGCTTTAGTTATATTAAGATAAATATTAATATTGTTGATTTCTTCTTCCATATCACGGACAGTGTCTCTTAACTTAAATAGACGTTTTTCTAATTCATTTTGATCAGTTTGTAACGAGCGTATATCGTCAGCATTTCTATCACTCATGTCTATTCTCTCCCTAAGACTACTTAGGGTATGTACCCCAAGATAATTGATAATGAGGCCCGTCTGGAAAGGATTTCCAATCTCCTCCCCAATCCATGTCTATTTCTAATTCTTTTGCTGCTTGCTTCATAGCATCAGCTATCTTGTAGTATAAAGGCCAATCCCATCTCACCGAACCATCTACATAAGCACCTAGGTCTACCCCGTGTCCTGTTAAATGTCTAGAGTTCAAAGTTGTTGATGCACCCCTTGCGACTAACTCTTTTTGTCTATCCAGTGTACGCATACCCTCTAAAACAGTAAAGTCTACTTCAGTTATTTTTATAGCTCTTTCAACTACAGCTACTAAGTCCTTATGAAGACCTTCTAACCTTTGTTTACTCCGCTTACCTAATCTATATGTCATAATCGTCTTCCCAATCCCTTTTACGTTTAGGGTCTAGCACATCTTTACTATCTAACTTCTTCTCTAAGAACATTGATCGTTCCATCCTGTCTAATGAAACCCAGTGTCCTGTGTCCAAGTAATATTTTTCTCTTATATAGAAAACATCACTACGAGGAATATGTAGATTATATAAAGCTCTTAGGTCATCATCTGCTAGAGCTTGAAAAAATGTGTTAAGGACATCATCGGATGAGTCGTATTTATCTTTAGGGGAGGTCATTATGTCATCTTATTATTATTATTATTGTGACTTCTGACAGTTATAACACATAGTGTTTTATAAGTCAAGGGGATTTTCAAAA
>Ga0247582_1000017_pt1 | contig 16667 bp, 29 predicted proteins | sample 41RmetaT_FD_189971 | JGI IMG/M metagenome (GOLD analysis project Ga0247582, IMG submission 189971) | Metatranscriptome of seawater microbial communities from Monterey Bay, California, United States - 41R (Metagenome Metatranscriptome) | ecosystem: Environmental > Aquatic > Marine > Coastal...
TTGACTAACGGAAAGGAAGTCAATGCGTACATACCCGGAGAAGGACACAACCTCCAAGAGCACTCGATAGTATTGGTACGTGGCGGAAGAGTTAAAGATTTGCCGGGGGTCCGTTACCACATAGTTCGTGGTGCGCTGGATACTGCCGGAGTGGAAGGACGTTTACAGAGACGCTCAAAATACGGTGCCAAAAGACCCAAAAAATAAAGGTAATTTCTTTTACAACTGAATCATGAGAAAAAAACAAGCAAAAAAACGTCCCTTACTGCCCGATCCTAAATTTAATGATCAATTAGTAACGCGTTTTGTAAATAACTTAATGTGGGACGGAAAAAAATCTATCGCCTTCAAGATATTTTATGATGCCATAGATATTATTGAGGAAAGAAAACAAGACGACGAAAAGTCGGCATTAGAAATTTGGAAAGAAGGACTCTCCAATGTAATGCCCCACGTTGAAGTGCGAAGCCGAAGAGTAGGTGGAGCTACATTTCAAATTCCGATGCAAATACGCCCGGATAGAAAAGTATCACTTGCGATGAAATGGTTAATAAGTTTTTCTAGAAAGCGAAATGAAAAATCAATGGCCTTACGTTTGGCTAATGAAGTTTTAGCCGCCGCCAAGGAAGAAGGTGCTGCCGTGAAGAAGCGCCAAGACACCCACAAAATGGCTGAAGCTAACAAAGCCTTTTCACACTTTAGATTTTAAGAACTAAAACGCACACTGATTATCAGCCATGGCTAGAGATTTAAAATACACAAGAAATATAGGCATCGCAGCGCATATCGATGCCGGAAAAACGACAACTACCGAGCGCGTACTTTTTTATACAGGGGTTAGTCATAAAATAGGAGAGGTTCATGATGGTGCAGCTACCATGGACTGGATGGAGCAAGAGCAAGAAAGGGGAATTACAATTACCTCTGCTGCGACAACCTGTACTTGGAACTTTCCTCAAGATCAAGGAAAGACCACAGCAGACTCCAAACCCTATCATTTTAATATTATTGACACTCCTGGTCACGTGGATTTCACAGTTGAAGTAAACCGATCCCTTCGTGTATTAGATGGATTGGTTTTTTTATTTTCTGCTGTTGATGGTGTAGAACCTCAGTCAGAAACTAACTGGAGACTGGCAGACAACTATAAAGTCCCTCGTATTGGTTTTGTAAATAAGATGGACCGCCAGGGAGCTAACTTTTTGAATGTTAGTACCCAAGTTCGCGAAATGCTTAAATCAAACGCAGTGCCAATTGTTCTTAACATTGGTGATGAGGAAGATTTTAAAGGTATTGTTGATCTGGTTACGAATAAAGCCATTGTATGGCACGACGAAAACTACGGATCGACGTTTGATGAGGTAGCTATTCCTGAAGACATGAAAGCCGATGTTGAAAAATATCGTGCTGAATTAATAGAGGCAGTAGCAGAGTATGATGAAGATCTTTTAGAAAAGTTTTTTGAAGATCCAGATTCCATAAGCCCTGACGAAATCCATGAAGCACTTCGTGCAGCCACTCAGGATATGAGTATTATTCCTATGATTTGTGGTTCTTCATTTAAAAATAAAGGTGTTCAATTTTTGCTTGATGCAGTTTGCCGTTACTTGCCTTCACCAGAAGATAAAGAAGCAATTTCAGGAACAGATCCTGACAGCGGTAACGAAATTTCTCGTAAGCCGTCCGTACAAGAACCCTTTTCAGCATTGGCATTTAAAATTGCTACAGATCCTTTTGTGGGTAGATTAGCATTTTTCCGCGCATATTCTGGGAGGTTAGACGCAGGTTCTTACGTCCTGAATAATCGTTCTGGTAACAAAGAACGTATTTCCAGAATTTATCAAATGCACTCTAATAAGCAAAATTCAATCGATTTTATCGAAGCTGGTGATATTGGAGCTGCAGTAGGGTTTAAGGACATCAAAACCGGAGACACTCTTTCTGCAGAAAAATCGCCGATTATTCTTGAAAGCATGGAGTTTCCTGATCCTGTAATTGGGATTGCAGTAGAACCTAAGACCAAAGCCGATGTTGATAAACTAGGAATGTCTTTAGCGAAACTTGCAGAGGAAGATCCAACTTTCCAGGTAAAAACTGATGAGGCTTCTGGCCAGACCATTATTTCTGGTATGGGAGAGCTTCACCTCGATATCATAGTTGATCGTTTACGTAGAGAATTCAAGGTTGAAGTTAATCAAGGACAACCTCAGGTAGAATATAAAGAAGCTCTTACAGCAACTGCTAAACACAGAGAAGTTTATAAAAAACAAACTGGTGGACGTGGAAAATTTGCTGATATCGTATTTGAAATCGAGCCAGCTGAAGAAGGTAAAACAGGTCTTGAATTTGTTAATGAAATTAAGGGAGGTAATATTCCTAAAGAATATATACCTTCAGTTGAAAAAGGATTTAAAGAATCCATGAAAAATGGACCTTTAGCTGGATTTGAACTTGATGCGATGAAAATCACGTTAAAGGACGGTTCCTTCCACCCTGTGGATTCAGACTCCTTATCCTTCGAATTAGCAGCAAAACTTGGATTTAAAGAATCTGCAAAAGCTGCTAAAGCTGTGATCATGGAACCCATAATGAAATTAGAGGTTTTAACCCCTGAAGAAAACATGGGAGATATTGTTGGAGATTTAAATCGAAGACGAGGCCAGGTAAATTCCATGGATGATCGTGCTGGATCTAAAGTTGTAAAAGCTGAAGTTCCACTATCTGAAATGTTCGGATACGTCACATCATTAAGAACACTATCCTCAGGTAGAGCTACTTCTACAATGGAATTTTCTCACTATGCAGAAACACCTTCTAATATTTCAGAAAGTGTTATTGCAGAAGTAAACGGTAATAAAGCATAAATTAAATCGCATGAGCCAAAAAATTAGAATCAAATTAAAATCATACGATCACAATCTAGTTGATAAGTCGGCAGATAAAATTGTTAAAACAGTAAAAACTACTGGAGCGGTAGTAACGGGTCCCATCCCATTACCCACACATAAAAAGATTTTTACGGTTTTACGTTCTCCTCATGTTAACAAGAAGTCAAGAGAGCAATTTAAGTTATGTTCTTACAAACGCTTGTTAGATATCTACAGTTCTTCTTCTAAAACCATCGATGCATTGATGAAATTAGAATTACCAAGTGGAGTAGAGGTTGAGATCAAAGTATAATTGAAAATAAATAATTAATAAATAACAAAAACAATGTCTGGGTTAATAGGAAAAAAAATCGGTATGACCAGTCTCTTTGACGAAAACGGGAAAAACATTCCTTGTACAGTTCTTGAGATGGGGCCATGCGTGGTTACCCAAGTCAGAACCAAAGAGGTTGACGGGTATGAAGCACTTCAACTGGGTTTCGATGACAAGGCAGAAAAAGGAGTTACAAAGGCCGCCCAAGGGCACTTTAAAAAAGCCGGAACTACTCCTAAAAGAAAGCTCGTCGAATTCCAGAATTTTGAGGAAGAATTAAATTTAGGAGACATCGTAACAGTTTCACATTTTACAGAAGGTGAATTCGTTGATGTTTCTGGAACTTCTAAAGGAAAAGGTTTCCAAGGGGTTGTCAAACGCCACGGTTTCGCTGGAGTTGGTCAAGCTACTCATGGACAACACAATCGTTTAAGAGCTCCAGGTTCTATTGGTGCTGCGTCCTACCCTGCACGTGTATTCAAAGGAATGCGAATGGCAGGTCAAATGGGAAATGAGAAGGTAAAGGTTCAAAACCTTAGAGTGATTAAAGTTGTGCCTGAAAAAAACCTCCTTGTTGTTAAAGGATGTGTACCTGGTCACAAAAATGCATACGTAACAGTTCAGAAATAATGGAAGTAAACGTACTCAACATAGAAGGAAAAGAGACAGGCAGAAAGGTTAAACTTGATAAGGCTGTATTTGGTATCGAGCCCAATGATCATGCTATTTACCTTGATGTAAAACAACATTTAGCGAACAAACGTCAAGGAACTCATAAATCCAAAGAGCGTGCTGAAATTGTTGGATCTACTCGAAAAATAAAGAAACAAAAAGGAACTGGTACTGCCCGAGCTGGAAGTATTAAGAATCCATTGTTCAAAGGAGGGGGACGTGTTTTTGGACCAACTCCAAGAGATTATAGTCAGAAAGTCAACAAAAAGGTCAAAAGGCTGGCAAGAAAATCGGCTTTGAGTATTAAAGCAAAACAAAAATCAATTGTTATTTTGGAAGACATTCAATGGGATTCTCCAAAAACAAAAGATTACCTTAAAATGCTGGCAGCCCTCGGTCTCGCTGATAAAAAAAGCGTGTTGGTGTTGGGGGATTTGAATAAAAATGTATATTTGTCGTCTCGTAATTTAAAAAATTCTAAAGTTGTAATTAACTCAGAATTAAACACTTACAGTATTTCAAACGCAAATAGTTTGGTTTTTTGTGAGGGTGCTATTGCAGGACTTGAATCAATTTTGAACAGATAATAATGAGTGTATTAATAAAACCAATCATCACGGAAAAAGCCACTTTAGGAAGTGAGCTTCACAATAGATATACTTTTTTGGTACACCCAAAAGCAAACAAAGTTGAAATCAAAAAAGCAGTTGAGTCTGCTTATGGTGTAAGTGTTGAAAAAGTACGAACACTTAACAGCGGTCCAGAACGTAAAATGCGTTACACCAAAACCGGTATTCAGAAAGGTAAAACTAATGCAACCAAGAAAGCCATAGTGCAGGTTGCAGAAGGTGATGCCATAGATTTTTACAGTAATTTATAATAGCGCCAGATGTCAGTAAGAAAATTAAAACCGATAACTCCTGCGCAGCGTTTTAGAGTAGTGAATGGATTCGATTCTATTACTACCGATAAACCAGAAAAGAGTTTATTGGCTCCCAAGAAAAGAACTGGGGGAAGGAACAACAAAGGAAAGATGACTGCTCGTCATATAGGTGGGGGACATAAAAAGCGTTATCGTATCATCGATTTCAAGAGAAACAAATTTGGATTCGAAGCGGAAGTCAAAAGTATTGAGTACGACCCAAACCGATCAGCCTTTATCGCTTTAGTAGAATATACTGATGGAGAAAAACGCTATGTCGTAGCACAAAGCGGTTTGCAAGTAGGCCAGAAAATTAGTTCTGGTGAGGGAGTTGCTCCTGAAGTAGGTAATGCACTTTTTCTTTCCGAAATTCCTTTAGGTACTATCATTTCTTGTATTGAGTTAGTTCCAGGAAGAGGAGCAGTAATTGCAAGAAGTGCAGGAGCATTTGCTCAATTAATGGCTCGAGATGGAAGATTTGCTACGGTTAAAATGCCCTCTGGAGAAACGAGAATGGTATTAGTTACCTGTATGGCATCCATTGGCGTAGTCTCAAATTCTGATCATCAGTTGTTAGTGTCAGGTAAAGCTGGTCGTTCAAGATGGTTGGGAAGAAGACCACGCACAAGACCTGTAGCCATGAACCCAGTAGATCACCCAATGGGTGGTGGAGAAGGTCGTGCCTCTGGAGGTCATCCAAGATCACGAAATGGTATTCCAGCAAAAGGATTCCGTACCCGATCCAAAACGAAATCAAGTAATAAGTTCATCATCGAACGTAGAAAAAAATAATATAGCATGGCTCGTTCATTAAAAAAAGGACCTTTTGTGCATCACAGTCTTGAAAAGAAAGTGATGAAAAATTTAGAAGAGAATAAAAAGTCAGTAATCAAAACTTGGTCTCGTGCCTCCTTGATCACCCCAGATTTTGTTGGGCAAACTATCGGAGTTCACAACGGAAAAACTTTTGTTCCTGTTTACATTACTGAAAATATGGTAGGTCACAAATTAGGCGAATTCTCATTGACGAGAAACTTCCGCGGTCATGCGGGAGCCAAAAATAAAGGCAAAAAATAAAAGTACTCATGGGAAATCGTAAAAGACAGTCCGCACAAGCGCTTAAAGAAGCCAAAAAGAATTTGGCCTTTGCCAAGCTAAACAACTGCCCTACATCGCCAAGAAAAATGCGTTTGGTGGCAGATCAAGTTAGAGGGGAATCAATTGATAAAGCTCTGGCTATTTTGAAGTTTAGTCCTAAAGAAGCTTCTCGTCGTTTAGAGAAACTGGTACTTTCTGCGATTGCCAACTGGCAGTCTAAAAATGAAAGTGAAGACATTGAAAAAGCAGCCCTTTTTATTTCTGAGATCAGAGTAGACGGGGGTAGTATGCTAAAAAGATTACGCCCTGCTCCTCAGGGAAGAGCACACAGAATTAGAAAACGCTCAAATCACGTTACTGTGATTTTGGGATCAAACACTATAGAAGCATAATATGGGACAGAAAACAAACCCTATTGGAAACCGATTAGGAATTATCAGAGGATGGGATTCTAACTGGTATGGAGGGAGAAACTATGGAGATAAGATAGCCGAAGATGATAAAATTCGTAAATACATACATGCCCGTTTATCGAAAGCAAGTGTGTCTAACGTTATCATTGAGCGAACACTTAAGATTATTACCATCACTATTACCACCGCTCGTCCCGGAATTATTATCGGAAAAGCAGGTCAAGAAGTTGATAAACTAAAAGAGGAGCTTCGTAAAATTACAGGTAAAGAAATTCAGATTAATATTTTTGAAATCAAAAGACCTGAATTAGATGCCCAATTAGTGGGTGCGAGTATTGCTAGACAAATTGAAAGTAGAATTTCATACAGACGTGCTATCAAAATGGCAATTGCTGCAGCAATCCGAATGAATGCTGAGGGGATTAAAGTTCAAATTTCTGGACGTCTTAATGGTGCTGAGATGGCTCGTTCAGAATCCTATAAGGAAGGACGTATACCTTTATCCACATTTAGAGCTGATATCGATTATGCACTTGTTGAAGCGCACACTACTTATGGTAGATTAGGAATTAAGGTTTGGATCATGAAAGGAGAGGTTTATGGAAAACGTGAATTATCTCCACTTGTGGGAATGTCTAAAAAATCTGGTCAAGGTGGTGGTAATTCTGGAAAAGGAAACAACCGTCAACGTCGCCGTAAATAATTATAATAGGAATTAGAAATCATGTTACAACCAAAAAAGACAAAATTTCGAAAAGCACAAAAAGGGCGTATGAAGGGCCTTTCTCAACGTGGTCATCAACTCTCCAATGGAATGTTTGGGATCAAGGCGTTAGACTCTGTTTTTATTACTTCTAGACAAATAGAAGCAGCCCGTATTGCAGCTACTCGTTACATGAAAAGAGAAGGTCAGCTTTGGATTAAAATTTTTCCGGATAAGCCCATTACTAAAAAACCACTAGAGGTTCGTATGGGAAAAGGAAAAGGAGCTCCAGAATATTTTGTTGCTGTAACTAAAGCAGGGAGAATCATGTTTGAAGTTGCTGGTGTTCCTTATGATGTAGCTAAAGAAGCACTTCGTCTAGCAGCCCAAAAACTTCCAGTTAAAACAAAATTTGTTGTCGCTCGTGATTACGAAGCATAAGTAAGAACTATGAAACAAACAGAAATAAACAAACTTTCTAAAGAAGATCTCCAAGATAAATTGATTGAATCTCAAAAGCAACTTGAAGAACTCAAAATGACACATGCCATTTCACCTTTAGAAAATCCATTACAAATACGATCTGCGCGCAAGGTAGTAGCAAGACTAAAAACTGCCATAAGCAATCAAGAAGCATAAGCACATGGAAACAAGAAATTTAAGAAAAGAACGTGTAGGGGTAGTGACCAGTAACAAAATGGAGAAATCTATAGTTGTAGCTGAAGTCAAACGTGTCAAGCACCCGATGTATGGTAAATTCGTTTTGAAAACAAAGAAGTATGTAGCTCACGACGAAAAAAACGATTGTAATATCGGCGATACAGTTAAGATCATGGAAACAAGACCAATGAGCAAGTCTAAGTGCTGGCGAATGGTTGAAATAATCGAAAGAGCGAAGTAAGATGGTACAACAAGAATCAAGACTTAAAGTAGCGGATAATACTGGTGCCAAAGAGGTGCTTACTATCCGCGTATTGGGAGGTACTAAAAGACGTTATGCTTCTATAGGAGACAAAATTGTTGTGACTGTAAAAGAAGCTTCGCCTGCAGGAACCGTCAAAAAAGGACAAGTATCTACTGCAGTGGTAGTAAGAACTCGTAAAGAAATCAGAAGACCTGATGGATCTTACATCCGATTTGACGAAAATGCATGTGTATTACTTAATCCTACGGGTGAAATGCGAGGAACTCGTGTTTTCGGTCCTGTAGCAAGAGAGTTAAGAGACAAACAATTTATGAAAATCGTTTCATTAGCACCTGAGGTGTTATAAAACTTAGATATGGCAACAAAAATTAAAATTAAAAAAGGAGATACTGTACGTGTCATTGCTGGATCCAATAAAGGAACAGAAGGAAGCGTATTGAGTGTATCTCGTGAGACAAATAAAGCCATAGTTGAAGGGGTTAACTTGGTAAAGAAACACAACAAACCTAACGCCCAAAACCCGCAAGGTGGAATTACTGAAAAGGAAGCGCCAATAGACATTTCCAATTTATCACTTTTAACCTCAGATGGTAAGACAACCAAAGTAGGATACCGAATGGAGGATGATAACAAAGTACGTTTCTCCAAAAAAACCGATGAAGTCATTTAATCATGAGTTATACACCAAGACTTAAAAAAGAATACAACGAGCGTATCATCAATAATTTGAAAGAAACGTTCAGTTATAAAAGCGTCATGCAAGTTCCTAAACTAGAGAAAATTGTTCTCAGTAGAGGAGTGGGTGCTGCTGTTGCTGATAAAAAATTAATTGATCATGCGGTCGACGAATTGACAATGATCACAGGCCAAAAGGCAATTTCAACCCTTTCTAAAAAAGATGTTGCAACATTTAAATTGAGAAAAGGTATGCCCATTGGAGCTAAAGTCACTCTTCGTGCTGAGCGGATGTACGAATTTTTAGATCGTCTTGTTACCACAGCCTTGCCTCGTGTAAGAGATTTCCAAGGTGTTAAGGCAACTGGTTTTGATGGACGTGGGAATTACACGCTTGGAATAACAGAACAAATTATTTTTCCAGAGATTGACATTGACAAGGTTAATCGAATCAATGGAATGGACATTACGTTTGTAACTTCTGCTCAGACAGATCAGGAAGCAAAATCATTACTAACCGAATTAGGAATCCCTTTTAAAAAGAATTAATATGGCTAAAGAATCAATGAAAGCACGTGAAGTAAAACGTGCCAAGACTGTTGCCAAATACGCTGAGAAACGGAAAGCACTAAAGGAAGCTGGAGATTATGAAGCTCTTCAAAAACTACCTCGAAATGCATCCCCTATTCGAATGCACAATAGATGTAAATTAACAGGAAGACCGAAAGGTTATATGCGCCAGTTTGGTATTTCTCGGGTAACATTTCGCGAAATGGCTAATAAAGGCTTAATTCCTGGAGTAACAAAAGCTAGCTGGTAACCTTAAGAGATTAAAATTATGTTCACAGATCCAATTGCAGATTTTTTAACACGAATTCGAAACGCCAACCGCGCAGGACATCGTGTTGTAGATATTCCAGCATCCAATACAAAAAGAGAAATAACAAAGATACTCTTTGACCAAGGATACATCCTTAGCTATAAGTTTGAGGAAACCGAAAACAATCAAGGCAATATCAAAATTGCATTGAAATATGATAAGTTTACTAAAGAGCCTGTTATCAAGAAAATACAAAGAATCAGTACTCCTGGATTACGAAAGTATTCTGGTTCAGACAACCTTCCACGTATCCTCAATGGATTGGGAATTTCAATTGTCTCTACCTCTCACGGAGTGATGACAGGTAAACAAGCTGCCAAAGAGAATATTGGTGGAGAATTAATTTGTTACGTATACTAACAGAAAAAGTATAAGCAATGTCAAGAATAGGAAACAATCCAATCACTATCCCAGAAGGAGTCACCATTGAAGTACAGCCTACACAAATTCACGTGAAAGGTAAGTTAGGTGAACTAACTCAAGACTACAGTGAGGTTGAAATTAAGATTGAAGAAAATACTCTTACAGTCTCAAGACCTTCAGAAAGAAAATCTATAAAATCCAAGCACGGATTATACCGAGCGCTAATTGCCAATATGATAGAAGGTGTTTCTAAAGGATTCACAAAAGAACTCGAATTGGTGGGTGTAGGGTATCGTGCGAGCAACCAAGGACAAAAATTAGACTTAGCTCTTGGATTTTCTCACAACATCTTATTAGATATTGCTCCGGAAATTAAGATTGAAACAATTTCTGAAAAGGGAAAAAACCCAATTGTAAAGCTTACATCACATGACAAGCAGCTCGTTGGTTTTGTAGCAGCAAAAATCCGTTCATTCAGAAAGCCTGAACCTTACAAAGGAAAAGGAGTTAAGTTTGTAGGAGAACAAATTAGAAGAAAAGCAGGTAAATCAGCATAACAAAATATTATGGGTTTAACAAAATTAGATCGTAGGAATAGAATTCGTAATCGAATTCGAAAAATTGTAAGTGGAACATCTTCCACACCAAGAATGTCCGTCTACAGAAGCAATAAAGAAATTTATGCCCAACTGATAGATGACCAGTCAGGAAAAACTATTGTAGCATCTTCATCTAGAGATAAAGATATTGCAGAAGCAAAATTGACAACAAAGACTGAGATTGCTTCATCTGTTGGGAAACGAATTGGAGCTTTGGCTACTGAAGCTGGGATTACAGCGGTCAAGTTTGACAGAGGAGGGTATTTGTATCATGGGCGAGTTAAAGCATTAGCTGACGGTGCTCGTGAAGGTGGATTAAAATTTTAATAAGATATGTATCAAGATTATAAAAACGTAGAATTAGTAAAACCCGCAGGATTAGAGTTAAAAGATCGTCTAGTAGGTGTTCAACGGGTAACTAAAGTAACCAAGGGTGGACGTGCCTTTGGGTTTTCTGCTATTGTAGTTGTAGGAGATGAGAACGGAGTGGTTGGCCAAGGTTTGGGTAAATCAAAAGAAGTCTCTGAAGCAATCGCAAAAGCCGTTGAAGATGCTAAGAAAAACTTGATCCGTATCCCAATTGATAAGGGTACTCTTCCCCACGAACAAAAAGGAAAATACGGAGGCGCACGGGTCTTCCTAAAACCAGCTTCTGAGGGTACTGGAGTTATTGCCGGTGGTGCTGTACGTGCAGTATTGGAGGCTGTAGGAGTACATAATGTACTCTCTAAGTCGCAGGGTTCTTCTAACCCTCACAATGTTGTTAAGGCAACTTTTGACGCCTTACTACAGCTTCGTAACCCACAACGTATTGCTCAACAAAGAGGAATATCTTTAGATAAAGTCTTTAACGGATAAGTGATCGAACAATGGCACAGATAAAAGTAAAACAAGTAAAAAGTAGTATCAAACGAATTAGTAACCAAAAACTCGTCCTAGCATCGCTTGGATTGAGAGGTATTGGGAAGGAAGTGACACATGAAGCTACGCCAAGTATCTTGGGAATGATTGATAAAGTAAAACATTTGGTTACCATAACTGAAGTATAAATAATTCAAAATGAGTTTAGAAAATTTAACACCTGCATCAGGATCAACTAAAGCCGCTGGAAAGCGCTTAGGAAGAGGTCAAGCCTCTGGGAAAGGCGGTACTGCTGCACGAGGACACAAAGGAGCAAAATCACGTTCTGGTTATTCAAAAAAGATAGGTTTTGAAGGAGGTCAAATGCCTTTACAAAGACGTGTCCCTAAATTTGGTTTTAAAAATATCAATAGAAAAGAATACACTGCGATCAACTTAGACACCCTTCAAGATCTTCTTAATGATAAGAAAATCAAAAAAGAACTTGACTTAGAAATGATAGTCGAACTCCGATTAGCACACAAAAACGACCTTGTCAAGGTATTGGGCCGCGGTAAATTAGAAAGTGCTATTAAAGTGACAGCACATAAATTTTCAGCAACAGCAAAAGCAGCAATCGAAGCAGCTGGAGGAGAAGCTGTAACCGTTTAATTTTTACCCAAATGAAAAAAGTATTAGAAACCCTTTATAACATTTACAAAATCGAAGAGCTTCGAGATCGTGTGATCTTGACCTTGGGTATGTTATTGGTATACCGACTTGGTGCACAGGTGGTATTACCAGGGATTGATCCCGTACAGCTTGCTGCGTTGAGCAGTCGTACTGATAGCGGAGGTCTTTTAGGAATTCTAAATGCTTTTACCGGAGGTGCCTTTGCCAATGCCTCAGTATTTGCCTTAGGTATCATGCCCTATATTTCTGCCTCTATTGTCGTTCAGTTGATGGGTATTGCTGTACCTTACCTACAAAAACTTCAAAAAGAAGGTGAAAGTGGTCGAAAAAAAATCAATCAAATAACCCGTTGGTTAACCATATTAATTTGTGTTGTTCAAGCACCAGCTTATCTTTATGGTTTAAGCGCATTAGGTGTTCCAGAAAGTGCTTTTGTTCTCGGGAAAGGTCCTTTATTCATTGTATCTTCAGTCATCATTCTTGTTACGGGGACTATATTTGCAATGTGGTTAGGAGAAAAAATTACAGATAAAGGAATTGGAAATGGAATTTCTTTATTAATCATGGTGGGTATCATAGCCAACTTACCACTTTCGTTTACTCAAGAATTCATTTCCAGAGTTTCAGAAAACAATGGTGGCTTGATGCTTATCTTAATTGAATTAGTTCTGTGGATTGTTATTATTTTACTCTCCATTTTATTGACTTTAGCAGTTCGGAGAATACCGGTTCAGTACGCTAGAAGACAAGCAGGTGGCGCCACATCTGATCGTTCAGTTTACGGTTCCCGACAGTATATTCCGCTCAGACTTAATGCGTCTGGAGTAATGCCAATCATTTTTGCTCAAGCTATCATGTTTGCACCAGTATATATAGGAGGAGCCCTTGGTGACTCTAATGTTGGTCAATGGATACAGTCTAACTTTTCAGATATTTTTGGCCTCTGGTATAACGTATTGTTCGCTTTATTAATTATCATCTTCACCTATTTTTATACGGCCATCACGGTACCAACAAATAAAATGTCTGATGATCTCAAGCGAAGCGGTGGGTTTGTTCCCGGGATACGACCTGGAAATGAAACTTCAGAATATTTAGATACGGTAATGTCACACATTACATTCCCGGGCTCTCTATTTTTAGCTGGTATTGCAATTTTCCCAGCGATCGTAGTAAAGCTAATAGGAATCCAGCAAGGTTGGGCATTATTTTACGGTGGAACTTCACTCCTTATTATGGTTGGGGTTGCAATCGATACCATTCAGCAAGTAAATTCATATTTGTTAAACAGACATTATGACGGATTGATGAAAACAGGAAAAACAAGAAGAGGAACAAATTAATTATATGGCTAAACAAGCAGCAATAGAACAAGAAGGTACCATTATAGAGTCATTGTCGAATGCAATGTTCCGTGTGGAGCTTGAGAATGGACACGTTGTTACTGCTCACATATCGGGGAAAATGCGTTTGCATTATATCAAGTTATTGCCAGGAGATAAAGTTAAACTAGAAATGAGTCCTTACGATTTGACAAAAGCAAGGATCACATTTAGGTTTTAAAAATAATTCATAGTTATGAAAGTAAGAGCATCAATAAAAAAACGCAGTTCAGACTGTAAAATCGTACGTCGAAAAGGTCGTTTGTACGTGATCAACAAAAAAAATCCTAGATTCAAACAAAGACAAGGTTAATTATGGCTAGAATATCAGGAGTAGACATTCCAAAACAAAAAAGAGGCGTTATTGCACTTACCTATATTTTCGGTATTGGTAGAAGTCGTGCACAAACTATTTTGGAAACAGCCAAAGTAGATGAAAATAAAAAAGTTACTGATTGGACTGACGATGAAACAGGTCGTATCCGTGAGGCAGTTGGTTCTTTCAAGATTGAAGGAGAATTGAGATCTGAAGTACAACTTAGTATCAAACGTCTGATGGATATCGGATGCTACAGAGGAATCCGTCACAGAGCAGGATTACCGTTGCGTGGACAGCGAACTAAGAATAACTCGCGAACTAGAAAAGGGAAGCGTAAAACAGTAGCAAATAAAAAGAAAGCAACTAAATAATAGTTTGTAATTATGGCTAAAACAGCAGGTAAAAAAAGAAAAGTAATTGTTGAATCTATTGGAGAAGCTCATGTAACTGCTTCATTCAACAACATCATTATCTCACTAACCAACACTAAGGGCGAAGTAATTTCTTGGTCTTCTGCTGGTAAGATGGGTTTTAGAGGTTCAAAGAAAAATACACCTTATGCAGCTCAAACTGCTGCAGAAGATTGTGCTAAAACTGCTCAAGAAGCTGGATTGCGCAAGGTTAAAGTGTATGTAAAAGGACCTGGAAATGGTCGTGAATCAGCTATAAGAACATTACACAACAACGGTATAGAAGTAATGGAAATCATAGACGTGACTCCTTTACCTCATAACGGATGTAGACCCCCAAAACGAAGAAGAGTTTAATATTAATATGAAGAAGAGTCTGAAAGCTATCGAAGGAAGTGACCTTAATTCATAGCTCCCTGTTCAAAAAAACCCAATTATGGCAAGATATACTGGTCCAAAAACAAAAATTGCTCGAAAATTTGGCGAGCCCATATTCGGAGAAGATAAATCCTTCGAAAAAAGAAATTATCCTCCCGGACAACATGGAAATGCAAGAAGAAGAGGAAAAAAATCGGAATATGCTGTCCAGCTTATGGAAAAGCAAAAAGCTAAATTTACTTACGGTATTTTAGAGCGCCAGTTCCGAAATATTTTTGAAAAAGCAAGTAGAAGTAAAGGTGTAACTGGTGAAGTTCTTCTTCAACTGTGTGAATCCCGATTAGACAACGTTGTTTTTCGTTTTGGTTTATCACCTTCTCGAAGTGGAGCACGTCAGTTGGTTTCTCACCGGCATATTACTGTAAATGGTTCTATCGTTAATATTCCTTCTTTCCAAGTGAAAGTAGGAGACGTAGTTGGAGTCAGAGAAAAGTCAAAGTCCCTAAATATTATAGTTGAAGCAAACGGCAAAGATGCTGCTGCTTATGAATGGTTAAGCTGGAATAAAGAGCAGCTTCAAGGAACTTTTGTTAGTGTTCCAGAAAGACTTCAAATCCCTGAGAATATCAAGGAACAATTAATCGTAGAATTATACTCTAAATAAGCAAACGGAATCAAATTATGGCAATATTGAATTTTCAAAAACCGGATAAAGTTATTATGATCGATTCGTCTGAATTCGAAGGCAAATTTGAATTTCGTCCTTTGGAACCCGGATACGGATTGACTGTAGGAAACGCACTACGACGCGTATTATTATCTTCCTTGGAAGGTTTCGCAATTACTTCTGTCAAGTTGGAAAATGTAGAGCATGAATTTTCTACTATTTCTGGAGTAGTCGAAGATGTAACGGAAATCATACTGAACTTAAAGCAAATTCGGTTTAAGCGTCAAATTGACGAAATTGATGAAGAAAAAGTAACCCTTTCAATAGGAGGGCAAGAACAACTCAAAGCAGCTGATTTTCAAAAATTTATTTCTGGATTTCAAGTTTTAAATCCTGATTTAGTAATCTGTAATCTTGGAAAAAATGTCCAAATGAATATGGAAATTACTATTGAAAAAGGAAGAGGTTATGTCCCTGCTGAAGAAAATAAAAAGACTAATGCTGAGATGGGTGTGATTGCTATCGATTCCATTTTTACACCGATCAAGAATGTAAAATACAGTATTGAAAACTTTAGAGTAGAGCAAAAAACGGATTATGAAAAATTGATCTTTGAAGTTATTACTGATGGTTCAATTCATCCAAAAGACGCTTTAACAGAAGCAGCTAAAACACTAATTCATCACTTCTTATTATTCTCTGACGAGCGTATCACTTTAGAAGCTGATGAAATTGCTCAAGCTGAAACCTATGACGAAGAGTCCCTACACATGCGTCAATTACTTAAAACAAAGCTCGTTGACATGGACCTTTCTGTTCGTGCATTGAATTGTCTTAAAGCAGCCGAAGTTGATACACTTGGTGATTTGGTTTCTTACAATAAAAATGACTTGATGAAGTTCAGAAACTTTGGTAAAAAGTCACTCACAGAATTGGAAGAACTAGTAGTTCTTAAAGGCCTTTCCTTTGGAATGGATTTAGCGAAGTACAAGTTAGATAAAGATTAATTCACATTTTTAATATAGAAAAATGAGACACGGAAAAAAAGTAATGCATTTAGGTCGGAAGACCGCGCATAGAAAATCAATGCTTGCCAATATGGCTTGTTCTTTGATTGAACATAAACGAATTAACACTACTGTTACCAAGGCCAAAGCGTTAAAACGTTTTATTGAGCCTATTATCACTAAATCAAAGTCTGATTCAACGCATAACAGGCGTTTGGCATTTTCCTCTTTAAGAGATAAAGAGGCAGTTTCAGAATTATTTAGAGATATCGCTGCTAAAGTAGGTGATCGTCCTGGAGGATATACTCGTATTATCAAGTTGGGTAACCGATTAGGTGATAACGCTGATATGGCAATGATCGAGTTAGTTGATTTCAATGAGGTTTATAAAACTGAAGAAAAAGCTAAGAAAAAGTCTAGAAGGCGAGGTGGAAAACCTAAATCAACTACAGCGACTTCAGATGCAACAGATCAAGTTAAACCGGAAGTAGCAGCTGAGACTCAAGAACCTGAGAAAAAA
>Ga0247582_1000019_pt1 | contig 16294 bp, 10 predicted proteins | sample 41RmetaT_FD_189971 | JGI IMG/M metagenome (GOLD analysis project Ga0247582, IMG submission 189971) | Metatranscriptome of seawater microbial communities from Monterey Bay, California, United States - 41R (Metagenome Metatranscriptome) | ecosystem: Environmental > Aquatic > Marine > Coastal...
GCTGTGCTTAGATGCGGTGAGCAATAACTGCATTTAAAATTGCATGCCTGGTTAAAATTTACTTCTACATATCGTGGATTGATGTTGCCACTTGCGCCGGCATCCATGATATCTTCTTTACTTTCTTGTGCCCAATACTCGCCGCTACGATACACTCGATCACTTCTAGCACCTGTATCCTCAATGCTCCAACAATAACTGCAGCCTTCAGGCCGCTCGCCTTTTAACATTTGCCTACGCTGTTCTTTCTTTTCTTCTGTGTTATGTAGTGCTGTTATGTTGTTATCTAACTCTTTTAATGGAATTTTGTGTGTAGGTGGATGATAACAACTATGCGTTGTACCATTTGTTAGGTGCATAGATACTTGGCTCCACTTTGCATAACACATTGATGGGCTGATTGTATCTAGCTGTTTTTTAGCCTTATCGGCGGCTTGGTCGTATATGCTCACTACTGTATGAGGCCTTTCTCAAGTAAGTCCTGTATTTGTTTTTCACGAATCATTACACCCCATCGTCTTGGATTAACATATGTTTGTTTGAAGAACTTGCACATTTCCGGTGCTGGATCAAACAGCATCATCTCATTAATATCTGTGTTTAACTTTCTTCCCAAACTACAAATTTCTTTTTGCAGCATATTACTGTCCCATTCCAATTTGGTATATCGACATTGCTGATCGTTCATGCCGGAGAAGTTTGGTGCTACTTGGCTATTGAAGAATTCTTTGAACCATTCGTAATCCGAAATTAAGTTAGTGTCCCAATCAGTAAGCACAGTCATTTCGCAGCCTAACCGGGCGCCGTAGATAGCCCATAATCCATTCTCTACATCACTGCCTATGTTACACCATGTTTGAAGTCGATTATAATTTTGCCACCAAACTTTTTCTACAAACTCATCTGGGGAAATTCTTGCACCCTGGTCCAAACTCATTTTAACACCTTCTCTAAACCCTGCTCTAAAGGCTTGGAAAGGACTTGCTGTTTGGTGCACTTCACTGAACGTATCGTTGAGTTGTATATAGTTTAACTTCCAGCAAAACTCCATGCCCTCGCCGTCTGTTGCGGCTTCATGTGTGTTAATGCTTTTAGTATATTCGGTAGGCCAACACTTTAGTCCACCATTGCCGTACACTAACCCGTTTAGAATGTTCTTTGCATTCCAACTAAAAATACTTTCGGATATGTTGTTACCGTCATGATCCTGATCAGGAACATCTAATACTTGCTCAAAGAAATCTGGCATAACAATATTATCGCCATCAACAGTGATAAACCTGTCTGTTTCGCTTTGATTAGCGCATGCTTTGTGCGCTGCATCGAACCCTTTTACTCCATGTACACGTTTAGCCCACGGAACTTTATTTAATAAGTCTGACCAATGTTCTTCGCAGTTAGGTTCGTCATAGGAGATATAGAATATATCGAGTTCAGTTACATCGATTCTAGCCATGTGTTTGTCCTGTGTTTGGTGTATAGTGTTAGTATTTATCTTCCACAGAAAACAACTGTTTTATTTTCTAGCGTATGTGATGCTATCAGACTTATGTGTGTATATACTAAAGGCTTCCTCGTCACTACTAAGTTTCCTAGCAGTAGTAACTTGGCCGTCAACAGCATCCGCTATATTAAACATAACTCTTTCTAGTAACATATGCGGGTCCTTGTGTGGTGTTACATACACCACTAGATTTTGCTTAGACTTTGTGCCCTCTGTAATAGTTAGGTACCAGTTTTTGTCAGTGTAGGATATTAAATAATCTGCATCTTCTCCGGTTTCAATCTCTTGTAGGAAATCTCTGTCACTTTTAATTTTTGATGTTTCTGTTGTCCGCAGTTTAATGTGACACACATCGTGCTCGTCTTCTTCTATATAGAACTGCGCTACACTTTTTCCGTTCTCGTCGATAATTTTTGTATCAGGCGTATTGAATTTATAGCACTTACAAGCGTCAAAATCGCTCATGTCCGGCTGTTCGATACTTTTATACAGTATAGTACCACCAGTATCATAGACCATATACGTATAAGCCTGTGATTCTTTTAGAGCATTTTTCAACCCGCCGTGCTTATCCTTGAGTAGAGCTAATCGTTCACCTGCTGTTAATTCTGTCATACTGTTGTCCTTTTTCCAAAATAATTTACTTCTAGTTGTTGTATTTTATCTCTAGTCATCCAATCCTTGTCAACATAATGGAAAGGAAAGTTTATCTTAAAGTTTCCAAGTTTAAAATCAGTATAATCCTTATAGTAACAAGGTATACTATCGCTCCAGTTTTCTTCTACTAAACTAGAAGGGATGTTTTGTATGTAGCTCTTCATGTGAATAAATGTAGGCATATCTGTTATATGATCCATCGTGCATTCGTCTTCTATGCCTAACAATTGTATAGCCAATGCAAATGCCACATCTGCACTTAACCATTCTGGTTTTCCTTTTGGCATATACTTAAAATAAAATCGTTCCCAATTATTGAATATAATTTCTATCATCTTAAAAAGTTCTGTTGCAGTATCACTCTTTTTAAAATAGAAAAATGCTGTATAAACATTAGGCAGGTTATTCTTTTTAAAAAAAGATCTGTAGTAATAATCTTCAACAAGTTCATTTCTGTATGTTTTTACATTTGTGCAAGCCCATACATCTTTCATACTTAAATGATCCCACCAAAAACTTACATCGACAGGGAAGATCATGTCTGTATCTAATATCACAGTCTCATCAAATGGACTCATATAATAATACTTCCATTTGTTGTTTATTTTCCAGTCTTTGCCGTCTGCAGCATCGTCCCATGGGATATCTATTATGTGATCAAAAACTGCTTTGTGTTTTTCTGTTATAAGTTTTTTTGTAGAAGTGTCTACGCACACAGCAATATTATTGACAGTGCTCTGTGTTAATTTAAGGTTGAGTGCTAATGCATACGCTTGGGCAAGATAATCAACCTTACCAGAATTCTGTGCGATTACAATATAGCCTTTGCTCATTTACTTTTCCTATATAGCGTAGGAGTTATAAGTGTATATACGTGTTTCTTAGTAGTTAGAGACACACCGTCGAAATTAACAACTTTTTCTTCTTTTGTTTTTTCAAAGTAATCTCTGAGTTGGCTAAGGCTATTCCAATTTCTTTCCATTATACTAGCCATTACTCGGATCCTGCTGCTGTTTTATCCATTCTGCTATTCTCTTTTCTTGCTCTTTAATTGCTTCTGCTTGATCTTTAATAGATTTCTTTTGAAACTTTAATTTATCACTTTGATGTTTTTGCGACTGTGTCATATGTTGTTACCTCTTTATTATTCTATATAATTCATTAGTTCAGAACTAATCCTGTTTATAGCCCATTTATTCATTACGTGAACATCTAAATTTTTCCATCTTGTTAACACGAAGTCGCCTAGAGCTTTGGGTTTTTCTAAATAAAAAATTATTTCGTTTTTACACGGAATAGAATGTATGTCGTCAGTATCAAATGTTTTGTATAATGCAGGCAGTGGCAATTGGGGTATTCCCCTTTCTTGAAAGCCACCTAGCATATGAGCTGCGACACTGAAGCTGTAGTCGTTTCTATATAGGTTGCCTGGCCATTTATATACATCTTGATAATACTGTCGGTTGTCCCGCACATGCTTCACTGTCTTAAAAAATTGTTCTGAGAAATTGCACTTTTTAAAGTATACTACTGTTGCCCAATACATAGTTATGCCGCTAGGGTGCAGTCTACGTAACGTAGGATCATCTCGCTCAACCATTATATCTTGATATGACCAATTCATCATAAATTCGTTATCATGATTCCAGCAACTGTTTAACACATCACTAAGTATTAGATAGTCAGCATCTATTAAAATTGTTTCATCGTACGGACTTAAATCGTATGCATCGCATCTGTCTAAATTGTAAAATGGTAAAGATTTTGCAGTATGACTAGTATCTTTATATGTCCTAACATTACTTCTCTTGAAGGTTTTGTCTTTTTCTACAAATACTATATTAGAAAAACTGTCGGTTACAAACTCTTCTCCCATAGTGGCGCAGGTATAATCGTAACTATGATGATTTGTAACTACTGTAACATCAGAGATGCTGCAATTTTGTTTTATTAATCTTGCGTTAACAGCGGCTAGTTTTAAATAATCAATTTCCTCATTGTTATGAGCAAAGATTAAGAATCCTTTAGTCATCGTCTATGTCTATTAGTTTGTGGACCTTTCTGCTTTTTTTAAGTTTAGAATAGTCTGCAAAGTATTCGTTTGTTGCTTCGAAATATCTGCTTATTAATTCTTCTAAAAAAGTGTCCAGGTTTTCGATTTGGATAGGGTTGTTGTAAACGTCAAGTAACACTGCATCAGGCATTTCCCTATCTACTAGTAATTTTACAAATGATATTAGCTCGTGCGATATGATAAATGTTCCGCCGTTAGTGCTATAACTGAGCAGAGTCTGCACTCTGGCCTTCATATTATTATGCTGTATATTTAACGACGATCTGTAGTTTGCAAATTCTAGTGCTTTTGTTAGTTTATTACTCATAGCTATATTTACCAGTCAAAAAAAAAAGCCAGCTTCTGTGAACTGGCTTTTTTATTAGTTTTAGTAACTTTTACAAGTTGCTTACTGCTGCATAAGTCGGAGCTGAAACTGTAATACCGTTGTTAGCACGACTAGTCTGAATTGTACTTGTTGTAGTACCGTCTACGGCATCTACATATCCAACAGTGTCGTCACCATTTCCGTCAACGCCGTCAGCACCAATGCCATTACCTAGTGCGTGGTCATCTCTCATTGTTACAGTGAATGTTAACTGTGTTGGGTTACTTGTACTATTTACTTTACCTGTGATCTGGTAGTAGTTACTTGCGTATGCACCAGAACCGTACTTGATATAAAGTTGTACTTGGTTTGTTGTTAGTTCGTAAAAACCCTTACCATTACTAGAACCTGTTGATCCTGAACTAGTTAAGTTGTTTAAGTCAAACGTTAATGTACCCATGGAACTTAATAGTGATGTCCAGTTTGAGTTCTGCGAACCAATTGTGCCTGCGGATGATCCTGATGTGCCGCCGCTTCTTGCGCCTGTGAATAATATTTTACCACCTGCGTTAAAGAATCCTCTACAATGTGCTTCACTTGAAAATGATACAGTAAATGTATGTGCAATTGCAGGCTCGGATGCGCTGCCCCAACTAGTTGATCTGCTACTAGCACCATGTGCCGCTGTCGTTAAACTGCCGCTTGGTACTGAAAAGCGATTATCAAAACATGTTTTTGCATCGTTCATTAACTGGTTCCAGTGCGCTGCTGTAATTGTATTACCTGCTGCACGGTCTGTTGGACCTGTTAGTGATAGGCCAAGGAATGATCCTATAGCTTGCACTTCATCCTGTAGATTTTTAAAACCGTTATCTGTGCTATTTGCACGGATAAGTTCACCTGCTGCAGCATCTAAACTGCCTACAGACTGGTTGTAGCCGTAAATACTACTGGCTGTATATGTACCTGTTGTGTGGTCTGCTGGTGTACTCAACTGACGATAAACATTATTCTTCATGTTATCGTAATCTGCGTCATCAATTACATCCCCGCTTACAACCTGGGTCATAGTGAAGCCACCTGATACGCTTAGTGCTGATCCGCTTGCCATTGATTATCTCCTACAATTAATAATATTACTATTTACCTATTTTACGCCAATAACTGCTTCTACTGTGCCAATATCGCCGTCATTTTTATCTTCTAGGCTCCTACCAATTACTGCTCTTGGATCGTATTCTTCGTCACTCATTGCCCATGCAACACCTGGTACTGAAGAGCTAATTAATCTCTCACCCTTCTTAACTTTTCCTACTACTCGAACAGGAACTCTTCCGGTCATAGCAATAGCTATTCCATCTGCTTCGCTGTTCATTAAGTATGCAGGAGTTGTCGATACAACACCAAAAACGTCTAAATCGTTATGGTCTGTAGTCTGTGTCATTTCTGCATCACCGCCGATTTTAACAACAGTGCCTGCTTCGTAATTCTCATCAGCAGTATATTTCTCAGCTAAGTCAGCGTATTTTGCACTTGATGCAACGCCATCGAATAGTGTTGCTGTTACTGTTCCGCCAACATCTAAATCGCCGCTAATATCACCCACTGTAGCATCTAATGTACCAACAAACAATGTACCGAATCTACTTGAGGAAGAACCGATATCGTGGTTGCCTGCTGATAGAATGTCACCGCTGTAAGTGTTATTTCCAGAAAATGTGTTGTCGCCGCCTAATGTAGATGCCGCACCTGCTGAAGGATCAACTAGTGGGTTTCCGTTTATATCGTAAATTGTTAAACCGTAAACGCCGTTGTCGGTAATCTTTTTGTCACCAGACGCATCTAAGTATACTTCACTTGACCAAATTTCATCAATCAATGCAGTATTACTGCCATATGTATCAATGTTCAATCCAGTAATGCCGCCACCGTCTTTGATAAAAATGTTATCCACATATAAATTATCAACTGGAGCTGACTGCTCACCAATATCTAGTAACACTGTAGCACTAGATTTCTTAATGTACCTAGCTGACGAGGATGAAGGATTACCAATTTCAATATCGTTAATAAACAATTCACTATATCGATTTGCTGTATTACCCATCGGAACAACGTCAGTGTTGTCTGGTATTAGTGCTGTACTAGATGCTGTAAATACTTTACTGCCTACTACGTTACCTGACGCAGTAGATATTGCATTTGAAACATCTGCATAGATACTACTGTTTGCTAATGATACTGCTGTGCCGGCATACTTGTTTCTCAAGTTCATACCAGGTCTAATAGTTGATCCGATACCGTCACTGTCATTAAACTGATTATATAAGTTTACATCACCTAAACCTTCTACTTTAGCTGGCGCAGTTGTACTAATGTCGAATTGCGCATGGTCACTGAATACAGCCATAATGCTTTCGCCGTCAGTATAGCCTGCGTCTGAACCGTCACTCACATACATTAAACCTAATACAGCTCTATGTACACCAGTATCATCTACTAGAAAAATTGTTCTAAGACGTGTTCCGTATTTACTCGGGCTTCCCAAGTTTACATCATTGCTAAATTCGTTTGTAACTTTACCTGCATAACTAGCATCAATAAACTGAGTGCCGTCATGAACTTTTAATTTGTCATCTACTGTATCGTAGTATGATGTACCCGACTCTACTCCATCTGTTGGCGCTGTCGCACTAACAGTGATACTAGCTCTTCGCCAAGAAGCGCCATCATAGACACGGATTACTTCCTCTCCCTTGTCGTACCAAAGTTGTCCTTGTAGCAATTGATCGTCGCTTGGTGCTGACGTACTGGCAAAGTTCTCTAAATGTCTTATGGCGTTTTGTACAAAGTATTGTCCGTAGCCAGAAACATTACGACCAACCAGTGCAATGCTAAAGGCGGAATTGACTTGACTTGCGGCTACATTAATGGTTTTAGAACCATCTGTATTTTGTACTGAATATGTCATTTTATGTCCTCTAAATATCCTTTAATTTAACTGCACTCTCACAGTGTATATAATTTCGATGCTTCTATTTGCACTTTTTTGAACAGGGTGAAAGATCACATGCGTTAACATTTTACTATCTGCGGGGTCTGTCGCATAACTTAGTAAACCTAATTCGTCGAAAACGTATAAACCATCCTGCGTTGTACTTGAATCGAATGTATCCTGTCCAGCGGGTTCATTATAACCCAACGTACAAGTCATTTTTAAATCTGTATAACTTGCCCCTGTGATAATTTCAATCTTATCAGTAGATGTGTTGTTACTTATAACTTTTTCGTATGTACGACTATAAAGAGTCGCACTGTTTTCAAATGACTCACTGACACGTGGGTTTTTATATAACACCTTGCCAGCACCGTCAACACTAGTAGCACCGTTACCAAAAGCCATAAAATGAATATAGGACCCTGCTTCATTAGTTAGTGCACGGGCAATTATATTTGCCATGTTACCATAATGTATAGCATTTCTTTTGTTAACAATTTCTTCTTTTGTCTCTGCATCTCTGATTAAAATATGCCCAGACATCTTGATGCCGGCATTTTCGTCGGCCGATTTATTCTTTTCCATATTTTTATTCTGCTCATTCTGCAAATTGCTACTATTGCTCATAGTGTTATTTATCACTTATTGTTAAAAACTGTTTTAATTACTGTCAAAGTTGTGTAAGAAGTCAACTATACTGTCATTTGACTTCAATACATCTCCTCGGTCTGTTAAACTTGTTGCTTTCTTAAAGTCTTCTGTTGCTGCATCCCATCCGTTTTCTTCATCAATATCGTATGTCAATGTATGTCCACTACCAGTAAACTCAATAACATTGTCTCCGGTACCGTCCCAAGCACTGTCTAAACCAACCGATACGTTGCCCGAATCATATGTTAGTCCTGCTGCACTTAGTGAGCCCGAGCCGTCCCACGAATTATCAAGCGGTACTGATATCGAGAACACCTCTACTGGTTTCAACCAATTGAAGTCTTCTGGGTCTCTCAGTGCCTCTCCTTTTCCGTTTCTAAGAGCTATGTTTTCTGTTTCTTCTCCGTTATACAGTTCAGCACCCACTTGCACTAATAAATTAATAGTAGTTCCGCGGACACCTCTTGTAATCCCAGAAATACTTTTATCTAGGACATTTATTGTTGTGTAACTTATTAACTCGCCTGATAGCCACACACTTGCTGGTCGTGTTGCAGATGCAAATGGAAGATTAGTAATATCATTTAAGTGTATTTTGTCTTCCCAATTATTTACTTGCTGTGCAACAGTTGTCAATGGATTCATCGATCGTCTATAATAATCAGTTCTACCAAATAGATCCATAACTAGTAGGAATCTAACATCACTACTTGTTGCGCTAATTTCAGTATTACCCAATGTTGTAATATCCATTACAAGTGTTTCTAGAGGTTCTACAACTATTAACTCTTCTGGACGATCTGGGCCCGTTCTGTGTTTGAGGAATGTAGTGCCATCGAATCCGTATACAGTTTCGTTGTCAATTCTGTAATTAACATTGCCTTGTGTGCCTTCATCGAATATACCAACAAAGTTGTTTACATCAACATCCTTATCCCATATATCAGTATCCCATCCATACACATCAAACCCTAGTGCGTCATTGTACACATAGGATGGGTGTTGCCCAGGAACTATATCTAAGAACGTTGCGCCGTCAACTAGTTCTGCATTCAATGATCCGCCAACTGCATTTCTTACCATACTAAGAACAGTGTCTAATTTTCCTGAGTCTATCATGCTAGTAACAATGCTGACATTTTGTATAATGTTTGCATCTACTGCTGCACCCGATCCATATTCTGTCTCGTATGCTTTTGTTATTTCCTGTCGAATCTCAGGATTGAATTTATAAACACGCTCCGGTGCTGTCCAAACTTGCTCAACATTTGAAATATTTGCAATACTGTTAGACTCTACATTTACAAGGTTTTTCGCTATGCTAACGTTAATAGTTTCCATTGTAGGATCATATCCTTCGAAATATGTTAATTCGATCAATGCCCCGTTTTGAGGTATACCTATTCTGTTGTTAACATTCGCGTCATTAGTAAAGGAAAGGAAACTATCTGCAGTGTTAATCGTGTAGTTGATTGTTGGGTCTATGCTAGTAATTTGGCCGAATGTTCCACTTACATTTCTGTAATCTATATTACGTGTCACATTTACTGTTGTTGTCTTTTCAGCGTCTGCATAAACCTTTGTGTCATTGTATTCGTTATATCTTATTGATGTAATGACTGCTTCGGTTTCTTCACCTAAAGGCGTTGTATAAATTACCTTGCCACTTGTTATAGTAGACAAGTCAACTGAGTCTAATACAGTTGAAGTAGTAGGAACAGCCTGGGAGTTTACAAAACTTTTTATATCATCGAAATCCACAACAATTTGTTCGCTAGTGGTTTTGTTAATAGTAATATTTGTATTACCTATGTTGACACCGTTAGAAATAACATTAACTAATTTAACGCCCTGTACTCCAATTGGCATACTATGCCCTGGTGCAATAATAGTAGCTGTATCGCTTTCATTTATATCCACAAAATACGTTTGCCCGTACAGCGACACTATAGGGCCGTCTGTGAACTCTATAGTACTGTTGCTATTAATAGCAGATGTTCTATCAGTAATAATTGACACATTAGACAATTCTGTTGTTGTGAATTCAATGTCTGGTGCAATGGACTGTCCAATTTCTTCATCCCACACACCTGGCGCAGTGTTACTAGGATTATTTGGATCAGTGTCCCATGGATTCAAATCCCAAGATGTATTTGCAACAATGATATTACTCATCTGCTCATCTCTAAGTACAAACTTGTCGCCTACGTTTTGATTGTGTGCGGTTGTCGTCATGTTAAAGCTAGATATCGCACCGTTTGCATCAATGTCGATGTCAACAATTATAGATGTACCAAAGTCTGATCTTGCTACGAGATTTGTAAACGATCCTTCGTTTCTAAATACGTTTGCTTCAGCGTCAGTTACGACAGTTTCGACTGTGCCAACCACATTGCTAATAAGCTCATTATCAAATGCTGTCGGTGGTACTAAATCACCATCAACTTTCACTTGCAATCTAGTAACATCTTCTACTAGTGTGTTAAAGCTAAATCCGCTTGAGATGCCATCTGCTCGGAATGTTTCAATTTTTCCACCTGTTGCATTCTCGTACAATGCACCTTTAACACGGTCAAATACAATTTGTGTGCTTGTTTTACGCACTTGTGCATTACTGCTCACAAAGCCTGCATACTCACTAGCTGTATTGAGTATGTCGACATCAAATTCGTTTGCAGTATCTAGTATCCTAACTTCTTTCGATTCCTCATCATAATAAGGAGGTCTATCGAAGTCTGTTGTACTACCAGCTAATATTTCCACTGGAGCTTTTTTAATATCTAAGTAGTTTCTAATCTTACTACTGTAGGGTTTAACATCATTAAAATATTGTAATGCTTTATCAAAATTATCTACTTTAAAGCCTTTAGTAGGCACTAGATCAGTTTCTTCCTTGATAATGTTCAAGTAAGTTGTTTTGAACGCCCAGTCAAGTTCTCCTTGCTCTGAGTATGCATATTTCATCATCTCATAAAAGAACTTGTTCCAATAAATTTCAAATGTGTTTATAAACACACTGCTGTAAAGTATACTCAATACTTCACGTATCTCTTTACCCATTTTAGTTGAATTAGCATCAGTATATATGCTTGCTTTCCACTCTACAGTTTCATTTTCAATAGCAATTAGTTTGAAACTATTTGTTTTCTTAGCATACTCATACAAACTATATGGTGAGTTACTGTCTTTTTGTACTTGTATGATACTGAGATCTACTAAATTTTTGATCAAAGCAAACTTAGTATTGTCTGTCACTTTACGTAGAGGTCTATATGTATCATCATAAAATACGTCTGAGTTGTCGATTTTATTAACTCTTAATTTTTCATACCAGTCGACTTGTTGTAAATATGTAAGATCCGATGGTAGTTGTGTTTGCCAATCTACAAACGTTGTATTCATTTTCAATTCTTTAAATATTGAGTTTAGTACATCGTACATTTGCTTTCTAGCTTTACTTAGATCTTTAAACATCGTTTGTCTTGGTCTAAACTTGCTACCGTACCGTTCGAATGCACTCAGTCCTTCTCCAGGAACAGTCTGGCCCAGCGCATCCATGCTGGCTAAACTGTCTATTAACTTAACAGACAGTACATCAGGAACCTTAGAGTTAGGATCACCTTCAGCTGACAATGTCCACGATGTATGCTTTTCAGTGTCACCTTCCATTCTTCTCAAGAACTGTGTGCTAAAAATACTTCCATCAGTTTTGATCAGTGGAGCGAGTTGGTTAACGACTATACTATCTGGTGAAATGTAGCCTGCGTAGCTAACTCTTTCTCCGTTAATATCTGAAAGCAACCGCTCTATTTCAACTGTAGATCTTTCTTTTTGTAAATTATATCTAGCAGTATTACCCACTGTTTCCTTACCGTATACCCAGAAATAGTAATAAACGGTTGCTTTGCCGCTAGTTTTATTGTAAAATTGCTGCTGTATAAACTCGCCTGTTTCAATAGGGAAGCCGCCACCGGTGTATGCTTCAGGTGGGGTTATACTTTCTACCCACTCGTAAATTCTAATAACACTACCCGGGAAATGTTCACCCCATGATGCAGCACGTTCAGTGTTGTTGTAGCCCGTAGGACCATATGTTCCTTCACCCTGTTCATACCAAGTGTATCGTACTAAATTCGTATTCCACCATCTTCTTCCTATCTGTTTCTTGCCCCATGCACTTCTCGCCATGTCGTACACAACAGGATCAGACTTGGTAGTATAGTCAATTTCTTTTTCTATATATCCGGGTATTATTCCCTTGAACGGATCGAATAAGTTAACATCAAATTCTTTTTCTGCACTTATTTCATCAAATGTAAATACATCCCGTATTAATTTTGTATCGACTAACGGTTCTTGTTTTCTTATGACATTGCCGTTCTGCAAATATGCCCAACCCTTACCATCGTAATTATCGATCCATGCATGAGAAATATTTGCAAGGTCTAAATTACTTTCTGTAGCATGCCGCATACTCTCCAGCGCATGTACATCTACACGCTGTCTGTCTTTGGTATTAGTAGGAATAATACTTGACTGTCCGTCTAAATTAGTGAGCTTGTATTCGTATATGTCGCCTTCGACTTCTGTTGATGCCCATAACGGGGTCGACATACTTTCTAGTCTTGTTCGTTGACCGACTGGAATTTGCGACAATGCTGCTTCACCTGCCTGAGGGTATGAGAATCTAATACCTTTGTTTAGGGTATCTAGGTTAGTTCTCGGATCAGCTCCCAGAGTTGATGTTCCGTCTTGATTAGGTAAATTAACAAGGAAATCTCGCTCGCTTGGGTCGCCGCCACCGGGGCCGCCGCCTCCGTCAGGATCTTCGACAAATACTTCCCTAAATTTCTCTTTTACTGGCTCGATTTCAGGAATGACCGCGTTTGTTGTTGCTCCCGTTGGTAAGTTTAGTGCTCTTATCAGTCCAGGATTATATGTATCATCAAATTGAATGCCGTCAATGTCATCGCCTTCGACAACAACTTCTGGCAGACCACCTGGTCCAAAATTCAGTGCAGCAGTATATAACGGAAAACCATTGGGATCAGTTGGTGCATAATCGTTTAACGTGTTAATGAAATGCTCGATTGGATCCGGTGCTTCATATACACCTGGGTCTACTCCAAATTTGCTTAGTGTGTCGGACTTCACTGTGCAATCAGGTAGCGCATGCGCTGTTAAGAATACTCTTCCGCCAGTGCCGCTTCCACCAATTAGAGGTAGACCACTATCCAAATCGCTCGGGAACTGTTTGTATACCCCTCGTTTTTTCAAACTTAATCTTTGCACTCCGCCCAATGGATCTACACTGGTCACAATAAATTCTGCTGGCTGTATTTTCTGTAGTGAATTTTGCTGGGATTGATCGAATGCTGGAGAAGATGTAAAATGTTCTACCATTAATTCGGCTCCTTCCCCATCACCGATAATGCTAACACTAGTAGCGCCACGCTCAATACTATATCCTGAATTATCTGGGCTAATATTACTGCCTGAGCCTTTAGTACGCATCAGTATTCTACTGCCGCCAGCTAAGCCAACTATTGCTCCTGTAGCATCAACATCGAGTGTTGCATAGTTTACTCTTGCCTTCTTTCTACAATCGCCGTTAACAATAATTTTGAGGCCAGCTTTGTTATACCCAGTGCCGCCAGCGACCACTTTTAATGCTACTACCGAAGACAATGCTTCAAACGGTCTGTTCGAAGGATTTTGGTCTGACATCAATCCTGCAGCAAGTGCTTCTTGTAGAGTTGCTGGCACGCCGCCTACAACTGTTACTACATCGTCGACTCGATAACCTGCACCATTCGTTTTTGTTATAGTGGAAGGTGTATGTGACGCTGCTTTTTGTTGTGCAGTAATAGTATTATATATGTAATTAGTTCCGGACGCTGTTGTATTCGTACTACCAAAATCGCCTGGATTGGCAACAACTTCTGGAGGATCATCTGACGTCTTCGCAGTCATCGGTGGCATATTAATAGTAACACTAGAAGTGCGTGTGCTTGTTCCTGCTAGTGACGAACTTTCTGAATATGCATGATTTACGTCTCCACGCACAGTATAGTGTAATACTTCTTTTAAATTACCAGATATTCCACAGCCGTTATCAAGCGAGATCGGCGGTGCATCGCAATATGTTGATAACGGTGAAAGCATTACACACGTAGCACCATTAGTTGTATAGCGATGCGCCTTGAATCGATTAGTTGACTGACTCGCTCCAGCAAGGTTAATAGCATCTATCAGACCCTCTATGTCATGTACACCGGTCATCGAAATTGCAACACCGTTAACTTTAAAGTTATCTCCTGTGCTAACACCATAAAGTCTGTCATTAGTTACGCTATCCGCAAAGTAGAATCCGTCGTCTGATAAACTTCTAGGATCGTCGGAAGCAGAGAACGTGTCCGGGCATAGCGGAATTCTACTCTTAGGTTCGCATATTGGCATGTCTGATGTGCCAACTTTTTGCATTACTCCATTTGCATCTTTTTTCAACGCAGTCACAGTCAGTATCGGTGTAGTAGATGCAGCTTGATTAGACTTTAAGGAACTATACGGATTACTTGCAACAACACTGTTGTTTGCTTTGGCTTTTCCAGCAATAGTTTTTTGATAATCAATTTGTTGAATGCCTGACACTGTCGGAACTGATGCCGTAATAGGCATTGGTCCTACAATTGTATTTGTTACGTTCATCTTATTACCGTAGATACCAGTTCCAGGATCAATAGTCCCAGGATCAACAAATACGATTCCATTTGAATCAGCTGAATTTGTTGGTGTACGGCTGGCATATCCTGTTAGTGAACTAGCAGACGGTGTAGCAAATGGGTTGCCAGACAAACGTCTAGAATTTGTTGTTATAGCTTGACTTATTCCAGCCGGAGCAACATTAGGGATGCCAATAAATCCGGTCCAGATTGGTGAAGGAATAATAGCTGCCGTCGATGATCCAGCTGAGGCATTGCCGCCCATGATTTGTTTTCTAGGCACAGTGTTTGTGCCGTCTGTAGGCAGAGTGTTTTCATTTACAATTAACACAGCAAAACACTCGTGTGCATGCGAAGACGTTTGGCTTTCCGTTGTAAACGTAATAAATCTTCCTTGTGTTGCGTCATATGTGAAAGTAAACTTGCCGGCCCATTTGACGAAACCAGTTGTACCAGTTTTAACAAAGGGTCTAAAGGTACTCGAGTTGTTGAAAGAATCAGATAGATCTGTATCTCTACTGCCCTGGAACGCAGACTCTTCAGCCTTAGTCAAGTTAGTGAGTGAAGAATATGTTCCGCTCGCCTTAACGCCACCAACTTCAACACGTTGACCTCCTAGAGAACTGTGTTGATACACTCGTGTTCGGTCATCAGCACCCGCATGATTAAACATCACAGTTATTGTGTATGTTTGCGAGTCATCTTCCGTGAGTTGATATGTAACGGAAGTTGTTGTTGCCTTATCTTTATTCGGGTTATCCCAATATACTCCTACATTTTCTGTGCGTATTGGCGGAGGTGGAATAACTATATCTTCACATTGGCCAGTGGTTGTATTGTATAATTGGTCTGGGCCACATGTGGGAATATCGTCGACACAAACACCATTTTCTAAGTGCTGTCCAGGCGGACATGTAGGGGGTGGTGGGTCTGTGCATATCGGATCTACATAACCAATTTCAGCATTTGCTAGTAGTCCAGTACTGGGTGTACAACTGCCTGAAGCTTGCTGTGCCAGTGCACTGATGTTTAATCCATTGGTTGCGCCACCTGTACTTGTACTAATTAAAGCATTTTTATTAATAAGACCTATTGCTTGAGCGCCTGTAGGATTGCCGCCTGTTACATGTCCGAAAGTTAAGCCGTCTACTACACCTGCGCCGCTAAACGATGTTGATGACGGTGATGAGGATGCCATTTTGCCACTGTTTAGACTAGATTTTCCAGGTCCACGGATTGCTTGTGTGTTGCCTAATAAACCGTTGAACATATCAATAGGTGAGCCGGTTGTGTTCTGTGTTGAAGGATCATAGCCTACCGCTGCATAAAAAGATGTTGTCCATCCAGCAGCCATTTGCTGTGATGCTTCGTTAGCTGTGTA
>Ga0247582_1000032_pt1 | contig 14434 bp, 10 predicted proteins | sample 41RmetaT_FD_189971 | JGI IMG/M metagenome (GOLD analysis project Ga0247582, IMG submission 189971) | Metatranscriptome of seawater microbial communities from Monterey Bay, California, United States - 41R (Metagenome Metatranscriptome) | ecosystem: Environmental > Aquatic > Marine > Coastal...
AGGAAATTGGTGGTTTGGAATGTCAAAAATGTCACTATTAATTTAGTGTAGAGGTTCTGCCTCATATATATTATAATGTGTAAATCGCATTTAATTTCAATTCGAAAATTTAAACTGTAATTCCTAAAAATGGGAAATAACAAAAATAATAATGTGTGGATAGGGGGCGAACATCTCGTTAACGACCCGTCAGTATTAGAATCCGCAAATAAAGAATTCGTGGAGTTGCCAATAGTAGAACAAATGTCTGATGACCGTTCTATGGAAGTAATGTCCAATCGTCGTGATTTCTTGAAATATCTAGGCTTTAGTGTCGGTGCTGCAACCGTTGCTGCAAGCTGTGATATTCCAGTAAAGAAAGCATTGCCATATGTGACTAAACCAGATACAATTGTGCCTGGTGTTGCTAATTATTATGCTTCATCTTTTGTCAATGGCGGTGACTATTGTGCTGTTTTAGTTAAAACAAGAGAGGGGAGACCTATCAAAATTGAGGGCAACACTCTTTCTTCAATTACTAAAGGAGGAACAAGTGCCAGAGCGCAGGCAAGTGTCTTAAGCTTATATGACACTAGTCGGTTCCAACAGCCCCAAAAGAGAGGTGATGATGGATGGGAAGCCGTAAACTGGGCAGATTTGGATAAGGCAGTTATGGGAGGAATTGGAAGTAATGCTCGTATCGTAATGAATACGAACATGAGTCCAACGGCTCACAAAGCAGTAATGGACTTCGTGGCTAAATATCCAGGCGCAAAAACAGTGACTTACGATCCTGTATCGAGTTCCGCGATATTGCAGGCTAATGAAGCTTCTTTTGGTCAGAAAACAATTCCTAATTATAAGTTTAATAAAGCTGAAGTTATTGTCAGTTTTGGAGCAGACTTTTTAGGAACTTGGATTTCTCCAGTCGAGTATGCAAAAGACTATGCTTCTGGTAGAAAGATAAAAGGTGTTAAAGGAGCGAAAATGTCCCGACACATTCAAGTTGAAGGGTCGATGACATTAACTGGTTCTAATGCTGATAATAGAGTTTTAGTAAAGCCATCAGAAATGGGGGCTGCAATTGCTACATTATATAATGAAATAGCAAAAGCAACTCAAGGCTCTACAGTTTCTGCGCCAACGTTAAATGCTAAGGCAACTAGTTCTATGTCTTCTGTGGCTAAGGAATTATTAGCTCATCCAAATAAAAGTTTAGTAGTAAGTGGAAGCAACAATGTTGGAGAACAGACATTGGTGAATGCCATTAACTCTATGTTGGGTAGTTATGGCAATACAATAAGTTTTGCAAATGCATCTAACCAAAGACAAGGAATTGATGCTGAGGTTCAAGGATTAATCTCTGAAATGGAGAGTGGAGGTGTGAGCAGTTTAATCGTTTGGGGTGCAAATCCGGCATATGATCTTCCTAATTCGGATAAATTTATTGCTGCAGCTGAGAAAGTAGCCTTGAAAGTTTCCTTATCAGGAACACCTGATGAGACAACTGCTTTATGTGATTATGTGGCTCCATCTAATCATTTCTTAGAAAGTTGGGGAGATGTAGAAGCTAAGAAAGGTCACTATAGTTTAGTTCAGCCAACTATATCAAATTTATTTGATACTCGTCAAGCAGAATCTTCAATTTTAACTTGGGCTGGTAATACGCAGGATTATCATGATTATTTAAAGGCTAATTGGGAAGCAACCGCTTTCTCGATGCAGAATGATTTTATTTCATTCCAAGCTTTTTGGGATAGTGTTTTGCACGATGGTGTTTACGAAAATGCAGAAAGCGATTACCCAGTTTCATTTGCTGGAAATGTAAATAATGCCGCTTCAAAAATATCGAAGCCTACTACAGGTCTTGAAATAAATTTCTTTGAGACAGTTAATTTAGGTGGTGGTCAATACTCTGGAAACCCTTGGTTACAGGAGATGCCAGACCCAATTACTCGTTGTGTTTGGGGTAATTATTTAGCAATACCTATTGTTTTCGATGGTGATCGCCATTGGGACTCTAAAGGACAATTTGCTGGATTAAATGGTAATGAAATTAAAGGATTTGCTGATAAAATCAATGTAACAATTGATGGAAAAATTGAAACAGTAACCTGTATTCGTGCATTTGGCTTAATGAATGATGTAGTTTCATTAGCAGTAGGATATGGAAGAACAATAGGAAATCAAACTGGTCTAAATATCGGTACGAATGCTTATCCTTGGTTGAGTATTGATGCCAATGGAAATACACAATATTATGCTACCGTTTCTGAAACATCTGGAAAAGTAGGGGAGGATGAATTAGCCTGTGTGCAATATCACCACACAATGGGTGTCACAGGTGAGGCAGAAGGATATGATGAAAAAGTGAATGTAGATGAACTTGCAATTTCTACCATTGCCCGTGGATATCAAGGTTTATTAGTAGACAGAACGGTTATTAGACAAGGCACACTCAATGATATTGATGAGTTAGCTGATAAAATTAAGCACGAAAGAGAGCATGCAGAGCATCTAAACTCTCAAACGCTTTATCCATATGATGAATTCAAAGAGACAATATACGATCAAGGACATCACTGGGGTTTAGCTGTAGACATGAGTGCCTGTATTGGCTGTGGAGCATGTCAGGTTGCATGTGTTGCTGAAAATAATGTCCCAGTAGTTGGTAAATATGAAGTATTCCGTCACCATGAAATGACATGGTTAAGAATTGATCGATATTTCTATGGAGACTATGAAAATCCATCAGTGGTTTACCAACCAATGATGTGCCAGCACTGTGATAATGCGCCATGTGAAAATGTTTGTCCTGTATCTGCTACTAACCATAGTTCAGAGGGGTTAAACCAAATGGCTTACAATCGATGTATTGGTACTCGTTACTGTGCCAATAACTGTCCTTATAAAGTTCGTCGGTTCAATTGGTTAGACTATACAACTGCTGATTTGTTCCCAATCAACGAGCCTGAAATAAATGGGGAAGATTTACCATTTGGTGCAGATAACTTGACTAGAATGGTATTAAACCCAGATGTGACGGTACGAGCTAGAGGGGTAATGGAAAAATGTTCTTTCTGTGTGCAAAGAATCCAGGAAGGGAAATTAGCCGCAAAAGCTGAAGGCAGAAGATTGAGAGATGGAGATGTGAAATCAGCATGTCAAACAGCTTGTCCTACTGGAGCCATTACATTTGGTGATACAAATGATAAAAATAGTGCAGTCAGTAAAGCGATGGGTCATGAATTAGCCTATTTCAACTTGGACGAGGTTAATACGAAACCATCAGTTAAATATCAAGCTAAAGTGTTGAATAGTGACGAGGCGTTGAGCTAAAATTTGATTAAAGAAAATCTTTCAATCAAAAGAAGAAATTAATTCGTAAAACTTGTCTCGTTAATTCGAGAATTACAATTGTAAATAAAAAAGATGAGCGCAGCAGTATCTTCGATACGAGAACCCTTAATCACAGGTCATAAGACGTATCACGACATTACGGAGGACCTCATCGGGCCAACCGAAAAAGCGCCTAATTTTTCTTGGGTTGTGGCATTTTTGCTTTCTGTTACTCTTTTGAGTTTCGGTATATTTTGCCTGATCTGGACATTTTGGGTAGGAATTGGTTCCTGGAATCTTAATCGAACAGTAGGTTGGGGGTATGATATTACCAACTTCGTTTGGTGGATTGGAATCGGTCATGCAGGAACTCTAATTTCCGCAATTCTTTTACTTTTCCGTCAAAAATGGCGTACAGGAGTAAACAGAGCGGCTGAAGCAATGACCATTTTCGCGGTAATGTGTGCGGGTTTATTCCCGGCAACGCATACAGGGCGACCATGGCTTGACTTTTTCATGTTCCCTTATCCCAATACAAGAGGTCCATTGTGGGTTAACTTTAACTCGCCACTTCTTTGGGATTTATTCGCTATCTCTACTTATTTCACCGTATCGTTACTATTCTGGTATACAGGTTTGGTTCCAGATTTAGCATCTGTAAGGGATAGAGCAAAAGGAGTAAGGAGAAAAATTTACTCTTTTGTGTCTATGGGATGGACTGGTTCTGCGAAACACTGGCAAAGACATGAATATTTGTCCTTGATCTTGGCTGGATTAGCTACCCCTCTTGTACTTTCCGTGCATACAATAGTAAGTTTTGATTTCGCCACGTCGGTTATTCCTGGGTGGCATACAACGATTTTCCCACCATATTTTGTCGCGGGAGCCGTATTCTCAGGGTTTGCGATGGTGCAAACATTAATGGTAATTACCCGGAAAATTCTAAACTTAAACGATTATATCACATTGGCTCATATTGAGTCGATGAATAAGGTAATACTTCTAACAGGGACAATTGTCGGTACTGCTTATTTGACTGAGTTATTTATTGCTTGGTATTCTCAATATACTTATGAGCAATATGCTTTTTTCAATCGAGCAACTGGACCTTATTTTTGGTCTTATATCGGAATGATGGGATGTAATTTGATCATTCCTCAGATATTCTGGTGGAAGAAAATGCGTCGTAATATTTGGGTGACCTTCTTGATGTCTATTTTTGTAAACATCGGAATGTGGTTTGAAAGATTTGTGATAATCCCAACTACACTAGCTCGTGATTACTTGCCTTCAAGCTGGAGTTACTATTGGCCTTCTTGGGTTGAGATAGGAATTTTCATAGGTACTATAGGTTTATTTTTTGTGCTTTATTTAATTTTCTGTCGAGTTGCACCGGTTGTAGCAGCTGCTGAGATTAAAGCTATTTTGAAAACAGCTGGAGATCAATATGTTGGGGAGAATGCTAAGAAACAAACTCATTCTCATTCCCACTAAATTAAGTTTATTAATTATAAAACTAACATTCATCAAAAGATGAAAGATCAAAATAAAGAAGTACTCTACGGATTATATGACGATGATGAAATTCTCTTGGATGCTGTAAAACAAGCCAGAGAAAATCATTTAGATATCTGGGATGTATTCACTCCATTCCCTGTTCATGGACTTGATCCGATTTTAGGTTTGGCGGAATCTCGTTTGCACATTGCCGGTTTTATTTATGGTGCAATCGGGACGGCTATTGCTTTCTTTGGTATGTCATGGGTATTTACAAGAGATTGGCCAATCATTTTCGGTGGTAAACCATACTGGTCGGTACCTGCGTTCATTCCAGTGACATTTGAGTTAACTGTTTTATTGTGTGCAATAGGGATGGTTGTTTCATTTTACATTGTGAATGGTCAAGGGTTTGGCGTTGATAATCCAACATTGGATGACAGGATTACAGATGATAAATTCTGTATTGCTTTTCAAACAAATGGTAAAAGTGAAAGTGAAATTGAAAAATTAAGAAGCTTTTTCAGTGAAAGTGGTGCTTCTGAAGTCAATTCAAAAACGATCTAGATTTAGTTGAACGGTAAATTTGACGTGGTAGATAAAACTAACAAGTCATTCATTCAGCCAATATAATAAAATGAAGAATTTTAAAAATATATTATTTGCCTTAATGCTTGCAGTGGTTTTATATGGAACTTCATGTCAGCAATCAGGAGGTAATTCTACTGGTAGTGAGTTTGTTCCAGATATGGTTCACTCAGTTGCCTATGAAGCTAATGTTTTAACTGATTATAGTCTTTCATCCTTTGAGGAGGAAAGTGTGAAAGGTAGAAGAGAGTTGTCTCAACCTCGAACTCCCGTTGCCGGGACGATGCCAAGAGGCTTTACAGGTGGTGCTTCGACTGGGCGAAAGTTTAGTTCAGCTCAGGATGCAGTTAAACACACATTATCAGCTTTAGAAAAATATGGAGCAGATGTGTTTGCGCCAAACGGATTTGTACCATATTATTTTGAGGATTCTGATTCAGGGCGAGCTCAAGCAACAGCACAATTAATCTACAATCCTTTTCCAATAACTGAAGACGGGTTAAGCAGAGGTAAAGATTTATACAATATTATGTGTGGCATTTGCCATGGTGAAAAAGGAGATGGCAATGGTTATTTAGTAAGTGAAGATAATTTGAACGCTAAATATCCGGCACAACCTAGAAATTTTTTATTACCTGAATATGTTGCTGCTTCAAACGGACAATATTACCATTCAATAATGCATGGTATAAATGTAATGGGTGGTTATGCGGATAAGTTATCCTATGAAGAACGTTGGCAAGTAATACATTACATAAGAGCTCTTCAAGCAAAAGAAACTAAAACAGAATATTCAGCTGATTCAAATACTTTAAATCCTGATTTTGGGGTGCCATTTGCTGCACTTAAAGATTGGGCACATGAAGTTGGTGGTTCCCATAATGATGATGTTGACGAAACTCATTTAGAAGATCATGGCGATCATTCAGAAGGAGATCATAGTCATGATGGAAACGAAGATGGTGACGAGGGTCACGGACATTAATCATCATTAAACGAAAATCTGAAATTTTAAAAAATGAACCAATATACATTTGATTCAAAATTAAAAACGACCTTATTAGCGGGTATTGGGCTTGGGGTCTTGTGTATGATTGCTACTTGGTTTGCTGACCCAGCGCAAATAGCAGAAGGACATACACACATGCGTTTTTGGACTAACTTCTTACACAATACTGTGTTCTTCACAGGAATTGCTTTCATTTCGCTTTTTGTGTTGGCTGCATTTACAACTGCTTATGCAGGTTGGTATGTATTGTTTAAAAGAATTTGGGAGGCTTATTCTTTCTTCTTAATTCCAGGCTTAATTTTATTGTTGATTTTAGGTGTTGGAAATATAACTCATTTTCATCATTTGTACCACTGGGCTGATGCAGCAGAAGTTGCTAATGATCGTGTTTTACTGGGTAAATCAGGCTTCCTGAATAATACTTGGTATACAGGTGGGACGTTAGTGGTTGTAGGATTGTGGATATTTTTTGCGATGAAATTAAGAAGTCTTTCACTAGAAGAAGATCGATCGGGTACAGCTGATTACAGTATCCATAGAAAGATAAGAATTTGGTGTGCTACCTTTATGCCTATCGCTGCTTTTAGTAGTGCTGCCATGATTTGGCTTTGGGTAATGTCGGTAGATGCACATTGGTATAGTACAATGTTTGCTTGGTATAGTACTGCTAGTTGGTTTGTTTCTGCTACGGCGCTTACCATTTTGATGTTAATCTATTTGAAATCCAAAGGTTATTACACGCAAGTGACAGAAGAGCACCTACATGATTTAGGTAAATTTTTGTTTGCATTTAGTGTCTTTTGGACTTACTTATGGTTTGATCAATATATGTTGATTTGGTATGCAAATGTTGGTGAAGAGACTATCTATTTCAAAACTAGAATAGATCAATTTCCGGTCTTATTTTATGGAAACTTGATAATTAACTTTGTTCTACCATTCTTGATTTTAATGCGTAATACCACTAAAAGAAAATATGGTACATTAATATTTACCTCTGTTCTTTTGTTTTTTGGACACTGGTGGGATTTCTTCTTAATGATCAAACCTGGCACACTAGAAACAGCCGAACATGTTGCTCATATGCATGCTGAATCAAGTGATCATGGAGATCATGCGGCACATGCTGCCAGCAGTTTTATTGAAGGGTTTACGATTCCTGGGCTTCTTGAAATTGGAACATTTATTGGATTTTTATGCTTATTCCTTTTTGTTGCATATTCTCAATTAGCCAAAGCGGATTTGATTCCTTTGAATGATCCTTATTTAGAGGAAAGTACTCATCATGAGGTACAGCAGGATTTGAGTGGAGCAGGGGGACATCATTAATTAGATTAATTTAGATTTATTCAAAATAATCATTGATAAGAATTTTTAAAGATTTGAATGAGGGTTGGTTGTATTTTTGCGAAAATCTTTTAAACAAAAAAAGTAAAATCTTAAAATGAGTACAGGACTTATCATAATTTTAAGCGTTTTATTGTTGGCCGTTGTCGTAGTTCAGATAGGTAGAGTAACTGAACTAGCAGCAAAAATTAGAGGTCAAGAAGAGGTTCAATTAGAAACTAATAATCGTAATGGTATTATGATGATGGTTTTCCTAATCTTGTTTCTCGTTTTTTGTATTTGGTCTGCATACAGTTTTAAAAACTGGATGTTAGGCTATGGGCCTCACATATCTGCCTCGGCACATGGAGGGGAATTAGACGGAATGTTTAATACAACACTTGTTTTTACAGGAATTGTATTTATTCTTTGTCATATTGCTCTATTCTGGTTTGCCTATAAATATCGAGGTCAGAAGGGACGAATTGCTGATTTCATGCCTCATGATAATAAATTAGAGATTATCTGGACAGCTATTCCTGCTATTGTAATGTGTTATTTAGTAATTAAGGGATTAGTGGCTTGGAATGCCGTAATGGCTGATGTACCTGACAATTCCATTTCATCTCAAACACCTATTGATGCTGGTGTTTTGAATGCTGATGGAAATGAGGAATACATTGAAATTGAAGCGACGGGTGCTCAATTCCTCTGGTATCTTAGATATCCTGGTGCAGATGGGAAACTTGGAGCAAGAGATTATACAAAAATAACAGGTATTAATCCATTAGGCCAAATTTGGAAGGATGACAAAAACCTGGATGATTTTCAACCTACAGAAATTGTTCTTCCAGTGAACAAATCAGTTAGAGTTAGGATTACTTCTAGAGATGTTTTGCATAATTTTGCTTTGCCTCACTTTAGGGTAAAAATGGATGCAGTGCCAGGTATGCCAACGTATTTTACGTTCACACCAAATACTACAACTGAAGAATATAGAGAAAGATTGAGAGACTATCCCGAATATCAAGCCCTATCTGATCCTAGTGATCCTGAAAGCGACCCATTATGGAAAGCTTTTAATTTCGAATTAGCATGTATGGAACTATGCGGTTCAGGCCACTTTAGTATGAGAAAGATTGTTAGAATCGTTTCAGATGATGAATACAAAGACTGGGTTTCTCAGCAACAATCCTACTATTTAAGTTCAGTTAGAGGTACGGAAGAAGATCCAAGAAAAAATGAATTGTTAGGAGTTGAAATACAACAACGTAAACAAGAATTCAATGATGCTGTTGATAAAGCACTTAGTGCTGAAGAGGCTGCTGAAAAGATCATACGTTTGAAGTATGTAAACTTTGAAACTGGGTCTGCTAACTTAACTGCTTTGTCAAGATATGAATTAGATAATCTAGTAACTGCCTTAAATAAATATTCTGCCGTTACCATCGAAGTTGCTGGTCACACAGATAATAATGGAGCCGCTGATGCAAATATGCTTTTGTCTCAAAATCGAGCAGCTTCCGTTTATAATTATTTAATTGATAATGGGATAGCAGCGGAAAGACTTAGATCAGCTGGGTATGGCCAGAATAATCCAGTTGATTCAAATGATACAGATGAAGGAAGGGCTAATAATCGAAGAACTGAATTCAAAATTTTAACTCAATAGAATATTATTCCTTATTATTTTAGTTTAGAAGAATTAGATCGATTGGTTACAAGTTAGAAAGAGTTTAAAGTACATTTTTAGAAAAAATCCAAAATTTAATTATATGTCTAGTGTAACGACTGCAGTACCTGCAAAACCTTATGACGATAATCTTCTTATAGAGGAGTTTGGTTATGAAGATCACTTTCATGAACACCATCATGGGGATAAGTATCAGTCAAATTTCATTACGCACTACATCTTCAGTCAAGATCACAAAATTATTGGTCGGCAATTCCTTATCACCGGAATGTTTTGGGCTTTGATTGGTGCTGGGATGTCTATTATTTTTAGACTGCAATTAGGTTTTCCTGAAGAGAGTTTGGCGTGGTTGAAACCACTTCTTGGGAAATGGATTGAAATTAATGCAGAAACAGGAATGGGAACATTGAGTCCAGAGTTTTATTATGCTCTGGTGACCATGCACGGGACAATTATTGTCTTCTTTGTATTGACTGCTGGTCTGAGTGGAACCTTTAGTAATCTACTTATTCCTCTTCAGATTGGTGCAAGGGATATGGCTTCTCCGCTATTAAATATGTTTTCCTATTGGTTCTTCTTTTTAGCTAGTGTTGTCATGTTTTACTCAATGTTTTTGAGTACAGGACCATTTTCTGGAGGCTGGACAGCTTATCCTCCCCTAAGTGTGCTACCACAAGCTTCCTCAGGTTCTGGTGCCGGAATGACATTATGGTTAGTAAGTTTAGTCCTATTTGTGATTTCAGTAGGGTTGGGAGGTATTAATTATATCACTACTGTACTTAATCTGAGAACAAAAGGAATGAACATGTGGCGAATGCCACTTACTATATGGGCTTTTTTCGTTACGGCAATTTTAGCATTATTATCATTCCCAGTTTTAGTTTCTGGATTTTTCTTGTTGATGTTTGATAGAGGGATGGGAACAAGTTTTTATTTAAGTGAAATCTTTATTGCAGGTGAAGCCTTACCTAATGTTGGAGGAAGTGCAATTTTGTACCAGCACCTATTTTGGTTCTTAGGTCATCCTGAAGTTTATATAATTATATTACCAGCGATGGGTTTAGTGTCAGAAGTTCTTTCTGTACACTGTCGAAAGCCAATCTTTGGATATAAGGCAATGGTATACTCAATTTTAGCGATTGGATTTTTATCATTTATCGTTTGGGCGCACCATATGTTTATGTCAGGTGTCAATCCATTCATTTCTAATTTCTTTGTAATCTTCACTCTTATTATTGCAGTTCCATCTGCGGTCAAAGTGTTTAATTGGATTACAACTGTTTATAGAGGGAACATTAGGTTTAATTCTGCCTCTCTTTTCTCAATTGGATTTGTTTCCATGTTTATCTCAGGTGGGTTAACTGGTATTTTCCTTGGGAACTCAGCAATTGATATTCAAATGCATGATAATTATTTTGTCATTGCGCATTTTCATATTGTAATGGGGATTGCGGCATTCTTTGGAATGTTTGCAGGGATCTACCACTGGTTTCCTAAGATGTATGGTCGATTTATGAATGAAACACTTGGGAAAATCCACTTTTGGGGAACATTGGTTGGTGCTTATGCTATTTTTTGGCCAATGCATTATTTAGGATTAGCAGGTTTACCAAGGCGTTATTATAGTTTTGACCAATTCGATACATTCCGGCAATTTGCTGAAATAAATAAATTTATCACTGTTGCTGCAATTATTGTATTTGCATTACAAGTTCTATTTGTAATTAATTTCTTTTACAGTATTTGGAAAGGAAGAAAAATGACTACCAAGAATCCTTGGGGGGCTACTACATTAGAATGGACGACTCCTATAAAAACAGGACATGGAAACTGGCCTGGGAAAATTCCTACTGTACAACGATGGGCATATGATTATGGAAAGGATGGAAGAGAATTTATTCCTCAGATTGAACCATTGGCAGAAGGGGAAAGTGATTTAGGACATTAATTCTATACGATCAACGCCTTTGAAAAAAAGAAATCTGTGGCAAGTAAAGTAAAATCTATATCGAGCAATAAAGGCTCCATCGTTTTACAAAAGGTAAACGATTATCTTGAATTAGTAAAAATCAGATTGTCCTTAACCGTCGTATTCTCAGCTATATTGGCATTTTTAATAGCCTGTACTGGAGATATTAACTGGTTTGACGTAGGAATATTGGCTTTTGGTGGTTTACTAATCACCGGTTCTGCAAATGCATTAAATCAAGTTCTTGAAAAGGAATATGATTTATTAATGAAGCGAACTCAAAACAGACCAGTTGCTACCGGACGAATGAGTGTTTCTGAAGCTGTAATGGCTGCTGGTTTGATGGGACTGACAGGAATTATTTTTCTGGCTTCCTTCAATCCATGGACTGCTCTTTTTGGTATGATGGCATTATTAAGTTATGCCTTCTTATATACACCAATGAAGCGAGTTTCAACTGCAGCAATTGCAATTGGTGCTTTTCCTGGTGCACTTCCAGTATTAATTGGCTGTGTTGCATTTCAAGGAGAGCTAACTACCTTAGCATTAGGGTTATTTGCGTTGCAGTTTCTTTGGCAATTTCCTCATTTTGCAGCCATTGGTTGGTTGGGATATGAAGATTATAAAAAAGCAGGTTATCAATTTGTTTCAGGACAAGACAAAAGAGTCGGTCTTCAATCTATGATCTATGCATTATTTCTAATTCCTGTAGGGTTAATACCTTACTATTCAGGGTTAACAGGAATTGGTTCTTCAATGGTGGTGACAATTCTAGCAATTGTATATGCTTGGTTCGGATTGAATTTATATAGAAAGAATACAAGGAAATCAGCTTTGCAATTAATGTTCAGTTCTTTTTTTTATTTACCATTGACATTGATTATTTTATTTTTTGATAAAATATAATTAAAATCTTTGTTAATAAAAAAGTTAGAGACGTGCAGTTGGCATTAAAAAACGAACAATTTCGAAGAAATAAAATACATCCACAGAAATTTGCTTTGTGGGCAGGAATTGCTGCAATGGTCATGTTGTTTGCTGGTTTTACAAGTGCATATATTGTAAGGCAAGCAGCAGGAAATTGGCTAGAGTTTCAACTTCCTAATTTATTTTATATAAATACAGTTGTCATTCTATTAAGTAGTTTGACTTTGCAGGGGGCTTATTATTCTTTTAAAAAAGGTAATGAGGCGCTCTATAAAATGTTGTTGGTTGTAAGTTTCCTACTAGGAATAGCATTTCTAATCCTTCAATATAATGGATGGACAGAATTGATGGCGATTGGTGTTGATTTAGGTAGAAACCCTTCAGGGGATTTTGTCTATGTAATTTCAGGCACACATGCAGCTCATGTTTTAGGAGGACTAGGAGTATTATTTGTGGCAATTAGCCATTCCTTTGGATTAAAATATAAGGTTACCGAAAAGCGCAAATTGCGATTTGAATTGACTTTGATATATTGGCATTTTGTAGATTTTCTCTGGTTATACTTAATTGGTTTCTTTTTAATGCAGGGATAAATCATTGAAATAAGATAACTGATTTGAATAGTTAATCGAATTATTCAGGTCTACGAAAAATTGAATTATCAACTTTAAAAATAATGGCAGCAGATACATCTACATTAGAGCATCAGGTTCATGAATCGGAAGCTGATCTTTGGGAAGGGGGACAAACCCCGTTCAAAGCGAGTTATGGTAAATTAATGATGTGGTATTTCCTATTATCGGATGCGTTTACCTTCTCTGCTTTTTTGATTACTTATGGCGCTTTGCGAGTAAGTAGTCCTACTTGGCCTGTCCCTGATTTTGTTTTTGCGACGGCTCCTTTTGGTATTCATGATATGCCCTTGATTTTTGTTACGGTTATGTCTTTTTTATTAATTATCAGCTCTGTTACCATGGTTCGAGCGGTACAAGAAGGACATCGTGAAAATCCTAAAGGGGTTGTGTTTTGGATGCTAATGACTATTATTGGTGGTTTAGGATTCCTAGGTTGTCAGGCATGGGAGTGGAATAATTTGATTAATACAGAAGGAATGACGATTCACGTAAATCCTTTTGGTGTTCATACAGAGTCAGGAGTGTATATGTCTGCATCCGATTTAAAGTCAGAAGGCTTTAAGGAGGTCGCTCATGAGGGGCATGCCACCTATTATTTGCATCCAGATGCAGATGCTGATACAGAAGAGAATAGATATTATGAAAAGATAGATCATTTTGATAAATCTTATGCTGGAGAAAGTATAGAACCTGGAGATTCTTATTTAATTACTGCGCATAGCGGAGAATATCAAAACGGAGCTATAAAGACAACTGGAGGTGATATCGTTAAAGAGTCATTCGGGCCTAAGGCTTTTGGAGCTTTGTTCTTTTGTATTACTGGATTTCACGGGTTCCACGTATTTTCAGGAGTTGTTTTTCTACTTATCATTTGTTTAAATGTTGCTAGTGGTCTTTATGTAGATCGTAAAAATGGTAACGAAATGGTGGAGAAAATTGGACTTTACTGGCACTTTGTAGATTTAGTTTGGGTATTTGTATTCTTAGTATTTTACCTTTTATAAATTGTAGAATGATAGGGTTGTTATGAAACACATAACACCTACTCAATAAAAAATAGAATTTCAAAATGGCACATCAATCATACGAAGAAGCAAAAAAGTTTGTAATTAAAGGACTTTGGCTTTTAGCAATTGTTACCTTGATTGAGGTAGGTATCTCCCTTTTAGGAAAAGGACACCTAATTGAAGGAGCAGATAAATGGACTTGGTTAGTAATCACCGCAGCATTAATTATTGGTGCTTTATCACTATATAAAGCTTATTTTATTGTTTACTTTTTTATGCACTTGGGACACGAGGTAAAGGGCATGAGGTGGAGTGTTTTACTTCCTTGTTTGCTTTTGGTTTGGGCAATTATTGCATTCATGCAAGAAGGCTCAGCTTGGGGAGAAAGGAGGCAACAGATTAAGGATAAAGACGCAGAACCTATCTCGCCTACTGGAGATATAAAATACGACGAGGAAACTTATC
>Ga0247582_1000033_pt1 | contig 14341 bp, 26 predicted proteins | sample 41RmetaT_FD_189971 | JGI IMG/M metagenome (GOLD analysis project Ga0247582, IMG submission 189971) | Metatranscriptome of seawater microbial communities from Monterey Bay, California, United States - 41R (Metagenome Metatranscriptome) | ecosystem: Environmental > Aquatic > Marine > Coastal...
TGAGCGTAGACCTCAATGTTTCTACGTGTTTTGATATATCATTATTATATTTTTTCTTGCTGTTGAAAAAAAAAATAAGTTTCTTTCCATTTTATTCTTGGAAATATAAATCATATTTCTACCTTTGCAGCCGCTTAGGAAAAGTCACTTATTCGAAGTGATTCTTAAGCAAGAAAAAATTAAATTTTTCAATAGGTTATGAATCAAAAAATCAGAATCAAACTTCGTTCTTACGACCACAACTTAGTGGACAAGTCTACGGAGAAGATTGTGAAGACAGTCCGAAATAGTGGAGCTGTTGTAACTGGACCGATTCCGCTGCCAACTGAGAAAGAAATTTTTACTGTCCTGCGTTCACCGCACGTCAATAAAAAATCTCGGGAGCAGTTTCAGTTGCGAACACACAAGCGACTAATCGAAATTTATACGCCTACCCAAAAGACAGTCGATGCACTGTCTAAGTTGGAGCTGCCGAGTGGTGTTGACATTCAAGTTAAATTAACTTGATCGTATTTCTCCATTGCGGTGTAAATTTCATTTTCAAAATATAGATTGATTTGATTGACGGGGTTGTATTTTAATCGTCAATCTTGAATCATAAATCGTAAATCAGTAAAGGATGAACGGTTTGATCGGTAAGAAGATCGGTATGACCAGCATTTTTGATGCTGAAGGTCGAAATGTAGCTTGCACAGTCGTTGAGGCTGGTCCATGCGTAGTTACACAAGTCAAGACAGAAGATTCTGATGGTTACAATGCCCTCCAAGTAGGGTATGGTGATGCTAAAGTCAAGAATACTTCCAAACCTATGATGGGACACTTCGACAAAGCCAAAACTGCTCCTAAGAAGAAAGTGATGGAATTCAGAGATTTCGATGCTGTTGAAAAACAGTTAGGGGATCTTGTGAAATTAGATGACTTATTTGTGGAGGGAGAACTAGTAACTGCAGTAGGTACTAGTAAAGGTAAAGGTTTTCAAGGTGTTGTTAAGCGGTATGGATTTAAAGGTGTTAACGACGCGACTCACGGTCAGCATAATCGTCAGCGAGCACCTGGATCTATTGGAGCAGCCTCTTATCCTGCAAAAGTATTCAAAGGAATGCGAATGGGGGGTAGAACAGGAGGTAAGCGCATAACTGTCCAGAATTTGGAGGTTGTAAAAATCTTCGCTGAAAAGAATTTGATCCTTGTCAAAGGAGCTATTCCTGGTCACAAAGGATCAATGGTTATTCTTCAAAAATAATGTGTGTTCAGGTGCTTAAGTTTTTGAAAGAAAATTTAAACACACCGACACTAGAACACGATAGAATTATGAAACTTGATGTTTTAAATATTCAAGGTGAAAAAACAGGTCGAAGTATAGACTTGCCTGCTGATATCTTTGGTGTTGAGCCTAATGAACATGCAGTTTGGCTTTATGTAAAAGCATTTTTGGCGAACCAACGCCAAGGTACTCATAAGTCAAAAGAGCGTGGTGAAATTGCGGGTTCAAGAAGAAAGATTAAGCGTCAGAAAGGAACTGGAACAGCTCGTGCTGGTGATATTAAAAGTCCAGTTTTTAGAGGTGGAGGACGTGCTTTTGGACCAAAGCCGAGAGATTACCGTCAGAAAATGAATAAAAAGGTAAAGCAATTGGCTCGAAAGTCTGCATTATCTTCTAAAGCTGCTGATGGCGGAATTATGATCTTGGAAGATTTCTCTTTTGATGCACCAAAAACGAGTGCATACATTAATATTCTTCAAAATCTAAAGTGCAGTGACAAGAAAACTGTTTTAGTAATTGGAGAAGCTGATAATGACATTTATTTGTCAAGCCGAAATATTCAGAAATCTAGTGTTGTTAATGCAGCAGATTTGAACCCGTATCAAATTTTAAATGCAAACACATTGATTCTTTCTGAAGGCTCTATCGAGAAATTGAAAGAAACTTTTAATTAAATACTCTTTATACAGTTCATTTATTGAATTTGTATCTAAAGTATGCAAAGTAACTTTAGTTATGGCTAAGGAAATATTAATCAAGCCAATTATCACAGAAAAAGCAGATCGGTTGACAGATAGTCTTAACCAGTATAGCTTTATTGTGGATAAGAAGTCGAATAAAATTGAAATCAGAAAGGCGATTGAAGACTTATATAGCGTGCAGGTGGAATCGGTGAATACGATTATTATGCCAGCAAAAGCTAAAAGTCGAAATACGCGAGCGGGATTGATAAAAGGAAGGGTTTCAAGTTATAAAAAAGCCATTATCACTTTGGCTGATGGCGAAGAAATTGATTTCTTCGGCGATATTTAAATGAAATAAAAAGAGAGGTTGCGAGTCTCGATTTTGTGTTGAGATTAGAATAGCCTCGGATAAACATTTTATACAATGTCACTTAAAAAGTTTAATCCGATAACGCCAGGTACTCGTTTTAGAGTTGGTAACACTTTCGATGAGGTGACGACTGACAAGCCTGAGAAAAGTTTAATGACTGGTCTTCATAAAAAAGGTGGTCGTAATAACTCAGGTAAAATGACAGCTCGATACAGAGGTGGAGGACATAAGCGTAGTTATCGTATCATTGATTTTAAAAGAAACAAAGATGGTATTCCTGCAACAGTGAAAACCATTGAATACGATCCAAACCGTACTGCATACATTGCTTTAATTGTTTATAAAGATGGTGAAAAGCGATATATCATTGCCCCTAACGGTTTAAAAGTCGGAGATGAAATCTCATCTGGTTCAAAAGCGACTCCAAATATTGGTAACACATTATTTTTGAAAGATATTCCATTAGGTTCTACTATTCATGCAATTGAATTAGCTCCTGGAAAAGGTGCTGCAATGGCAAGGTCAGCAGGAACAAATGGTACATTGATGGGACGTGAAGGTAAATACGCAATTGTTCGCCTTCCTTCTGGTGAGGTAAGAAGAGTATTGTTAACATGCCGAGCAACGATGGGGACAACTTCAAACCCTGATCATCAATTACAAGTATTAGGAAAAGCGGGACGAAAAAGATGGTTAGGAGTTAGACCTAGGACTAGAGGGGTAGCGATGAATCCAGTAGATCACCCGATGGGTGGAGGTGAAGGTAAATCTTCAGGTGGTCACCCAAGGTCTAGAACAGGGATCATGGCGAAAGGTCAAAAAACTCGAAATAATAAGAAGTATTCTACGAAATTGATTATTACGAAGAGAAAGACGAAATCAAGAAAGTAATATTTATGTTAGTAAAGGGCGATTATTCAAATCACCCGTTACAAATCACTAAGTAATTATAACAGATGGCTCGTTCAATAAAAAAAGGACCATACGTATTTCATAAGTTAATGACTAAAGTAGATAAGGCTAAAGAGAGCACTAAGAAATCAGTCATAAAAACTTGGTCACGATCTTCAATGATCATTCCAGACATGGTAGGACTTACAATTGCTGTACATAATGGCAAAACATTCGTACCTGTCTTCGTAACGGAAAATATGGTGGGTCATAAGTTGGGAGAATTTTCTCCAACTCGCCAATTTAGAGGACACGCTGGAAATCGTAAGAAATAAAATTAGTTCCCGGTTTCCGGTTCAGAGCTCAATTTAAAAGAACTCAGAACTGTGAACTCAGAACTCAGAACTGATAAAAATGGAAGCAGTTGCTAAACTAAAAAATTGCCCAATGTCTCCGCGAAAAATGCGGTTAGTTGTGGACAATATTCGTGGCAAAAAAGTAGACGAGGCTTTAGATATTTTGCGCTTTACAAAAAAGGAAGCTGCTGAGTGGGTAGAGAAGGTATTGCTGTCAGCTATTGCCAATTGGGAGCATAAGTTAGATGGTATTGAGAGCGCGGATGATTATAATTTAATCATTACTAAAGCCTTCGTTGATGAAGGTACAATGTTAAAGCGTTTTCGTCCAGCTCCACACGGTCGAGCGCATAGAATTCGTAAACGTACTAACCATATTACATTAGTAGTGGAAAACAGCCTAATGTTAGACAGCGAAGCTGAAGGTGGTACTAACGATGAAGAAGAATAGATTTTAATAGATATTTTACAATGCATAAATTGATTTTATCCACTGTAAAGTATTATTAGCAATAATAAAAATGGGTCAAAAAACGAATCCAATTGGTAATCGCTTAGGAATTATTAGAGGCTGGGAATCTAGCTGGTTTGGTGGAAGAGACTTTGCAAGTAAAGTTGTGGAAGATGATAAAATTAGAACCTACCTCCGAGCACGTATAACCAAAGGTGGAATAGCTCGAATTATTATTGAGCGAACCCTGAAGCGTATTACTGTAACCATTCATACTTCTCGCCCAGGAATTATCATTGGTAAGGGAGGACAAGAAGTTGATAGAATTCGTGAGGAGTTGCGTAAGCTTTCAGGTAAAGATGTTCAAATTAATATTGTTGAAATTCGTAAGCCTGAATTAGATGCACATATAGTAGGTGAATCTATAGCAAAACAGATTGAATCACGTATTAATTATAGACGTGCTATCAAAATGGCTATTCAATCTACTATTCGAGCAGGAGCTGAAGGAATCAAAGTACGTATTTCTGGTAGATTGAATGGAGCGGAAATGGCACGTTCAGAGGAATACAAGGAAGGACGTACACCTTTGCATACTTTCCGAGCAGATATAGATTATGCTTTAACTGAAGCCTTAACCGTCTATGGTAAAATTGGCATCAAAGTATGGATCTGTAATGGAGAGGTACTTGGGAAACGTGATCTTTCTCCAAATGTAGGTGCAGGAAATAAAGACCGTGGTGGAAGAGGAAGAGGTGGTGATCGTCGTGGTGGCGGTGGAAGAGGAAGAGGTGGTGATCGTCGTGGTGGCGGTGGAAGAGGAAGAAGAGACTAATATTATTCTCATAGGGTCTGAAAATTAGAAAATTCAGCGTACCTTTGCGCGGCTTTTCAGATCTAGGTTAGATAATAGTATTAATTTTTAAATTATTTTTCCGTAACTATCTGAATATTAAGTTGATACGGATTTAAATTAATAGTAAAATGTTACAGCCGAAACGGACAAAATATCGTAAGCAGCAAAAAGGACGTAATAATAGCGTCGCGAAAAGAGGTACGCTTGTATCATTCGGATCTTTCGGTTTGAAAGCAGTAACTGGTGGTCGAATCACTAACCGTCAAATAGAATCTGCTCGGATTGCCATGACTCGATATATGAAAAGAGAGGGCAAGGTTTGGATTCGAATTTTTCCTGATAAACCCATAACATCGAAACCTCAAGAGGTACGTATGGGTAAAGGTAAAGGGGCACTGGATCATTGGGTTGCTCAAGTTCAACCAGGAAGAATTATGTTTGAAATGGATGGTGTTCCACGAGAAGTTGCAATGGAAGCACTTCGTTTGGCAGCTCAAAAATTGCCAGTTATGACGAAAGTGACCATTCGACCAGATTATGTAGGCTAATAATTGGCTCTATTGTTTAGAGTTTTAAGTTTTTAATTTATTAATCTAAACAAAACGCCTTGAATTTTATAAAAAATGGCAAGTAAAAAATACTTAGAACTACAAGATTTCTCAAATGAGGATCTAGTAGCAGAGTTGGGAGAAACAGCCGCTCAGTTCAGTAAACTAAAATTCGATCATGCCATCAAGGGATTGGATAATCCGCTAGTATTGAGAGAGGTACGTAGAGATTTGGCTCGACTTAAAACTGAAGTGAGACGTCGGGAGCTAGCTGAAATGAGTGAAGGAGACTTGGCAAACCGCTCTAAGATTAGAGCTAGAAGAAGAAAGAAATAGTTTATGGAATCAGTATCCTGAGTTTTTAATTAAACTTATGTACTGACCTAAACCTTGAACTAAATTAATAATGACAGAAAGAAATCTTCGTAAAACGAGAACAGGAGTGGTGGTTAGTTCCAAAATGGATAAGACCATTAGCGTGCTGGTTGAGCGTCGTCTTCGTCACCCTATTTATGGGAAGTTTGTAAAAAAGACGAATAAGTTCATGGCGCATGATGATAAAAATGACTGTAATGAGGGCGATACTGTCCGAATTATGGAAACTCGACCTCTTAGCAAAAATAAGCGCTGGAGAGTAGTTGAGGTACTCGAAAGAGCAAAATAATGTTGATTTATTTACCCTTGCTGTTGGTTAAACCATTAGGTGGGGGCGATTTATGATTTATGAATTGCGATTAATTATCGAATTTTTTTAAATGATAAATCACAAAGTAAAGTTATCATGATTCAACAGGAAAGTAGACTCAAAGTAGCAGATAACAGTGGTGCGAAGGAAGTGCTTTGTATTCGTGTTTTAGGCGGTTCAAAAAGAAGGTATGCATCTGTAGGTGATACTATAATCGTAACAGTAAAAGAAGCATCGCCTGGTGGTGTAAAAAAAGGAACAGTAACTAGAGCAGTTGTTGTTCGAACGAAAAAGGAGATTCGTCGTAAAGATGGTTCTTATATTCGTTTCGACGATAATGCAGTTGTGTTATTAACTCCTAATGATGAGCCACGAGGTACTCGTATTTTCGGACCCGTTGCGCGTGAATTGAGAGAGCGAGATTACATGCGTATTGTGTCATTGGCACCAGAGGTTTTGTAAATATTTGATTAACAGAATTTTAGTTTAAGGCTTAATTTATATAAAAGCTATTAAAATGAGCAAGAAAGATACACAAAAGCGTTTCGCACCTAAGTTCCATATCAAGAAAGGTGATCGCGTATTTGTACTCGCTGGAAAGGATAAAGGACAAGAAGGCGAAGTCTTGGAAGTTTTTCCAGGAAAATACCGGGCGATTGTAGATGGTGTCAATATGGTAAAAAAGCATACCAAGGCTACTCAAGATAATCCTGGTGGTATCAATGACGTACCTGCGCCTATTCATATTTCTAACTTAATGTTGATTGATCCACAAACTGGTGAGCCGACAAGGGTTGGAAGAAAATTGGAAGAAGGTAAATTGGTTCGATATGCGAAAAAATCGGGTGCGATTATTCGTTAATTTGACTGTGTTTACAAGTTTTAATTTATTTAAATATCTGAATAATAATGAGTTACCAACCAAAGCTCAAAGAGGTTTATAAGGATAAGGTCGTTTCTGCTTTAATGGAACAATTTCAGTATAAAACGATCATGCAGGTTCCTAAATTGCAAAAGATATGTATCAACCAAGGTGTTGGTGCAGCAACTCAAGATAAAAAATTAGTTGATAATGCACTTAATGAGATGAGCTTAATTGCCGGTCAGAAGGCAGTTCCAACTAAAGCCAAAAAGTCAATCTCGAATTTTAAGTTGAGAGAGGATATGACTATCGGTACTAGAGTTACTCTACGTAAAAATCAAATGTGGGAATTCATGGAGCGTTTGATTACTGTCGCTTTACCAAGGGTTCGTGATTTTCGTGGCATTAATGATAAGAGTTTCGATGGTAGAGGTAACTATTCTATGGGTATTCAGGAGCAAATTATCTTTCCAGAGATTGATTTAGATAAAGTTCCAAAGATTACAGGAATGGATGTGACTTTTGTGACAACTGCAAAAACAGATGCAGAAGCATTGGCATTATTGAAATTGTTAGGAATGCCTTTTAAAAATCAACGAAATTAAGAAAATTCAATTTCTAGTTTGAGTAATCTTAAACTTAGAAAATAGGATATATAATTTAATAAAAATGGCTAGAAAATCAGTCATCGCAAGAGAGCGTAAAAGAGCAAGAATGTGCGCTAAGTATTCTGCTCTTAGAAAAAAATTGAAAGAAGAGGGTGATTATGATGCTTTGGATAAGCTTCCTAGAAATGCATCACCAGTTCGAGCTCATAATAGATGTTTATTAACTGGGCGACCAAAGGGATATATGCGCAGATTTGGGATTTGTCGTGTCAAGTTCCGTGAAATGGCGTTGAATGGTTTGATCCCTGGTGTTACTAAAGCAAGTTGGTAAATTAAGTTGCGCTTTTATTAGTTTTCAGGTCTTTTAAAAAGAAACCGGGAACTTGAAATCGTTAACTCAGAATAATATAAAATGGTAGTTACAGATCCTATTGCAGATTATCTGACCCGTATTAGAAATGCACAACAAGCAGGTCATAGAGTAGTAGAAATTCCTTCTTCAAGAATGAAGCGGTCTATTACTGAGATTCTTTATAATCAAGGTTATATTTTGAAATATAAATTTGAAGAAGATAATGGACCTCAAGGTGTTATCAAAATAGCTCTAAAGTACGATCCAGTTTCAAAGCAACCTGTTATCAGAAAGTTGCTTAGAATTAGTAAATCTGGTCTTCGTCAATACCGAAAAGCAAATGCATTACCTCGTGTTATTAATGGATTAGGCATTGCAATCATCTCTACTTCAAGAGGTGTAATGACAGATAAGCAAGCACGTTCGGAAAATGTAGGCGGTGAGGTTCTTTGTTATATTTATTAATATTATTGATATTAATAATTCAAACAAAATCTGTAAATCATTCCATCGGGAATATCAAATTTATTACGATGTCTAGAATAGGAAAAGCACCAATATCAGTTCCACAAGGAGTGGAAATAAGTGTTAGCAAAGGAAACGTGGTCACTGTAAAGGGACCTAAAGGAGTGTTGACACAACAAATTGATCCAGATCTTACAATAAAAATAGAAGACGGTACCATTAATATTTCTCGTCCTACTGACCAGAAGCGTCATCGTTCTATGCATGGATTATACCGTTCTTTAGTAAATAACATGGTAGAAGGTGTATCTAAAGGTTACATCAAAGAGTTAGAATTAGTGGGGGTTGGTTATAGAGCTTCAAATACAGGACAATTACTAGAACTGAGTTTGGGTTATTCTCACCCAGTTATGTTCTTTGTTCCTTCTGAAGTTAAGGTTGAGGCTATAATGGAAAAAGGGAAGAATCCTTTGGTGAAACTGGAAAGCCATGATAAACAATTGATTGGTCAGATTGCTGCCAAAATTAGAGCCTTTCGAAAACCAGAGCCTTACAAAGGGAAAGGTGTTCGATTTAAAGGTGAAGAGATTCGTCGTAAGCAAGGTAAAACAGCGGGATAATTTTTTTTCATTTATCCTATTATCAGATAAAAATTATTTTCACTCAAATAGGGGAATTTGGGTTTGACTGAAAAACGTCTTACACTAAGTTCAAAATTTAATTAAAATGGGTAAAGCAAGTCGAAGAAAGAGAATTCATTTACGAATTCGAAAAAAAATCAGAGGTACGGCTGTTAGACCGCGTTTAGCAGTCTACAGAAGTAATAAAGAAATTTATTGTCAAATAATTGACGATGTAGCAGGACATACTTTAGTATCTGCATCATCTGCAGATGCTCGAGTTGACAAAGGTGTTCCTAAGACTGCTCAAGCGAGTCAAGTTGGTAAAATCTTGGCAGAAAATGCTTCTGCTAAAGATATTTCCAATGTTGTTTTTGATAGAGGTGGTTATTTATACCATGGTAGAGTGAAAGCTCTCGCAGATGGTGCAAGAGAAGGAGGACTGAAATTTTAATAATGACAAAAGGATAGATACTTAGGAATGCTTCCTAATTTCTCATCCCTAATCAATAATAAAAATGGCTGATAGAAGAAATCAAAAAAGAGTTAAGCCGGCAGAAACAGAATTGAAGGAAAAATTAGTAAACCTTAATCGTGTGGCTAAGGTAACTAAAGGTGGTCGTACTTTCAGTTTTGCAGCGATTGTCGTTGTTGGAGATGGAAAAGGTGCGGTAGGACATGGTTTAGGAAAAGCGAGAGATGTTTCTGAATCTATTGCTAAGGCAGTAGATGATGCTAAAAAGAATTTAGTTCGTGTACCCATTCATAAAGGCACTATTCCACATGAGCAAAAAGGAAAGTATGGTGCAGGTAAAGTATTGATTAAGCCAGCTTCTGAAGGTACAGGTGTTATTGCTGGAGGTGCTATGCGTGCGGTTCTAGAGATAGCAGGAATTCACAATGTATTGGCTAAATCACAAGGATCTTCAAATCCACATAATGTTGTAAAAGCAACAATTGATGCCTTATCAAAATTGCGTAGTCCGATTGATGTTGCGCGGCAAAGAGGCATTGAAATGGATAAAGTGTTTAACGGATAATTTAGGGTGATTATACTTTGAAAATTTATCATCACTTCTTTATTATCATTCATCAATAAGTAAGATGGGCAAGGTTAAAGTAACGCAGGTTAAAAGTATTATAGGTCGCCCTGGTCGGCAAAAAAAGACCATCGAAGCCTTAGGTCTTAGAAAAATTAATCATACAGTAGAACATGAGGCGACTCCTCAAATAATGGGCATGATTCATAAAGTGTCGCATTTAGTTAAATTTGAGGAAGGATAAAGAGGCTTTCATTAATAAAAAAGCATTTGCTCAATAGAGTTAAATGCTATTTTTAGGAAATTTCAAAAGTAATTAAAAATGGAACTCCATAATTTAAGGCCTGCAAAAGGCGCGACTAAATCAAGAAAGAGAATTGCGAGAGGACAAGGATCTGGACATGGTGGTACAGCAACACGTGGTCATAAAGGTCAGAAATCTCGTTCTGGTTACAGCCGTAAAAGAAACTTTGAGGGAGGTCAAATGCCTATTCAAATGCGTTTGCCTAAGCGTGGGTTTAAAAACCCTAATCGTACGGTTTATAAACCTATAAACTTAGATCGTTTGCAAGAAATCTCTGAGAAATATAAAACTACATCTATTGATATCGATATGCTTTTGGCGAATGGTATCATCAGCAAAACTGACAGGGTTAAAATTTTGGGTGACGGCGAAATGACTAGTTCAATTACCGTTTCTGCTCATGCTTGCTCTGCTTCAGCAAAACAGACTATTGAGGAAAAGGGGGGTAGTGTAAATCTCGTGTAATTCGGCTTTTTAGCAATTGGTACGATTTATGGCTATTTTCGCTAATGTTTGATAACCAATTTTAAACCGAACACATTTAAGTATTTCGAAATGAATAAGTTATTTACTACTTTAAAGAATATCTGGAAGATTAAAGAATTGAGAAATAGAATTCTCTTCACTATTGCAATGTTAGGAGTTTTCCGTTTTGGTTCTTTTGTCGTTTTACCTGGTGTTATCCCATCGATCCTGGAAAGTCAATCTTCAGGAAATGCTGCAGGTGATTTATTAGGTTTGATCAATGTTTTCACTGGTGGAGCTTTTAATAATGCAGCGGTATTTGCTTTGGGTATTATGCCTTACATTACTGCATCTATTATTATTCAATTATTAGGGTTTGCAGTTCCTTACTTCCAAAGACTACAGCAAAAAGAGGGAGAGTCTGGTCGGAAAAAGTTAACTCAAATCACTAGAATGTTGACTTTGGCTATTACTTTAGTTCAAGGGGGTGGATATTTAACATATATTAAATCAATGGGTGCGGTTGATGCATCTATTCCTACAAGTATATTTTGGATTGCAAATATTATTATCCTTTCAGGAGGTACTATTTTCGCAATGTGGCTTGGAGAGTGAATTACTGATAAAGGATTTGGTAATGGTATTTCATTATTTATTACCGTTGGTATTATCGCAACCCTACCGGTAGCTTTAGTTGCTGAGTTTACACAGCAGTTAGCTAAAGGAGGCTTGATATTGTTTATTTTTGAATTAGCTGTTCTTTTTGCAATAATCATGGCAACTGTTCTGATTGTTCAAGGGGTTCGAAAAGTCCCTATTCAGTTTGCTAAAAGAATGGTTGGTCGTGGATCTAATGCGATGCCTGCTGCGGGTGTTCGTGATTACATTCCAATTAAAGTTAATGCAGCTGGTGTAATGCCAATTATCTTTGCACAGGCGTTAATGTTTTTGCCAGCAACTGTAGCTCAGTTTATTGCAGGAGATGATTCAAGTTTGGCTGCACATCCAATATTACAAGCTCTGGTAGATCCGTTTTCGATTCCATCAAGTATTTTTACTTTCTTGTTGGTTGTTCTATTCACGTATGTTTATACGGCATTATTAGTGAATCCTACTCAATATGCAGAATACTTGAAGCGTCAAAATGCTTTTATACCTGGTATTAAGCCAGGTAAGGCAACTGCAGATTTTATTGATGCAGTTACAACTCGGATTACATTACCTGGCTCTATATTTTTAGGATTAATTGCTATTCTGCCGTCTTTTGCAGTAGCATTTGGAGTGAATGTAGCTTTCGCAATGTTTTATGGAGGAACTTCATTATTGATTTTAGTAGCAGTAGTATTAGATACTTTGCAACAAATCGAGAGTCATTTGTTGATGCGTCGATATGATGGATTGGTTAAATCAGGAAAGATTCAAGGAAGAAGCAGAATGCAAGGCATTGGTGCAAGTATGTAAAAAATAAGAAAGAACAGAATATGTCTGTTTTCATATAAATCGTGCTACGGGAGCAGCTACTTTCCGAATGTTAATATTCACTTACTGCCTCTTAGCACGATTTTTTTTTGATATTTTGATTTTCAGATCATAATTATTCTAGATGACTCTTTTTACTCAGTTTAGTAAGAATACGGAAATATTTTATAAGACGGACGAAGAAATAGAGCTTATTCGAAAATCCTGTCTATTGGTTAGTAAAACTTTAGCACATGTAGCGAGCCGTATTCGTCCAGGAATCAAAGGAAGTGTTATTGATAAAGAAGCTGAAGAATTAATCAGGTCACATGAAGGTGCAATACCAGGTTTCAAAGGTTACAATGATTTTCCGAGTACCTTGTGTGTTTCGGTAGATGAAGTTGTGGTACATGGAATTCCCTCCGATGAAGAGTTTAAAGATGGACAAATTGTATCGGTAGATTGTGGTGTTTTTTGGAATGGATTTTACGGTGATGCAGCTTATACTTTTGCTGTAGGGGATGTGGATGAAGAGACTATGGACTTGTTGAGGGTTACGAATACTTCTTTATATAAAGGTATTGAAATGGCGATTCATGGAAAGCGTTTAGGAGACATAGGGCATGCCATTCAAAATTATACGCAGAGACAACATAACTATTCAGTAGTTAGAGAGTTGGTTGGCCATGGACTTGGAAAAAACTTACATGAGGATCCAGAAGTAGCCAATTATGGTAAACGTGGTTCTGGAATATTAATGAAAGAAGGAATGGTGATTGCCATTGAGCCAATGATTAATTTAGGAAGGAAAGAAGTGAAGCAGAGTACAGATGGATGGACAATATATGCAAAGGATCGAAAACCTTCAGCTCATTATGAGCATTCTGTCGCAGTTAGAAAAGATAAGGCTGATATTTTGTCTTCTCACGAAGGAGTAGAAGAAGAGATTTTGAAAAATCCTAACGTTAAAGAGGTTTCGATTTTAGAAAAGATCTAAAATTTTATCAAGAGTAGACGGCTATTTTTTTTGAAATTTGTTAATAACCCTTTGTCAGGCAAGGTTTTTTATGAATTTTGATTATCTAAAAACAAGATAATTTTTGTACCTTTGCCGACCGAAAAAAAAAACATGTCAAAAAAGAATCTAATAAAACAAGATGGTATAATTGAAGAGGCATTATCAAACGCAATGTTTCGAGTTCGCCTTGAAAATGACCACCAAATTGTTGCAACAATTTCCGGAAAGATGAGGATGAATTATATTAGAATCCTTCCTGGAGATAAAGTTGCTGTAGAAATGTCACCATACGATTTGAGTAGAGGGCGGATAACTTACCGCTACAAATAAATATAATTATTATGAAAGTTAGAGCATCAGTTAAAAAGCGATCTGTAGATTGTAAGATTGTTAAAAGAAAAGGAAAAGTATACGTAATTAATAAGAAAAACCCACGATTTAAACAACGTCAAGGGTAATTCATTAAAAGAACAACAGATTTACAGTTGATAAATAATATTGTAAATCGCCTCGAAAGAGGTTATGAAATTTAAAATCTAAATTTAGTATGGCTCGGATAGTAGGTGTTGACTTACCAAAATCAAAGCGCGGAATCATCGGATTGACTTACATTTTCGGGATAGGAGGTTCGCTTGCAGGAGAAATCCTAGAAAGAGCGGACATCGATCCAAATGTAAAAGTAAATGATTGGTCAGACGAACAAGTTGCTTCTCTAGCGAAAATGATTCAAGATGAATATAAGGTTGAAGGAGAGTTGCGCTCTGAAATTCAGATGAATATTAAGCGTTTGATGGACATTGGTTGTTATAGAGGGCTTAGACACAGAAAAGGTTTGCCTTTAAGAGGACAACGTACCCAAACAAATGCGCGTACTAGAAAAGGGCGTAAGAAGACTGTCGCCAATAAAAAGAAAGCAACTAAGTAATTCGGGTTACGTGTTACGTGTTGGGAGTTTTTTAGTCTATTTATATCAACTCACAATGCGAAACCCGCAACTTGCAACTTGAATTTATAAGAAATGGCAAAGAGAGCTATTACATCAAAA
>Ga0247582_1000039_pt1 | contig 13904 bp, 9 predicted proteins | sample 41RmetaT_FD_189971 | JGI IMG/M metagenome (GOLD analysis project Ga0247582, IMG submission 189971) | Metatranscriptome of seawater microbial communities from Monterey Bay, California, United States - 41R (Metagenome Metatranscriptome) | ecosystem: Environmental > Aquatic > Marine > Coastal...
CAGTTGGCCAGAGCAGCTGATTTGTAATCAGCGGGTCGGGGGTTCGAATCCCTCCATCGGCTCCATTTTTTCTACAATAGTATAGAGAAAATCGGAAAATGAATATTGAAATCTTCAGTATTCATTTTTTTGTTTTGACGTAGTGTATTACCAACGGGGGTGCGCCGGAGTTGGAGAGCCGGGCTAGACTGTAAATCTAGTGTCTATGACTGAATAGGTTCGATTCCTATCACCCCCACATTTTTGATTAATAAGCGGGAGTAGCTCAGTTGGTAGAGCATCAGCCTTCCAAGCTGAGGGTCGCGGGTTCGAGTCTCGTCTCCCGCTCTAATTTGGGAATTGGTGGTTTGTGAATAGTGAATTGTGATTGGAATTTCTAATCATCACTCATAAATTACTACTCATCATTTCGCCAATGTAGCTCAGGGGTAGAGCACTTCCATGGTAAGGAAGGGGTCGTGGGTTCAAATCCCACCGTTGGCTCTACAGAGTGTAAAAGTGTTTAGGTGTTGCTAATTCTGTGAACATTTAAAGACTTAGACACCAAAATTTGATTTTATAACCAAATTTAATTTTTTAAACATTTAACCGATGGCTAAAGAAACTTTTCAGAGGAACAAACCTCACGTAAATATCGGAACAATTGGTCACGTTGACCACGGGAAGACCACGCTTACAGCTGCCATCACGTATGTATTAGCTGAAGCTGGTCTAGCAGAAAAAACTGCTTATGATGCAATTGATGGTGCTCCTGAAGAAAAAGAGCGTGGTATCACCATTAATACTGCACACGTAGAGTATGAGACGGCAAATCGTCATTATGCTCACGTTGACTGTCCTGGTCACGCGGATTATGTAAAAAACATGGTAACGGGTGCAGCTCAAATGGACGGAGCAATTTTAGTTTGTGCTGCTACTGATGGTCCAATGCCTCAAACAAGAGAGCATATCTTATTGGCTCGTCAGGTAGGTGTTCCTGCAATCGTTGTATTCATGAATAAGGTTGACCTTGTTGATGACGAAGAGATGTTGGAATTAGTTGAAATGGAAGTTCGTGAATTACTAGATCAATATGAATTCGGTGGCGATGATGCTGCTGTGATTGGAGGTTCTGCATTAAAAGCATTGGAAGGAGATGCTGGTGCTCAAGCAAAAATCATGGAATTGATGGAAGCTTGTGATACTCAAATTCCTGAGCCTGTACGTGCTGTTGATAAGCCTTTCTTGATGCCTATTGAGGATGTATTCTCAATTACAGGTCGTGGAACAGTTGCAACAGGTCGTATTGAGCGTGGTGTTATTAATACAGGTGATAAAGTACAGATTGTAGGTATGCAAAAAGAAGGTGAGAAGCCTTTAGAATCTACGATTACAGGAGTTGAAATGTTCCGAAAAATTTTGGAGCGTGGTGAAGCTGGTGATAATGCAGGTTTATTGTTACGTGGTATCGACAAAGAAGCTATCCAACGTGGAATGGTAATTTGTGCACCAAACTCTGTAAATCCTCATAAGCATTTCAAATGCGAGGTATATGTATTAGGTAAAGATGAAGGAGGTCGTCATACACCTTTCTTTAACGGATACCGTCCTCAGTTTTACTTCCGTACCACTGATGTTACTGGAGATGTAAATCTTCCAGATGGTGTAGAGATGGTAATGCCTGGTGATAACGTTACATTGGAAGTTAAATTGATCAATTCAATCGCAATGGAGAAAGGTCTTCGATTTGCAATTCGTGAAGGTGGACGTACTGTTGGTGCGGGTCAGGTTACTGAAATTATTGAGTAATCTTCACCTCTTGAAATATAGAATTTGAAAGAATTCAACGGAAATTAAGCACCTCTTTGGAGGTGCTTAATTTTTCTCGTATTGGAATAATGGTTTTCTATTTTGATTTTTTGGATGAAAAAATAGGAAATATCATACACGGGCATAGCTCAGCTGGTAGAGCGGCGGTCTCCAAAACCGTAGGTCGTGGGTTCGAATCCTACTGCCCGTGCAAGCTTGACTCACGAATTAGGATTAAATAAATAATCCTAATTCGTGAATCTAAAATTCAAATGTTGAAAGATGGAATCATTGAAGTTGTACATAAAAGAAAGTTACAATGAACTAGTTAATAAAGTAACTTGGCCAAGCCTTTCTTCTTTGCAACAAACTACGGTTGTAGTTATTGTTGCTTCAATTATTTTCTCACTAATCATTTTTGTAATGGATGGTGCAGCGAAGTTGATATTGAATGATTTGATTTACGAAAATTTTTCAAGCTAAAAACAGGCATTTAGCAGCCTGACCTTTCGAACCAATTCACCAATACATGTCTGACGAAAGAAAATGGTATTCCTTAAGGGTTATTAGTGGTAAAGAGCGTAAGATTAAAGAGAGAATAGAGTTAGAGGTTCAACGCTCTAAGTGGGGAGATTATGTTACTTCCGTGCTTGTCCCAACCGAAAAAGTTTATAAAATCCGGAATGGTAAAAAGGTCATTTCAGAGAGAAATATTTTACCTGGATATATTCTAGTCGAAGCAGACCCTGCGAAGCTAAGTGGTGAAATTATTCAAGCTATTACAAATATTCCCAATGTTATTCATTTCTTAGGAAGAAATAACCCTGAGCCTATGACTAATTCCGAAGCGAATCGATTGCTCGGTAAGGTAGATGAATCTCAAGATGCGGGAGAACAAATGTTAGAGCCTTTTATTGTAGGAGAAACGGTCAAAATTATTGACGGTGCGTTTAGTGAGTTTGTGGGAGATGTTCAGGAAGTAAATGAAGAGAAAAAGAAGTTGAAAGTAATTGTAAAGATTTTTGGACGTGGTACAGAGGTGGAATTGAGTTATATGCAAGTCGAAAAAACACAATAATAAAATTTGAATTGAAAACTGACTTTTGCTTCGAAAGAAGAGCTTCCCTAAGTCAGCGATGAATATTACAGCTTAAATAAATTTAAAATGGCAAAAGAAGTAGATGGCTTTATAAAATTGCAGGTAAGAGGTGGTTCTGCAAATCCGTCCCCACCAGTAGGTCCTGCATTAGGTGCGAAAGGAGTTAACATAATGGAGTTTTGCAAGCGTTTCAATGCTAAAACTCAGGATCAGCAAGGAAAATTGTTGCCAGTTGTTATCTCTATTTACAAAGACAAGTCATTTGACTTTGTAATCAAAACACCACCTGCGGCTGTTCAATTATTGGAAGCTGCAAAATTAAAGAAAGGGTCTTCTGTTCCTAATCGTGATAAGGTAGGAACGGTTACTTGGGATCAAATTCGTGTAATTGCTGAAATCAAAATGCCTGACTTAAATGCCTTCAATGTTGAATCAGGCATGAGAATGGTAGCAGGAACAGCGAGAAGCATGGGATTGCTTGTAAGTGGAACACCACCCTGGGAAAATTAATATTATTACTCATAGGGAGCTTTGTTAGATAAAGTTTATCAAAGCGCTATTTACCTAAAATACTTATATAATGGCTAAAGTTTCTAAAAAACGCAAAGCCGCGAATGCAAAAGTAGACGCTGATAAATTGTACAGCATTTCGGATGCAATGAGTTTAGTTAAAGAAGTAAATACGACTAAATTTGATGCTTCAGTAGATGTACACATTCGTTTGGGTGTAGACCCAAGAAAAGCGGATCAAGCATTACGTGGTACAGTAGTCTTACCTCACGGTACTGGTAAAACGAAAAGAGTTTTAGTTTTTTGTACCCCTGATAAAGAGCAAGAAGCAAAAGATGCAGGTGCAGATTTTGTTGGGCTCGATGACTTAGTTCAAAAAATACAAGGTGGGTGGACAGACTTTGATGTCGCTGTAGCAATGCCTCAAACGATGGCAAAAGTCGGTCGTATTGGTAGAGTTCTTGGACCTCGTGGTTTGATGCCAAATCCAAAAACTGGAACTGTTACTATGGATATTGCAAGTGCGGTATCAGATGTAAAAGGAGGTAAAATTTCCTTCCGTGTTGATAAATATGGAATTATACATTCGCCAGTAGGACGAGTTTCTTTCGAACCAAATAAATTGGTTGATAATGCAAATGAGGTGCTTTCAATGATTGTTAAGATGAAACCTTCCTCTGCAAAAGGGATATATATGAAGTCAGTAACTATTGCAAGTACAATGAGTCCTGGCATCAGAATCGACCCTAAATCCATTCGTTAATTTTAGTGTTTCATTCTTGAAATACTTTTAAATAAAATAAAAATGACTAAAGCTGAAAAAACGGCTGTCATAGAGGAATTACGGGAAAAGATTGCGGACTCTCCTTTCTTTTATGTTACGGATTCTTCTACTTTGACTGTTGAGCAAGTTACTGATTTACGGAGGTTGTTGTATCAAGAAGGGATTGAGATGAAAGTCGTGAAGAACACCCTCACTAGAAAAGCACTCGAAGCTATTGGTGATCAATATGAGCCTCTTTTTGATGCATTAAAAGGCCCAACTGCATTGATGTTCACTGATGTTGCTAATAAACCTGCGAAAATCATCAAGGATTTTCGTAAAACTCATGAAAGACCACTTGTAAAAGCGGCTTATATTGATTCAGCAATTTATATTGGAGATGAAGAATTAGATTCATTAGCTAAAATCAAGTCTAAAGAAGAAGTACTTGGTGAGTTGATTGGATTGTTGCAGTCACCAATTAAGACCGTTGTTGGTCAATTGAAATCTGGTGGAAACACCGTTATGGGTTTATTAAAGGCAATGGAAGAACGCGGAGAGTAAATCTATTTGCGAGCCCTATTTTTGAAATTACTTTTTCATCTATTCTTATGGAATAAATGTTAAATCAAAAATTAAGGATCGTAAATCAAACATGGCTTCCAAGTACAACGCCATATATTTTAAAATCATTTTTGGAAAAAATTAAAACCATTAAAATGGCAGATTTAAAAGCAATTGCAGAACAGTTAGTTAACCTTACAGTTAAAGATGTGAATGAGTTAGCTACAATATTAAAAGATGATTACGGTATCGAGCCTGCTGCTGCTGCAGTAGCGGTTGCTGCTGGTCCTGGTGGTGGCGGTGAAGCTGCTGCTGCTGAGCAAACTGAGTTCAGTGTTATCTTGACCTCAGCTGGTGCAGGTAAACTTAAAGTCGTTAAAGAAGTGAAAAATCTTCTTGGCTTAGGTTTGAAAGAGGCTAAAGAACTAGTAGATGGTGCTCCTTGCCCAGTTAAAGAAGGTATTCCTAAAGAAGAAGCTGAGTCTATCAAAGCATCTTTAGAAGGAGTTGGAGCTTCTATTGAAGTTAAGTAAGGCATTGTTTTACTAAATCAAAGTATGCTTATATAACGATTAGCAATAACATACAAGATTTAGTTAGCAAAAAGGCTTAGCAAGATGTAACAATCTTGCTAAGCCTCTTGTCGTATATTGACAAAAAATCGATTCTATTTTTGGCAGAATTTTTGTACCTTCGCCCGCCTTTTTAAATAATGGCATAAGCAAACATTATCTTTTGTTTTCAAATAAGTGTTTAGTTTTATAAAAGAAGGGATATATACCCTGAAAAATCGAAAAACATGCCAAAAGTGGCGTTTTCAGATATTGTTATTACTGGTGAGAGTTTATTCATGCTTTTTAAAGTGAATTTTTACTATAAAAAATCATCAATAAGTTTTTAACACTTTTAACAATATTAAAGCTAACATAAAAACTCTTTTTCGCACATGGCAGCAAATGGCATTGCAACCGCCGAATCCAAAAGAGTCAACTTCGGCAAAATTAGACTCCCTGGTGAGTATCCTGACTTGCTCGAAATCCAGTTGAAATCTTTCTGGGAATTTTTCCAGTTAGAGACTACTCCTGAAAACAGGATTAACGAGGGACTCTATAGGGTATTTCAAGAGAATTTTCCGATTACGGATGCTCGAAATATTTTTGTTTTAGAGTTCTTGGATTATTTTGTCGACCCTCCAAGATATACAATTGAGGAATGTATGCAAAGGGGACTCACTTACAGTGTACCTCTAAAAGCAAAATTACGACTCTCTTGTAATGACGAAGAACACGTTGATTTTGAGACGATTGTACAGGATGTATTCTTAGGGAACATTCCTTACTTGACGCCTAAAGGTACTTTTGTAATAAATGGTGCTGAGCGGGTAGTCGTTTCACAATTACACCGATCTCCTGGTGTGTTCTTTGGACAAAGTTTCCACCCTAATGGGGCCAAAATCTATTCAGCAAGAGTCATCCCTTTCAAGGGGGCTTGGATGGAATTTGCAACAGATATCAATACGGTCATGTATGCATACATTGATCGAAAGAAAAAATTTCCTGTGACAACATTGTTACGGGCTATTGGCTTTGATACAGATAAAGCAATTCTTGATTTGTTTGATTTGGCTTATGAAATTCCTGCTACAAGAGACGATCTTGAAACTGCAATCGGACGTAAACTTGCGGCTCGTGTTTTGAGAAGTTGGACAGAGGATTTCGTAGATGAGGATACAGGTGAGGTAGTTACTATCGAACGTAACGAAATCATCCTTGAACGGGATGTTGTTTTGGATACAGATAATATAGAGTTAATTCTTGAAGCAGATACGGAGAATATTATTCTTCAGAGAGAGGATATTGAGGAGGATTACTCTATTATATATAATACGCTTCAGAAAGACCCTTCGAGTTCTGAAATGGAAGCGGTAAATTATATCTACCGTCAATTAAGAGGGACTGATCCACCGGATGATGAGACTGCTCGTGGTATCATTGATAAATTATTTTTCTCTGACAAGCGTTATAATTTAGGGGAAGTTGGACGTTACAAAATTAACAGAAAACTAAGCCTTGATACACCATTTGATACTTTAGTTTTAACGAAAGAAGATATTATCGAAATCGTTACTTACTTGGTCAAATTGATGAACCAAAAAGCGGAGATTGATGATATTGACCACTTAAGTAATCGTCGAGTACGAACAGTAGGGGAGCAATTATATGCTCAATTTGGTGTTGGTCTAGCTCGTATGGCAAGAACCATTCGGGAGAGGATGAATGTTCGTGATAATGAGGTATTTACGCCAATTGACTTGATTAATGCACGTACATTATCTTCTGTTATTAATTCTTTCTTTGGTACTAGTCAGTTATCTCAGTTTTTAGATCAAACAAATCCACTTTCTGAAATCACGCACAAACGTCGTATTTCGGCACTTGGACCAGGTGGTTTATCTAGAGAACGTGCAGGTTTTGAGGTGAGAGATGTTCACTATTCTCACTACGGTCGACTTTGTACAATTGAAACTCCTGAGGGACCGAATATTGGTTTGATTTCTACTCTTTGTGTTCACGCTAAAGTGAATAGAATGGGGTTCTTGGAGACGCCATATCGTCCTGTTAATGAGGGGATTGTAGATGTGAAAAATCCAGCACAATATCTATCGGCTGAAGGAGAGGATTTCAAGAAAATTGCACAGGCGAATGCCGGACTTAATAATGAGACAGGAGCTTTCCTTTCTGATAGGATTAAGTGTCGGGAGCATGGTGATTTCCCTGTTTTAGCTCCGGCTGATATTGAATATATGGATGTGGCTCCTAACCAAATTGTTGGGGTTTCAGCTTCCATGATTCCATTCTTGGAGAATGATGATGCAAATCGTGCCTTGATGGGATCAAACATGCAGCGTCAAGCAGTACCTTTATTAAAACCTAGATCTCCAATTGTGGGAACTGGTTTGGAAGGAAAAGTAGCACGTGACTCTCGGATGTTAATCAATGCTGAAGGCGATGGAATCGTCGAATATGTTGATGCCAACGAAGTAGTCATCCGATACGATAGAACAGAAGAACAGCAATTAGTTTCTTTTGAAGATAATAGAAGGACTTACCGTTTAACGAAATTCCGTAGAACGAATCAAGGAACCTGTGTCAATTTGAAACCAATCGTACGTAAAGGCGATAGAGTGGAGAAAGGACAAATTCTTTGTGATGGATACGCAACTCAATTAGGTGAATTAGCACTTGGACAAAACCTTAAAGTGGCATTTATGCCTTGGAAGGGTTACAACTTTGAAGATGCGATCGTACTTTCTGAACGGGTAGTAAGAGAGGATATTTTCACGTCTATTCATATTGAGCATTTCGAATTAGATGTTCGAGATACCAAATTGGGTGAAGAGGAGTTGACGAATGACATTCCTAATGTCAGTGAAGATGCGACCAAAGATTTGGATGAGAATGGTATTATCCGAGTTGGAGCTTGGGTAAAAGAAGGTGATATCTTAATTGGGAAGATCACTCCTAAGGGAGAAAGTGATCCGACCCCTGAAGAAAAATTACTTCGTGCCATTTTCGGTGATAAAGCTGGTGATGTGAAAGATGCTTCAATGAAAGCACCTCCATCAACAAAAGGAATTATCATCAATAAGCAATTGTTCGCAAGAGCGAAAAAAGATAAAGTACAGAAGTCGCAAGAGAAAGAGATGTTGACTAAACTGGAAGAGCAACATGCTATTTCTTTGAATGAATTGAAGACTATTTTGGTGGATAAATTATTGGTTTTAGTTAAAAGTAAAACCAGTCAAGGTGTTAAGAGTATTTACTCCGACATGTTGATCCCAAAAGGTACAAAATTCGATCAGGCGATTCTTCGTGAAATGGATTACAGCACTATAGATTATAGTGGATGGACAGATGATGCTAATACGAATGATCTAGTTGCCAAATTATTACATAATTTCAGCATCAAGGTAAATGAGGAAGTAGGACGATACAAACGTGAGAAATTCAACATCAGTATTGGTGATGAGTTGCCTGCAGGTGTATTGAAATTGGCGAAAGTTTACATGGCTAAAAAACGTAAACTTAAAGTGGGTGACAAACTTGCTGGTCGTCATGGTAATAAAGGTATTGTCTCTAGAATTGTCCGTATTGAAGATATGCCATTCTTAGAGGATGGAACCGCGGTTGATATCGTATTGAACCCACTTGGGGTACCTTCTCGTATGAATCTTGGTCAAATTTTCGAAACAGTTCTTGGTTGGGCTGGGGAGAAAATGGGCGTCAAATTCGGAACACCAATCTTCGATGGTGCAAGTCAAGAAGAGATTGAGGAGGAAATCCAAAAATGTGGATTACCATCTTTAGGTCAAACGTATCTTTCTGACGGAGAAACAGGAGATCGATTCCATCAACAAGCTACAGTCGGTGTTATCTACATGTTGAAATTATCTCACATGGTAGACGATAAGATGCACGCTCGTTCGATTGGGCCATATTCATTGATTACGCAACAACCATTGGGTGGTAAGGCACAGTTTGGTGGTCAGCGTTTTGGTGAGATGGAGGTATGGGCATTGGAGGCATTTGGTGCTTCTAGTATCCTTCAGGAGTTATTGACTATTAAGTCGGATGATATTAACGGACGTGCAAAAGCTTACGAAGCGATTGTGAAAGGTGACGTTTTGCCTGAACCAAATATTCCTGAATCATTTAATGTATTGGTTCATGAATTAAGAGGTCTAGCGTTAGATGTGAAGTTTGATTAATGAAATGGAATTTGCTTTCGCAACTCAGGTAATGAATTTTGGAGGCAATAAGTTAGGTAATCAAACTATTAAAAAAAATTAACAATCAAAATATGCCATTTAAGAAAAAGCCTGCAATTCAAAGTCAAAATTTTGACAGTATTACTATCGCGCTTTCTTCTCCAGATGACATTCTGGAACGCTCTTATGGAGAGGTTTTAAAACCTGAAACGATTAATTATCGATCGTATAAGCCAGAACGTGACGGGTTGTTTTGTGAGCGTATTTTTGGGCCAGTAAAAGATTATGAGTGTTATTGTGGTAAATACAAACGTATCAGATATAAAGGGATCGTTTGTGACCGTTGTGGGGTAGAGGTTACAGAAAAGAAAGTGCGTAGAGAGCGAATGGGGCATATCAAATTGGTAGTGCCAGTTGTTCATATTTGGTTTTTCAAATCATTACCAAATAAGATTGGATACTTACTAGGACTGTCTTCCAAAAAATTGGAAACGATTATTTATTATGAAAGATATGTAGTCATTCAGCCAGGTGTAAAAGAGGGAGAATTAGCTGTCAAAGATTTATTGACGGAGGAAGAATATCTTGATCATTTAGAAACAATTCCACCGGAAAATCAACAGTTAGAGGATGATGATCCAAATAAATTCATTGCAAAAATGGGGGCAGATGTTGTCCGTGATTTGCTAATGAGGTTGAAACTGGATAAATTATCCTATGATTTGCGTCACCAGGCGGCGAATGAAACTTCTCAACAACGTAAATCTGAAGCATTAAAAAGATTGAGAGTTGTTGAGGCATTTCGTGATGGTCAAGGACGAATCGATAATCGACCTGAATGGACAATTATTCAGTACTTGCCAGTTGTTCCACCAGAATTAAGACCTTTAGTCCCTTTGGATGGTGGTCGTTTTGCGAGTTCAGATTTGAATGATCTATACAGGAGGGTAATTATTCGTAATAATCGTCTGAAAAGATTATTAGAAATCAAAGCACCAGAGGTAATCCTACGTAATGAGAAAAGGATGCTTCAGGAGGCTGTTGACTCCTTATTTGATAATTCTCGAAAATCTAATGCCGTTAAAGCAGAAGGTGGTCGATCACTCAAATCTTTGAGTGATATATTGAAAGGTAAGCAAGGTCGTTTCCGTCAAAACTTATTGGGTAAACGGGTTGATTACTCTGGTCGTTCTGTTATTGTGGTAGGACCAACGTTGAAACTGCATGAATGTGGTTTACCAAAGGCAATGGCTTCTGAGTTATTCAAGCCATTTGTTATTCGTAAACTGATTGAAAGAGGGATAGTTAAGACGGTAAAATCTGCAAAAAAATTAGTTGACAGAAAAGATCCAGTTATCTGGGAAATCCTAGAAAATATATTGAAAGGGCATCCGATTATGCTGAATCGGGCTCCAACGTTACACCGGTTATCTATTCAAGCCTTCCAACCTAGATTAATTGAAGGTAAAGCCATTCAGTTACACCCATTAGTTTGTACGGCATTTAACGCCGATTTTGATGGTGATCAAATGGCGGTTCATGTTCCTTTAAGTCATGCAGCTATTTTAGAGGCTCAAGTATTGATGCTATCAGCACATAATATGCTGAATCCTCAAAATGGTGCTCCAATTACTCTTCCTTCTCAGGATATGGTATTAGGACTTTATTACATTACAAAAGGAAAGCGTTCAACTGAAGAGGTAAAAGTAAAAGGAGAAGGTGGAACTTACTATTCTGCTGAAGAGGTAAGAATAGCATACAATGAGAAGAAATTAGATTTGCATGCTCATATTAATGTACGGGTAAGAACGGAAGATGAAGATGGTAATATGTTGCTTAAGCGAATTGAAACAACGACAGGACGTGTCTTATTCAATGAGGCAGTTCCAGAACAAGTTCCATTCATTAATGAACTATTAACCAAAAAGAATCTTCGTAAGATTATTGGTGAAATTATTGAAAGAACAGATTTTTCTGTCACTGCAGTATTGTTGGATAAAATTAAGGAATTAGGTTTCATGTGGGCTTTCAAAGGTGGTCTTTCCTTTAATTTAGGAGACTTGATTACACCATCTGTAAAAGCAGATACTTTGGTAGAAGCTCAACAAGAAGTTGATGAGGTTTGGGATAATTACAACATGGGTTTAATTACGAACAATGAGCGATATAATCAGATCATTGATAAATGGACTTATGCTGATAATCATATCACAGAAACGTTAATGCAAGAATTAGCAGAACATAAGCAAGGATTTAATTCCGTTTATATGATGCTTGATTCTGGAGCGCGTGGTTCTAAACAGCAAATTAAGCAGCTATGTGGACTAAGAGGATTGATGGCAAAACCAAGAAAATCTGGAGATACAGGTGGGGCAGTAATTGAAAATCCAATTCTTTCCAACTTTGTTGATGGATTATCCGTTTTGGAATATTTTATCTCGACTCATGGTGCTCGTAAAGGTCTAGCCGATACAGCATTGAAAACTGCAGATGCAGGTTATTTGACTCGTCGATAGGTAGATGTTTCTCAAGATGTCGTCATCATGGAAGAGCACTGTGATACTCTAAGAGGTAACGTTACTGTTGCCCTTAAAGATAATGAGAAAGTAATCGATTCTTTAGCTAGTAGAATTGCAGGTAGGTATACCTTACATGATATTGAACATCCGGTTAGTGATGAAATTATCCTGAAAGCAGGGGATTATATAGACACTAGAACTGCTTCTTATATCGAAAATGAGGGAATTGAAGAGGTTACTATTCGTTCGGTACTGACTTGTGAAACAGAAAGAGGTGTTTGCCGAAAATGTTATGGTAAAAACTTAGCTTCTGGTCGAATTGCAGAAATGGGTGATGCCGTTGGTATTATTGCTGCACAATCGATAGGTGAACCTGGTACACAGTTGACATTACGTACTTTCCACGTTGGTGGTACGGCAACTTTATCTAAAACAGAATCTGATATAACATCTAAGTTTGATGGACGGGTAGAGTTTGATAGTATGCGTACTACCACCAGTTTAGATGATAATGGGAAAGAGATAGAGATTGTATTATCTCGAACAGGTGAAGTGAGAATTTTTGAACCAGATGGCACAAAAATGTATATTTCTCACCACATTCCTTACGGTGCTACTTTAAAAGTAAAAGATCAACAAACGATCAGTAAAGGAGATTCAATTTGTGAGTGGGATCCATTTAATGCAGTAATTGTCTCTGAATTTAGTGGGATTACTCAATTTGAATCTATCGAAGAAGGGGTCACCTTCCGAGTAGAAAGAGATGACCAGACTGGTTATGTAGAGAAAGTAATTGTAGAATCTAAAAACAAGCGTAAAATTCCAACCATTAAAATCATCAGTCCTGATGGTGATGAGTTGAGAAGTTACAACTTGCCAGTAGGTTCTTACATGTCAATTGAGGATGGACAAGAAGTTCAAGCGGGGCAAAAGATTGTCAAGATTCCTCGTAAACTAGGTAAGATTGCGGATATCACAGGTGGTCTTCCTAGGGTTACAGAATTATTTGAGGCTAGGAATCCATCTAATCCTGCAGTTGTATCTGAAATTGATGGTATCGTCAGTTTTGGTAAGATTAAGAGAGGTAATAGAGAGGTGATTGTTGAATCGAAAGACGATCAAAAGCGTAAATATTTGATTGGATTGTCCAAGCATATTCTTGTTCAAGAAGGAGACTTTGTGAGAGCAGGAACTCAGCTTTCTGATGGTGCAACTGCTCCAAGAGATATTTTGAATATCAAAGGACCATTTGCTGTACAGACTTACTTAGTGAATGGAATTCAGGAAGTATATCGTTCTCAAGGAATTGGTATCAATGACAAACATATTGAAGTTATTGTTCGTCAAATGATGCGTCGAGTTCAAATTGAGGATCCAGGAGATACTACTTTTCTAGAAGGCGAAGCAGTAGAACGATATGACTTTGTTCGACAAAATGATTGGATTTTCGATAAGAAATTTATCACAGATAAAGGTGATTCTAATCGGTTGAATCCAGGACAAATTGTTAGCTTACGTCAAATACGAGAAGAGAATTCATTCCTAAAGCGTAATGATATGAAAGGCGTTCAAAGCCGAGATGCGGTACCTGCAACTTCAAGTCCTTTGTTACAAGGAATTACGAAGTCTTCTTTGGGCGTATTCAGTTGGATTTCTGCAGCTTCTTTCCAAGAAACAACTAAAGTGCTTAGTCAAGCGGCTATCGGCGCGAAACGAGATTTCTTGAGCGGTTTGAAAGAAAATGTAATTGTTGGGAAGAAAATTCCTGCAGGTACAGGTTTGCGTAAATTCGATAAGCTTTGGGTAACCACGAAAGAAGTACATGATTCTAATCGAGAGCGAAGAGCGTTATTAGAGGAGATGGAAGAATTTGAAGACTAATCTCGAAATAGG
>Ga0247582_1000042_pt1 | contig 13696 bp, 11 predicted proteins | sample 41RmetaT_FD_189971 | JGI IMG/M metagenome (GOLD analysis project Ga0247582, IMG submission 189971) | Metatranscriptome of seawater microbial communities from Monterey Bay, California, United States - 41R (Metagenome Metatranscriptome) | ecosystem: Environmental > Aquatic > Marine > Coastal...
TAATTATGGAAAATACCTAGTCAAAGGCAAAAACCTAAACGACTAAATTGACTCCATCATAGTTGCTATAGAAGCAAATGACGGGGAATGTAGTGGAAGATAAATAGCATAAATCAAAGATAATACAATTTTTAAATCTAGCTGACTATTCTATTTACACAGATTCACGTGTACCAGTGGATGAGCCTCTTTTTGAGTCTATTCCCACAATGATTACATTTACAGATTACCAACCCTTGTAAATCAAAGACAAAGTCTTTAAATTAAGAAACAAAGACAAATTTGCAAGAAGAATCAAAATTATATAACCAGATTCAAGACTATTTTAAGTTTTAAATTATTCTAAAAAAACACCTGAAGATGAGTCAAAAGGAAATAAAGTAGCACCAGGATTGGAAATTGAATTTATTATCAGATTTTCACCTGAAGCTAAAATTGACTATTCTTATGATTTAGTAGTCGTCACAGAAAGAGAAAAATTTGTAGTGCCTATATTGGCTATTGGAAAACGAAGTATGATTGATTTCCCTGATGTTTTAGATTTTGAAAACTGTCCTGTGAAATATATAACAGAAAAACCAGTTATTATTAGAAATTTAGGAGAAAAAACAACAAAATGGTTTTTAAGAATGCCTTAAGGATTTGACTGCAATAAAACAGAAGGAGTTTTAGAAGCTGGAAATAATGAATAAATAATAGTTAAATTCTTTCCTTAAGAAGCTAAACACTATAAAAATGAAGTTATTTTGACTTATGATAAATTATAAGCTTATATTCCAATAATAGGAAAGGCTTATATAGGAAATGTTTATTTGTCTAAAAGTCATATTTAAATGGAAGATGCTTATATTGGTCTAAGAACTTAATAAATACTTCATATAGTAAATAAATCTAACGTCAAAGTTGATTTTTAATGGAGATCATTCAAAACTGAAAAAGAAGAAATGGATAAAAAAAATAGATTATATATATAACTCGATTAAGAAGAATCTGAAGAAAGAATGATGCTTAAGGAAGTAGTTTAAAATGAAGTGGTAAATGAAATGTCTTTTGATGATTTCGAAGATAGTGATGATGAAGAAAGAGATGACAAAACTATCATGCAAAAAAGATAAAAAAAAGCTGAATTATAATTAGCAAGAAAATACAAAAATATCAGAAAAGCAATTGATGATGATATGTTATTATTTTAAGATGATATATTCTAAATTGAGCCTTAAATTGGTGAAATTTGGCCAAATAGTAAAATGACTGTTACTATTACTTTTATTCCTTAAAGTGCTCTAAATTATAGTTGTACTTGTTTCTGTAATATTTCATGCTCAGATGAGCGTTTATAACTCCATTTAGCTGGTGAAGGTATTGGACCGAAAGCTTTTCTATCAACTACTGAATTTCCAATTGGAGACATTTTTGTTACTGATGAATTCAAAACAGATGTTACTATCGAAAATAGAGGTGAAATAGAAGCCAAATTTGATCTAATCACTAATCCATCTCCTTTTGGAAAAATGTTCAAATTCAATTTAGAGGAAGGAATCTTAGGAGTTGGAGAAAAAATTCCATTTAAAATTACATTTTGTAGTACAATTTTAGGAGAGTTTTCTGAGAATTTTAGATGGAAATTAGGGGGAAGCTCTGAAGTTTTATAGATTTTATTTACTGGTCACGTTATGGCACCTAGTTTTAGTTTTAATGCAGACTGTATTGATTATGGAAAAGTATCATATTCATTCCCAAATCGATAAGTAGTAAAATTCTCGAATACATCTACAGTTCCTTTTAAATTTCAACTGAGAATTCCAGGAGATGGTAAATTATCAGAAAAAGAGTTTGACATTAAACCCAGTAGAGATTAGATAGCACCTAAATCTACAATAGAAATAGAAATTATATTTATATCATTAATGCCAAGAAAATATGATATGGTAATGGTTGTTGATATTGACGGAGTAGGTTAAGATATGTTTTCATTGCCTATTAGAGCAGAAAGTGAGGTTCCTTAAGTTAAAATTGATCCTGCAAGATATTTAGACTTCGGTAAAATATATCTTAGAGATAGAGGCATTTAATAAATTGTATTAACAAATGATAGTTCTTTATAAGCTAAATTTTAAGTTTTACCTTAATCTGAAGAATCCAAAGTATTAGCAGAATATAAGGTAGACTAAGAATCTGGTTAAATTGAATAACATGGATAAACTATAATAAATGTCGAATTAGAAACTAAAAAATTAGGAGAAATTACACTACCATTATCTATAAATATAGTTGGAAACCAAAATAATAATCCTCATACTATCAATATATAGGCTAATTCTGAAGGACCTGAAGTTATAGTCGCTGTTAAAGACTTAGATTTTGGAAATGTTACTGTTTTAAAAGATTATATTCTTAAAATAAACATTAAAAATACATGCACTATAGAAGCTGATTTCCATGCTTTTACTAAAAAAAAACCCAAAGAGACTGTCTTTAAACCTATACAAAAACATGGATTATTGAAGCCTTAAGAATCTATGGACATAGAGGTTGTATGCAATGCAGATGAAGCCAATAAATTCTAAGACACTTTACATTTTGTTATTAGAGAAGGAACTGATGTTGATGTCTAATTAAAAGCTAAAGGAGTTGGATCAACTATTTTCTTTAAAGATGATTTAAACGATGTAAATTTTGGAGTTTTATATACTTGTAGATCATTCACTAAAGATATTTTTGTAGAAAATAAAGGAAGAAAAACTTAAGTATTATCATGGTAGAAAAAAAAACTACCTTAAAAATCAAAAGAAACTAAAAAAGAGGGTAAAAAAGAAACTGAATCTAATGCTGAAGAAGATAATGTTTTCTAAATATTCCCTGAAAGAGTTCAAATTCCCAGTAAACATGGATTTATGTTTTAATTCAAAGCTTTGTCTTTAAAAAAAGGAACAATTACAGAATAATATACATTAAATGTGTCTTCTGCAAATGATAGAAAAGCAGTGCCTTTATTAACCTGTACTATAACAGGTGATTTTATCGTGCCTAGTTTAAATTTTTCTAAATAGAAACTGAATTTTAAATATTTATGGGAAAAAGGTGTACCAATGTAGCCAATTTCATAAACCTTAGAGATGACTTGTGGATCAAGTTTGCCTACAAATTTTACATTAAAAACAATGCTTCCATTTAGTATTAGTTAAGAGTCATTCTCTTTGTAATAAGGGAAAATGGCTAATGTAATAATTGATTTTGATCCTGGAATGAAAACAGATAGAATATCAGGTCTAAATAACGGTAAATTATAAGTTATTCACATGGATCATCCACATAGAGACAATATAGAGTTAATTGGTGAATTATGTTTTCCTAATTTAACATTTGAAACACAACATCTTAATTTTGGTAGCATTCTTTGTGAAACTACTAAAAAAATGAATATAAAAATTCAAAATGTATCCGAAATGAGTTTCAGCTATTAATGGAATTTCTTAGAAGAAGAAATGGATAATTTTTCTATTAATGAAGTATTTGATATTTTACCTTTATCTGGATTTTTATAACCTGGAGAAGCTGAAAATGTTGAATTTATTTATAATTCTGTGACTAATCATAAAGTAAAAGCTATAGCAGTTTGCCATGTAGAAGGTGGACCTGATTATGAGGTCACATTGGAAGGTGACTCATCACTTATAGCTTATAAAATTAGTAGTAATTTATTAGATTTTGGTGAAATTAAATATAATGATTGGTAAACAAAAGAATTTTTCATAGAAAATACTGGAAAAGTTTAATTCAATTTTTCAATTTCTTTAAATAAAATATTAAGAAAAGGATTAGTTGATGTAATTCCTAGAAATGGAAGAATTAATGGTAATGAGAAATAAAAAATCACTGTTAGAATATGTCCAGGAATGCCTGATTTAATCAAAGAATAAATTTCAGTTGAAGTAGGATATTTTGAGCCTGAAATAATTAAAATTGAAGGAAGAGGATTATAAGCTTAATTTGTCACTTCATTGCCCAGATAATATACTGATACTTTTTTATCTAATTTTTTGATTGAAAAAGCAAAAGTTAGAGGAAATGATGCTAAATATTTAGAATAATATTTAGGATAAGAAGAAAAATATTAATTATTGGATATTCCAGGCAAAAGTACTGAATTAAATTTAACACCTGAATAATTGGCAAGAGCAGAATAAATTTGTAATAAAATAGAGACAGAAATAGATAGAAAATAATTTTGTGAAATGATTCTTAAAAATATTAATGAACTTAATTAGCCTAAATAAGATCCTAATAATACAATAATGAGTTCTGCTGATAAATAAAACTCTAAAATTTTTGAAAAAATAGTTGTAGCTACATTAATATGTGATTTTGGTAATGTAGTAATAAACTTTTCTAAAAAAAAAGTTATAAAAATAACAAGCACAGGTACTTTACCTGTAGAAGGCACTTATGAAGGAAAAATAGCAAAATAAGCCGGTTATACTATTACACCTGATAAAATATAGAAAGTTGTTACAGAAAATGCATTTACTTTATTGAATATTTCATATTAAGCTAAAAAAAATAGTAAATTTGGATAATCTGTTACTATAATACCATTAGATATAAAAAATGGACCTAAATATAATTTAGAGTTAAGAGCTAATATTACTATTCCTGAAATAACAATAGAAAATATGAATACTGATTTCATTGATTTTGGTAATGTAATTATAGGATAAAGAAAAACTATATTTGTTAGGTTTGTAAATAATAAAGAAATTACATGTGATTGGAATTTAAATCCAAGACCTGAATTAATAGGGGTCGATAAGGGAGCTGAAACTAGATATTCAATTACACCTAGTTTTGGTACAATTTTCCCTGGTTAAAAATAAATGATATAATTATCATTTACTCCAACAAGTGCTGTTTTAATGAATTATAAATTTGGAATATAAGTAAAAGAAAATCCTAAAAATTTGATAATAAGTGTAAGAGGAAGTGGTGCTTTTGTTTCATTAGAAATAACAAAAGATAAATTTGAAATTGGACCTGTTTTACCATATGATGAATAAGCTTATTAAAAAGTAGAATTTAAAAATAACAGTGATTATGATACAGAATTATATAGTTTAGACTTTGATAAATAATACTGTAAGGAAGAACAATATTTGAAAAAGTTTTCTGAATTCTAAAGTAATAATGCTCTATATCTATCTGTAAGAGAACCCGGAAAACCATTTTGGGACTTCATAGTGAAAGACAATGAAAGAAGAGAAAGAAGGGATTAAATTTAAAAATAAATAGAAAATGCTTAAGAAGATGACATAAAATAATTATAGAAAGAGTTAGATGAATTAAGTTAAACTGATATAATAGATATGCCATAAAAAGTAGAAGATGATGAAATGTTACATGTTTTAATTTACGGACCTCCAGGATGTGGTAAAACATCCACAGCTAGATAATTGGCAAAAACTCATAAAAGATGTATTGTAAATATGAATGAATTATATGATTGGAATTAAAATATGAAAACTCCAGCTTTTGATTTGGCAGAAGAGGCCTTATAGAAAAACCAAAAAATTCTATAAGATATATTAATGGAAAGAGATACTTTAATTAAAAAAGCAGGAAAAAAAGGAGCTTAAGTAGAATAAGAGTTAGGACCTGTTGATGAAAGTTAATTCAATTATCTACCAGAAGATGTTTTAGTTGCTTTATTATAAGAAAGAATTAGTCATCCTGAATCAGGAGCTGGTTGTATTTTTGATAATCTTTAATCATAAAACTATCATAATGAATTAATTGGAATAAAAGTTATTCTTAAAGTACTTAAAGAATAAAAATTACAAATGCTAGTATTTTAAGGACTTAAAGATGTAGATGGTTTAGAAGTATGTAAACCAATAGAAATTGATAATTTTGAAAAATTAATCTTGGAGTCATTTAATTAAATAAAGGAATCTCCTGATACTAAATAATAGAAAAAAGGAGCAAAAGTACCTTAAGATAGAAAAAAGTAAAAATAATCAATAATGGTTCCTGTAAAAGCTGAATAAAAGCCATTATTTGATATTTTCTATCCAAAATAATTTGAAGATGATAAATAAGAAGAATTGTATAAATTGTAAATAAATGATATTATAAATTTATATTAGAATTAATTGGATTAAATAAGTTTAGATAAAATAAAGGCAGTATCGCCATTAAATCCTTTTGAAGAATAAAGAAGAATAGCAGCTGAATAGAAAGCTAAAGATCCCAAGAAAAAAGGTGTGGATGAAGTAGATGTTAAGTAATTATAAACAGTAGAATATGAGTAAATGGCATAAGAGTTATAATCTGAAAAAAGACAATTAACATATATACCTATTCATTTTAATATGAATTAATTATTCAAAAGTGTTTTAGACATAGTACCATCACCAGTATATCCAGATCCTAATTCGATGCCAGTTCCTGAACCTATTTATCATTAAGTAGTAGTCAAACCAAATGAAAGAACTAATAAAAAATAAGCAAAATTATTCACTATTTTAACCCCATAAAAATAATATAAAGATGAACTATAAGAAGGGGAGAACATATTAGATGATTTAGACAGTGAAAAAGTAAGATGGATTATTCCAGCTAAAAAAACATTAGTTTTAATTGTTAAATTCTTCACTACATAAGTTGGAAAATTTGACACAAAACTAGAATTTGAATCATTTTTCAGTATTAAACAATATAATATTTAAATTACTGGTATAAGTGATTTCCCTTAAATATCAAGTTTACCTAAAAACATATTCTATAATTGGAAAAAAACAAGACCATTATAAGCACCAGAGTCATACTATAGTAGAACATTTGTATAATCTGAAAATTAATTTGATTTTGGTCCTTTATTAATCGGTAAAAATCCATTGAATAAAATGAATTATAATTCTACAAATTCATCATTATTTAGAATTTCAAATTTGGGTAAATTTGATTGTCATGTTGAATTTGCTTTAATGTCTAGTGTAATAACAGACGATCCTGATTATTGTAAAGGTATTTTCATGTTTGAACCTTCTGAATTAGACATAAAAGTAAATGATTTACCTTAAGAAATAAGAGTATGGGCAATTCCTGATAAACCATAGAAATTCAAAGATGAATTAATTGTTATGATTCATGATAACCCTATGCCTGTCATACTACCAATTATTTGTTTAGGACAAAAACCAGAAATAGAAATAATTGAAGGATAGAATCTTATTTTTGATAGACTACTTTTGAAATAATAAGCTATTAAATAGATTAAATTAAGAAATAAATGTGCTATTCCTGTTAAATGGAAACTAAAAGACTTTGAACAACTACCATAAGAATTTAGTATTTAAAATACCTTTGGTGAACTTAAACCAACTCAAGAAACTTTAATTAGTGTTAGTTTTAAAGCTATTTAATAAATGAAATTCTAACATAAAATCATAGTTGAAGTTTGCGATACTGAAGATATGCAATTATATTAAGAACCATTAGTAATTTAAATTGAAGCAGAAGCTTTTAATATATCAGTGGATCTTAAATTCCCAAGCCCTACTTAAGAAAATATGATTGATTATGGAGCCATGAAAGTTGGAGAAGTTAAAGATTAAATTATGAATTTAAAAAATATTGGTTTATATAAAATAAAATTCAATTTTACTATGAAAAAGAAATAATTTAGAGAATGTTTCTTAGTAGATCCATCAGAAGGTGAATTAGAACCAAATTAAGAAAAGCCAGTTACTGTTAGATTTAGTTGTTAAAAAGAATTAAAATTAAAAACCAATAATAACAATACTGATATTACAATGGAAATTTTAGAAGGAAAAACATTAGAACTTTTTAAACCTGTACCCATTAATGTCTCAGTTAATGCTGTATTTAGTAAATATAGTGTTTCTCCATTGAATAGTATTAATTTTGGTCCATTACAATTTAATGAATAAAAAACTAGAATTTTGGAATTGAAGAATGATGGATTATTTGAATATAATTTTACTGTTTTTGACTATAATAATTAAGAAGCTAGAAATGAAATAAAACTAGCAAATGAAGTTTATAAAGAATCTTTAAAAGGAATGAATTAATAAGATGGAAAAGGTGGAAAAAAAGATGCTAAAAAAGACAATAAACCACCTCCTGCTAAAAAAGATCCTAAAAAAGGAGAAAAAGACTTAGCAGGATTATAAATTGGTTAAGTTTGGAGAGTGAATCCAAATTTCGGTAGTATTCCACCAGAATCTAGCATAAATGTAGAAGTGACTTTTATAGGAAACTCATAAAAATTATATGAATAGAAAATAGGAATTGATATTTAAGGAAGAGATCCAGAAGATTAATCGAATGGATGTTTATATCAATTTATTGGTGAATCCTGTATTCCTGGTATAATAACTGAAAATTTTGAATCTATATTTGAAGAATAAATAGTAGTTGCTTCAAGTGGATAATAAATGACATCTATGATTAATTCAAATGTTTTTGCAGTAGAAGAAAAAACTTTCTTATTTGGTACTTTATTCCCAAGCAAAAATCCAGATGGAATAATTGAAAAATTCAAAATAACCAATTTTAATAAAATACCTTGTACTGTAAAATTTGATGTCAAAAAAAGAAGTGAAAAATAAACTGAATAATTTGGTTTTGAAGTTTTCCCTAAAACTGTAAAAATACTTCCACATGAATACACTTATGTTAAAGTATCATTTAAACCTTAAATTATGGCATAATATGCTGGTGTTTTCGAAGCTTTAGTTGAGAATGGTGAATAAAATACAAAAACTCATAAATTATTATTTGACTTAAGAGGAGAAGGTGCCTTACCAACTCTCAAAATTGAAAAACCAAAAGAATTCTTTGATGAAAGAACTTATATGTTAAAATTCAGTAAAACTAGAGTTGAAAAATCCAATATTTTAGCTATTTTGTTAAAAAATGATGGAAATGCTCCTGCTACTTGTAGATTTGATTTAAATCCTAATGAAAATTTCAGATTTTTAAAAGAATCTAGTTATACATTGGCTCCAAAAACTTATCATTCATTTGATGTTGAATTTATGCCTAAAGCTCCTGGGCCAAAATAATGGATTATAGGTGTATAGACTCTTATGAATCCATATGAGGTTAGTAGAATATTGGTGTCTGGTGATGCTTTCCATGAAGACATAACATTTGAAAATTTACCAAATGAATAAGAAGATTCAATAGAATTAGGAGACTGTATTATAAATTAAGAGAAAAGAACAATGTTTACAATAAAAAATAATGCTTAATCTTAAATTAAATTTAATTTTAATACATAGGGTATTAGTGATGTATAGTTTATTCCAAGTAAAGGCCATTTATAAATTGGTGAGTCTAAATCTATATAATTAGTCTTTTTATCTTAAAAAACAGTAACTTATAATAACTCGATTATAATATGTGAAACATTACATATTACTTAGAATTTATAATATTTAGATTGGGATGACTCAAAATCTAATGTGAGATATGTCACTAAAACAGAGCATGATTATTGGTAAAAGAAAAAAGAAGATGATATTTAAAGAAAAAAATTGGAAGAAGAAGCAGCAAAAGGAAAAAAAAAAGACACAAAAGGTGCAAAGGTACCAGTTGTTGATTAGATTCCTGATTTTAGTAAATTGAATGAAGAAGCTAATATTCCATTAGAAGAAGTAGTGTAAGAACCAGAACACAAGGTTGTAGAAAAAACAGAAAGAACAATTAATCTTAAGTTCTCTGGAGTAGCTGATTTTGCTAAATATGAAGTAGATTAAACTCAAATCTAATTCTTACCTACTATGATGTTTACTTAAAGAATAACTTAATTTAAAATAAGAAACGTTTCATTGATAAATTTGAATTATAAATGTAAATTAGTAGACGCAGAAACTGGTGTTTCAGATACAGGATATTATACAATTAATCCAAAATAAGGGGTAATTTCACCTTCTTGTGATGAATGGATTACTATTAAATTCTCACCAACTGAAGTAGATGAAACAAATATGAGATTAATTATTGTTTCAATTGATAAATTAAATCCAGAATAAGAAAAACTTATAATTGAAGTGGATGCTGAAACAGATAGACCTATTTGTCACTTTGAATTATTACCTTAATCATTATTAAAAGAAAAAAAACCAGAATTAGATTAAAAATATAAATATTTAGAATTTGAATCTATCGGAACTAAAATATTGAATACTAAAAGATTTTATGTAGCAAATCCAACATCTTAAGGCTATTCATTTGAATGGTAATAAATTGAAGACACCTAACTAACTGGAAATAATTAACACAATTACATTAAATGTAAAACACCTAAAGGAACAATATTATCTGGTAAAAAATTTGAAATGATATTTGAATATTTACCTGAAACTATAGGAACTCATGAATCTTTATGGCAATTTGAAATTCCTAGTTAAAAATAAACATAAGATTTCTATATTACTGGATCAGTTAGAGAACCTAATGTCTTTATTGATACTGGTAAAGTTAATTTTGGTCCTTTGTTACTTACAGGAAAAAATAAAGAATAAGTTAAACTTAAAAACTTAGAATAAGTTCCAATTTAATTCCATTTTGATAAAGAATCTATAAAAGGAGATTCAGAATTAGAATCTATTACAGTATTCCCTATGTCAGGAATATTGAAGGCAAATTCAGACTAAAGCATAGAAATAACTTTCGCTCCTAAAGAAGAAAAATCATTTAACTTCAATATATTATGTTATTTAAAGAGAAAATCAAGACCTATTTCATTAAATATCAAAGGAATAGGATATTAAATGCATTAATCTGTTTAATTAGAAAATAAATAAGTGTAAGTTGAAGATATAACTAATGTTAATATGGGAGATATTTATATAAATGAAAAAAGAACTAGAAATTTGTCAATAATTAATAGTGGTGATTTTAACTTTGATTTTGCAATTAAGAAATAAAATTTCTTGAATTTCATATAAATATTGCCTGAAAATGGAACAGTTAAAAAAGAAGATAAAATTAATATAGAAGTCTAATTTGCTCCATTAGAAGAGTGTAGATTGGCTTAAAAGTCTACTAAGTTTTTTTTACAAATAACATCTGGTCCTACTTATTAGTTTTAGATATCAGGTAGTGCTAGAAAGCCATTGGTAGAATTGTCATTCTATAGTTATGATTTTGGACCTTGTTTCGTATTAAAACAACCATTACCTTAAATAGCTCATTTAGAAATGTTGAATAGAGATAATTCAGCTATGACTATAGAAACCTAATTTTAAAAGAATTTATTTTTAGATTTTAAATTAGATTCTGGTTAAGTATTATTGCCTATAAATGCTTCTGATAGAGGAAAACCTAAAAATACTATATAAGTACCAATAGTGTTTACTCCAAGAGATTATATAAAATATTAAGAAACAATAACTTTGAATATAAATAATTTACATTAGATTGATTTAGAAGTGAGAGGAGAAGGTGTTCCATTGAAGTTAGAATTAGAAAAATCAGAAGATTAAATAGTTGACTTTTAAGTTTAAAGAGTAGGAACTGACGTAACTAAGATAATAAGTTTGATAAATTAGAGTAAAAAGTAGATTAAGATTTCATTTGACTGTGGAGATTAAGTTTTGAATTTGTAAAAGTTCAATTTATCAATAAACCCACTAAATGAGATATTGATTCCACCCAAAGAAAAGAAAGAAATAGAGATTAGATTCTAGCCATAAATAAGATTACATGAATTTAAATAAGATTTATCTTTTAAAATATTAGAAAATTAAGAAGTTAGAAAATTATTGACAATATAAGGTTGTTCTCATGGAGTTGAGTTGAAATTATTAGAAAATACTATTGGCTTTGGAGCTGTTGTCATCAATAGTAAACTTACAAGAACTATTTAATTGTCTAATTTAGGAGACATTGGATGTCATTTTAGTTGGGAAACCAGATTTTGTTCTAAATTCTTTACTATTAATCCAGATTAAGGATTTTTACCACCTCATGATGATTTATAAATTGAAGTCACTTTCCATCCAGATGTAGTCGATAATGATATCAGATTTATGAAAGTTAAATGTAGTATATAGGAAAGTGATCCTATATTTATAAATTTACTCGGAAAATGTATTTAATAGCCTAAAGAAAATGTTTAAGAAATTAAATTCGAAACAGTTGTTAGAACACCAATGAAATAAAAAATATAAGTTAAAAATCCAAGTTAATCTAATTGGAAAATAAAAGTGCAATGTTCTTCTATTTTAGACTCTTAAAAAGGATACTTTGAAGGTAAAGATATCTTAGAAATACCAACTAATTCTTAAGCTGAATACGAAGTAACCTATAATCCTCTAAGTATGACTGCTAGTGCTGAACATAAAGGGGTTGATTTCCATAGAGGAACTCTATTTTTCCCATTGCCTGATGGATCTGCTTTACTTTATAATTTATTAGGTAAAAGCATTCCTCCATAAGCTGCATAAGTTATCGATGTATCTATGAAAGCTAAATAAACATTCACTTAGGCTATAAGTGTCAAAAATTGGTTGAGTGAAAACTAAAGATTTGGAGTCAAATGGACTGTGGAAAATGAGGATCCTGGTTTATTTATCAATGGAGCAAATACAATAGATTTAGTAGCCAATTCTTTAAAAGAATATAAAATTAATTTCTTCTCATTGAAACCAGTTTCTTAAAAATTGAATGTTTATTTCAGAAATTAAGATACAAACGAATATATATTCTATAAAATAAATTTAACAATTGCACCAGCTGATATTTAAGGCAAATTAGAAATGACATCAGTTGTCAGAGAAACTTGTATGAAATTGATTACAATCGAAAATTTATTAAGCAAATAAGTATAGATTACTAAAGATAATTTTACATGTGATAATGAAAATATAACATTTAATCCTTAAAATTTCATCATTCCTGAAAAAGCTGAATTTGGATTAGAAGTCTTTTATAGACCTCTAATAGTGAGCGAAGTTTAATCTAAATTTGTTATAAAAAGCAATGATCTTGGTGAATATCAATATACTTTATAATTGTAAGGATTGCCTCAGACTTCATAAAGACAAATGAGTTTCAAAACTACATTAGGAACAGAAATAGTTTAAACATTTAAATTTAATAATTTCTTAAAAAAAGCTACATCTTATTTCTGTAAAATTGAAAAAGTTGGAGCAGTTAAAAACACTGATCCAAAGGCTAAAGTTGTTTTAACTGATTTCATATTAGACACAGCTGAAATCAAAACACCTCCTGCTGAAAACTTTGAAGGAAATGAAATCGGAGTTAGTATTAGATTTGAACCTAGCAGTTTAGCAGAAAGTAGATCTATTCTATATATAAATTCTAATGACGGAGGAGAGTATTAATGTTAATTAATCGGGTACTGTACTGCACCTTAACCTAAAGGACCTTTCAAAATAACTGGAGCTAAACCACCTACAATTGACTTTAAAAATCCATTTTTAGATGCTATGGAATTCATTATTAGAATTGATAATCCAAGTTTCGTATCAAGTACAAAATCACCAATAAAAATAGATGCCAAAAAACTTATTAATATCTAATTGACATACAAAGCTACATAAGGATTCCCAAGTAATGGAAGATTAACAATTCAAACTGGAGATATGCCACCTTGGGTTTTCTATCTTTAAGGAGAATGATTAGAAAATATTATAAAATTATTATA
>Ga0247582_1000044_pt1 | contig 13448 bp, 5 predicted proteins | sample 41RmetaT_FD_189971 | JGI IMG/M metagenome (GOLD analysis project Ga0247582, IMG submission 189971) | Metatranscriptome of seawater microbial communities from Monterey Bay, California, United States - 41R (Metagenome Metatranscriptome) | ecosystem: Environmental > Aquatic > Marine > Coastal...
AGGTTCGAGTCCTACTATCCCATCCATTTAACCCCTCAAAGCAATTTATAGCGATGTAACTCAGTTGGTAGAGTAATGGATTCTTGACTTGTCAGTCTAAAGATACTATAATGGTGTCAAAGGATTAATAATGAAAAAAAGAATGCTAACGGATGAACAACTATATATAGAGAATTCTACAACAGCAAGGTCTGTAGTTAGAAGGCGAATACTATATGATAATCTCATAGAGTACAAATGCTCAATATGTAGTTCAGAACCAAAATGGAGAGGTCAGGATATGTCATTAATTTTGGACCATGAAAATGGAATAAACAATGACCATAGACTCACAAATCTTAGGTTCTTATGTCCAAACTGTAATCATCAACAACCAACGTATGCTGGTAAAAACAAACGTAAAACTGATGAGAAGAAATGCGTAGACTGTAATAAGACTATTCATAAAAACTCAATTAGATGTAATGGATGTTCTGCTAAGAAAAAACATGCAGATGGTTTGATGAGCTATAGTAATTAGCAAATCCATAAGTCGTTGGTTCAAGTCCAGCCATCGTTGCCATCCCAAAACAAGGTAAAACTATGTTAGCTTTATTTACACCTGGCAAGATTAAAATTGCTGTGAATGTATTAATTCTTGTAGGAAGTATCCTATATGAAATTAATGCCCAAAGATATAAGGGGGCATAAAGCCCTCTTTATCCAAATACTTTTGTAGGAAATATAACATCTATACCCAAATTAGGTGTATGAAATATATTTCTTTCAAAGATATTAGCATCAAATATAGTGGAACCTCCATCTAAATTTAACATATCATTTAGTAGTATTGTAAACATCGCATTAACTGGGTTGTTACGTAAACTTCTAAACATAATTCTCTGAATTCTTGATGTGAATGAGATAAAACTTGTCACACCTGTCTGCTCTAAAAATCTAAACTCTCTAGGTATATTTACCTTATAATCAATGAAGTTTTCTAAAGCTTCTTGAGCCGCATTATCACTCATTTCTTTCAACTCATTTGTTGAAGGTTTTCTCTTCTTCTCTTTCACAAAATTCTTAACTTTTATATCCATATTATTTTCATAATCAACAACCTTAGCAACAACATCTACTGCTTGAACTGCCGCAGAACCTACTGCTACCATTGAAGTACCTGGAGTGCCTAAATACTCTTGAAGATATGCACTAATGTCATCTCTTTCTTTAATATCTTTGATATGCTCACCCATTTCTTTTAGTGCTTCTGCCATAGCTTGAGGACTTGCTGCTTTTGTTTTTGAACCAAGTTTGTTAGCAACAGCGATTAAAAGGTCTTCACCATTAACACCAAATTTACTCATACCCATTATAGACTTACCTGCGATGTTTAAAGCACCTTTATCATCTTTAAATAGGTAGTTAATCAATGAAGACACATCATTATGTAATCCTGACAGTGTATGCTCATTTTTACTTGATAATTCAATTGCTAATGACTGTATAAACCCATTAAAGTGTGCTGCAGCTAATGGATGATTCTTAATATCATTTTCTAGCTTAGCTATTTTACTAACTAATGCAGGAGTACTTTTTACTCTATTTTGGAACTCTGCTTGAAGCAGGTCTTCTCTAATAGTAGTAAGTTCAGACATTTCATTCATAACTCTTTTTGTTTTAGAATAAATAACATTTACAGGTACATTTCTACTCATTAGGTAAGATACATTTGATATTGCATCTCTAGCTATTTTAGTAGGTGCTGTAATTACCCAGTGAATCTTTTGTAATAGTATTGACTTCTTAAGTATACTAAAGGCTTTATTTAGTGTTGTACCAGTTTCTCCTATTTGGATTTCCTTGTAACCTTCAACAAAGTCTTTCATATCTTTACGAACCAATGTAACTGAATCACCAAAGGCTCCAGCATCTGATTTAGCATGAGCTTCTGTATATCTCATTTGAACTTCTTTAGGCATATCAGCTAATGATACATCTTTAGGTAATTTGATATACCATAAATGTTCACCAGTTTTAATGTCTTTTACTATTGTAGAAGCTTTAACTGTATCACTATAAGTAAATTTATCAACTATCTCTTCTCTGATAGATTGTGTTTCTAATAACATCATTCTATGAGTATGAGCTTTGATTAAACTGTATACAGGATTTCTAACATAACCTAATGTATCAAGTTCTTCATTACTTAAAATGATTCTAGCTTGAGCATCAGTGTTTGTAACTGCATTATTAGCTAATGGCTCAAATTGACTAGGTAAAGCTAAATTGATATTAGGGTCCATCTTAAGGTTTACACCTGCACCAGATTGGAATGATATATCTCCTGCATCTCTATAAATGATACCTGCTGTAGTCTTAGTTGGTTTTCTAAGTATCTTCCAGCCTAAACCATTAGACATAGCTCTATTAATATTATCAAGAGTAACTACTTTAGTTTCATTGTTCTTTTCAAATATCATGTGGTTAAGATTACCAGTATGTTTATCTAACTCATAAGAGATAGTTGCATCTACTTCGTTATCTAATGATTTATTAGCAACAGAAATACCATATAGTCTTTCAAACATTGCTTTGTGTTTATCACTAGAGTTAATCTTAGTCATCAAGTCATTTATGTTTTCAACACTATCCATTGCATATAAAGCTGAAAGCTTACTAACTGTATCAGAGATACTAGTAGGTAGTCTTAGGTCAGTTTTATAACCATGTTTAGGTGTAATTTTATTAACATATAATCCAGCTAAGTCTTTAGCTATTACAGTAGCATTTCTTAATTGACCAGCTGTCAACTTAGGGTTACTCTCAATATCAGCTATAGCATCAGCTATGGTAATTTTACCAGTAAGTATATCAGTTAACATTGTTGGCTCTAAGTTAAATAGTGGAGTTTCACTAAGTAATGCATGTAAACCTTTGATATCATCTTTAGTGTATAACTTAGTAATATCTTTTTGTAACTCATTGATTTCTTTTTGCTCTAAAGAAGCTTTACGCTCTTCTGCATGTAAAGAAGCAGTTATGATTTTATTCATAGCTTTATAATCAAAGTTATCATCTAAGTTCATATAGATTTTTAACTTACTAATAAGTGTATTTTCATCCCACTGGCGTGCAATACCATTATAAGTATCTCTATATATTTTTGACTTTTTCATCATCTTTTCATGGTAGTCTTTACCATTTAATTTATTCATAGTTAAATCTACAGATAAATCTAAAGTATTTTGAATAAGCTTAGCCATCTTAGCATCAACACTAACAAACGCATCTGCAATTGGTTGAGTTACTTTATCCACACCCTCTGCTTTTTTATCAGAAGGGGAATAAGGTTTATAGTCATTATTCAGGACATCAACGAAACCCAATTCAACTTTAGGGTTCTCTGTTTTATCTGAATACTTAGCATCATATAATGAACCAAGTAAATTACCATAAACTGTATCAAAATCACTTACAGGAAGTCCCAACATTTGCATAAATGCAGCTTTGAATTTATTCCAAATACGTGTACCAACAGGAACTTTTTTAAGTTCTGCAACAAACTCAGGGTTAGTTAGACCAAGAGTCATAAACTCGTGTAGTCTTTCTTTATCACCCATACCATCTAATTTATCAATTACCTTAGTAAGAGTAGGGTTTAACTTACCTTTTTGCTTATATGCGTATATATAAAGTTGTGCTATTTGTTCAGCAAACTTAGAATCAGTTTCAATAGATTGAGCAGTCGCTGCATGAACTAACTCATGTGCAATTTGTTCACTTGTATGTTTTGAACCAAAGTAAATAGTGTTGCTACCTAAATCATACTTAGCTTTAGTACCATTATATTCTGGGTCAATTATGATATTAACATTTTTATTTTTATCTAAAGCAGCATAAGCTAATTTAGCTAAGTTAGTATCATCAATCTTAGAGATAGCTGTTTTAACTCTTTCCATAGTTTGTTCTTGGTAAGCTTTACTATTTGTATCTAATGGTTCAACCTTCTCTTCAACTTTAGTTGTAGGTTTAACACTACTTTCATAAGTATTTACTTCACTAAGTATTTTAGGTTTAACCCCAAAAGATGTCTTAATTACTTCATTACCTATAGCAGATTGTTTATCAGCAATAATTTGTGTTAACTCTGCTTCTGTTCTACTAATGTGAGCATCCATTTTAGCTTGTAATGTCTTATCTTGGGTCATACTTCTAGCATATTTAAGTTCTCTGAGAGCTGCTTCTACAAAGTCATATTTTTTATTAACTTCGAGTATTTGGTTTTTATATTCTTCTTCCATAGCCAAAGCAAAACTAACAGTTGAGCCAACACTATCGTGATTAAGCATAAGTCCATCTTTATAATCTTTAAACTCAGGTCTTGCGTATACAGCTTCAAGTGCTTTAACTAAGATAGCAGCATCTGTCATGTGTTGTAATAAAACCTTAATAGAGTTCATATTTGGGAAATGTTTCTTAATAGTTGTAAGAGTTTTATCTCCAGTTTCAACTACTGCTTCATTCCACTTCTCAATAGTAGCCCCAAAGTCTTCACGAGCTTCTTTATAGCCTTCTGGTGTGTTAATATTCTCAGTATCCATTGTAGCTAGTGGTGGTACAATTCTAATTTGGTCATACAAAGTATTTTCAGAAAATCTTGCTTCCTCAAGCAGATTATGTATATCCTCTAAAGCTTTAGATTGGTCATTAAATAGTTTAGCACCTGTAGACTCTTCAACAATACTTACTAGTTTATCAGCTACACCTTTCTTAGTAGATAATTTAGCAATTAGTTGTATACGTAGTTCATCACCTTCTGGTAAGTCTTTCTTACTATCTATTTCAAGTATATCTAACATCAAAGGTACTTTATCATTATCAATCATTTCACTAGTTAACTCTTTACTTATCTCAAGTATATTGTTATATTTAGCTTGCCCATAAATGAATTTAGTAAATGGTAATTTCATGAGATTACGTGGACCTTTTATTATACCTATACTTGGGTCCATAATTTTATTCATTAAACTTATAATTTTACTATTAGCCCCACCTAAAGCATCTAATGAATTAGCTTTCTTGTCACTAAATTTAGCAAGTTCTTTTTCAAGTACTTTAGTAGATAATTGATACATGTCAGAAAACTCTTCAGCTACTTCTGTAGTCTTTGAGTCATACACTCTCTCACCTAATACTAAATCTTTAACTACCTCAGCTGCCGCTGGAGTTCTTCCACTAGCTTGTAATACTGTAATTAATGCACCTGACGCTGTAGCATCTGGTTTTACCAAGAAATGTGTATTAACTTCACCTTTAGAATAACCTTGACGGATGTCATTAATAGCAGTTACATAATTGGCAACATCCCAAGCAGACTTAGCACCTTTAATTGGTTCATTACCAATATCCATATCTTTACCAATACCAAGTATAAGCCCTAGTTTGTTGGCAGAGCTATCATTAAAGCTTTCAATATAATCATTAAGCTTACGTCCAGTAGGAGTATTGCTATTACCAAGTATTTCATCAAGTGTTAGTCCTGTTTCATCAGATAAATACCCTAACATATAATCTATTTCTTTTTTACCAAGAGTTTGAACTTCTGGGGAACCAAGAATAGGACGAGCAAAAGCTGCATCAGTTTGATAGTTGAGAGTTTGTTCAAATACATGTAGTCTATTTTGTACTGCTGTTTGGTAAGTATAATGTAAGTTACTATCTATAAGTGTATCAAAATCATCAAACAATCTAACTATAGGTAATACTTTAGATATAGATTTACCAAATTGTTGGTTAAGTCCTACCATGTCAGTAGTATATGTTTCATACAAGTTCTTAGTATCTAATGTACCAAATACATGTTTAGATGCTTTACTACCAGATACATACTTAGCGATTCCCATTAGGTAATCATTAGTAGTTTGATAGCTTGAATCATCTTCAATCATACCTTTCAACTCAGTAAGAGCTTCTGCAAAGAAACCTTGTACTTTAAGACTTGATTTCTGAGCTTGTGTGATGACCTCACGAGTCGAATCAGTAGTTTCGATGTCTTGTATAGCTTCATTGATTTCTTGAGCCTTACGGCTAGGTATGGAACTATTAGAAGGTAATACCAATTTACTTACAGCTTTCAACTTACTAAGAGATGTTTCAATGTCCTCAGTGAACTCTGTAATTGATTTATAAAAGCCATTATCTACTGGTTTATTGTTAGCATCAAGTTCTACAGTAGGAAATAATGAATTAAGTGTAACAGTTTTAATACCAGTAACTAGTTTAGTAGCAGTATCTTTTTTAGTGTGCTCACTATACATATCAGGTGAACCATCACTCTTACGGAATTGTCTATTGATAATAGCACCGTCTTCATTAATACTAAGTAATCCACGCTTAGCTAACATCTCTAAAGCTTTTTCACCTTCTTTAATTTCTTGTTCGATAGCAATTTGAACACCTTTAGCACTTCTTGGTACAAGTCTATACCCACGAGATTTAAGTATATCTCTACCGATAGTTCTAGCAATATTCGAGTATGAAGTATTATATTGGTGTTTTCCACCTGCTATATCAGTCATATCATTACCACTATCAGTAATTTGTGCACGCTCATCAGCTTTAAGTTTATATTTTAATACAAGGTCTTCCTCTGATTTTTGTACAGCAATCAAATGATTAATAGCAATAGCTATAGGTCTTGCTTCACCTTCAGCTAAATCACCAATACGTTTACCGAATGGGTTCTTTTTGATGTAAGTCCTAAGAGTTCTTGTTTTATCTCTTACTGAGCGAAAGCCTGATAACAGACCTTCCTCACCAAATAAATTAGACCATGCAGTATTAACTTCTGCTTTTGAACCAGTAAGTAAAGTATGTAAAGTACTATCTTTAATCATAGAAGCTTCATATCTAGTTTGTTTAACTTCTTGCTTACTGTTTAGTACCTTAACATCTGGTGTTGTTTTTATAATTTGTATTTCTGTACAAGCCATCTAGCAATCCTTGTTTAAATTAATTTCTGTCCCTGGTACTTCAGTTACTGAGTCAGTATCTTTACCTTGAACTAAGTCATTAAAGACTTCTTTAACACTTTGGTAAATCTCTAATGAAGATTTTCCACCATGTTCTTTTTTGAACTTTCTGAATTGCTTCTTCAGTTCTACATTACCTTTTCTCTTGGCAACAATTAGATTCGCTATTATAGTATTAAAATCTTTAGTTAGTTCTTTACCTAAGTCAGAGTCTTTCATATTGTTAACTTTTTCATTAACTTTACTCTTTACTGACTCTTCAGTTTTTTGTCTACCCTCAGAAGTACTATTAGACTTAACAGCATTAATTGCATCATTATAAGTCTTTGATATAAACGCTGTAAATTTCTCTTTAGTAAAATCAGTTTTATCAAATTTCAAGTTATCTGGTAGTTTATCTAAGTAAGGTTTTACTTCTTCTTTAGTTAAATTCCCCATTTGAACCGCTTTACCAAAAATCTTAGCAACAAATACTCTCTCATTAAGTGTCATCTTTGAATCAACTAACTTACCTAATTTACCCAGTGCTTCTTTTACGTCAGCTCTAGTTGTAGTTTCAGCTTTACTAAGAATAGTTTTACCTGTATTAGTAAAAGCTTTTCTAACTTCTTTAGTATCTGTATTTTTAATATCAGACTCATCAAACTTTTCTTTGATATCTTTGATTAATTTTTCTGCAAATGTTTTACCAAAATTACCAGACTCTACAAGAATATTAACAGCTTCCTCAATAATAGGTATATCAGCTTTGTCAATACTATCTAAGTCATTACGAACTTCAGCAACCATCTTTTGTGCTGTCTTAATAGTCTGTTTGTCTTCAGCTGTAGCTCTATTTTTATCTTTTGGGTCAGTATCAGTATTAGCCTCTGTACCTTTAGATTTAGCTTTCTCAGCTTTAATTCTATCTGCAGCTTCTTTAAGTTTTTGTAGCTTATCTTTAGCAAAGTCTGTAATAGTTTCTTTTAAAGTTTTATCAGGAGAATAAGTCTTCTTAATTTTTTTACGAGAAGCTTTAATACTCTTTGCTGTTGCCACCAACTGTTCAGCTTTGGTTTGTTCTGGTAGCTTAGACATCTGTGCACGTAATCTTGCAGCTTTACTTAGGTTTGGGTCAGACAATATAGTCTTTTGCTTCTGAGAGGCAGCATTGATAGCTTTATTGCCCTCTTTTATAATAGCATCAAGAGTATCATTGTCATAAGCTCTCATTTCAGTTTCAACTTCACTAGGTTTAGCTCTACCAAGTAGTTTTTTAACTATACCTGCAGACTTACTATTTTTAGTTTGTCCGATTGTATTAGCATTAGCTTTACCGTTAATAGGTGCTTGTTTAGTCTTTGCATAATCTGCCGTAGACTTATTAACTGAACCAACCTGATTAAGCTGAGCTTTTGCATTTTCATAGCTAACTTGTGTACCCCCAGAGTTGACAATAGTGTCAGCTTGCTCTTGTAAACTGATAGAGGCTTGGTTGTATGCTTCTTTAATTTCAGGAGTTAAACTATCAGCATTTCCTGCAAGTAGTGACCCAACTTTTTGAAAAGCTTCTGAACCAGGACTAGAAATAATATCATTTATAGTTGCTTCATCTAGTTTACTAGCTAATGCTTCATTCGCAATAATCATATCAAGAACTTGTTTAGTTTCTTTGTTACCAAACTGTGTAGCTAACTGATTAACACTACTATCAGTAGCTTGTGACTCATTATGTAGTGCTGCTTGTACTGAAGTTACTTTGTTAAAGTTATCACTATCACTCGAATTTATATTCCTAATTACCTCTTCTGTTTCACTAAGAGTATCAAAGTTAGTTTTAGCCTCTTCGTAATTAGCGTCTAATTTTTCAGTATGCTTTATTTGGTCTTCTGTAGTAGCGTATCCAGCATCAATATTTTTCTTAGGATTATTGTATAAAGCGTCTAAACTCCCTTCTTTATTTAATCCTTGACGTAAGCCATTAAGTTGTGATGGTGCACCCATAGTAAGACCTGCACCTGCTCCAAGGAACATTGCAGTTAATGCCTCTAAATTTTTCTCTTTATTAAATACATCTAAGAAGTTTTTAGTATCTTTAGCACCCCAATTAGAGTTAACTATTTCACCCCAAGTTTGCACATACTCTTGTAAACCTTCTTGTCCCATATTCTTAGCACCAACAGCAAGAGTTTTAACTATTTGTTTTGCTACACCAAACTTAGATGCTTTGTCTAGTTTACCCCAAAGCTCTTTAGAAACTGGAGCAGACTTGAATTTAACAATATCTTTGAATGCCATTTTATCTAATGAGTTCATGAATACATTTGTTGCCCAAATTCTAGCTACATCACCTGCATTAACATCACCACCATTCTTAGTTAACTCTTCAATTTGTTGCTGAGTTTGAATGTTAGAGTAGTTTATTAAACCTGCATTATTACGAGATACATTTAGTAATTTAGTATGTATTGCTAACTGCTTTCTAGCAGTTTGTTTAGAAGCTTCTACAGCTGCCTTAGTTGCTTTAACACTCATGCCACTAGCTTTAGCTATTTGTAATGCTTTAGTACCTGCTACTTGAACAGCTTTAACTTCACCAACACCTATTAGCATTGATAACATTACAGGTAAACTATCTACGATTGTACCAGGAGATGCTTTAACAGCTTTAACAGCGGCATCCATGTAGTTGCCATCATTAATAGAAGTCATAACAGCTTTTTGCTGCTCATTTAATCTGGTTCTATCATAACCCCACATCTTATCTGCATTTTCACCTGAAAATTGGTCAAAGAAGTTAGTAGCTGTATCAAAGTCTTGTTGTGAGTAAATATCTCCATTACCCCCAGCAAGATTATCTACACCTTTCATTATATAAGCACCACCAGTAGTTGCTAAATCTGCAGTGTCTGCTAGTAGTGTTTGTACACCTGAACCAAATTGTTTAAGGTATCCGTCATCTGTTTGATTATTACCATCAGTAGCACCATAAAGAATTTCATCTAAAGTTTGTTGTCCTATATTAGGGTCAACAGCAGGTACACCTACTAGAGCAATTTCTTTTTGCTTTGCAACTTCTGCAAGTTGTTTAGCTTTGATTGCATAAAGGGGTTCAACAACAGCGGCTACAGATGTATTTGCTAATGTACCATTACCAATATCAAAACTATGGTCCATAGGATTAGCTGCCACAGGAGTGGGAGTTGCTAATTCATTTGTTATTTCTTCATTCATATAGGTTTCCTTTAGTATAAACCTCTAGCTAACTTTTTAGTAAGGTCAGTAGGTAGGTTGTATTGTTGTAGAATTTGTATTCTTTCTCTCATAGGTATATTACTAACCTCAGTATCACTCATTTGAATATATCTACGTTGTTCAGGTAGTGACATAGTTCTATTAGTTTTAACTTCTACAACTGGGTCTTCTTTAACTTCCTCAGACTTACTTGTAAATCCAGGTCTATGACTTCTAGGATTAGTGTTAGAACCAACTGTCTTACCTTCTTCCTTAACTACAACTTTTTCACCTGTCTTACCATTTTTTAAAGCAGCTTCAGTATATTTTTTCATTATAGCTTGAGTTGCTGGTTTATTCATATAACTAAGTACCTTAGCTCTTTCAGGTTTACTAAGAGCTTCTATATAACCTTTAAACTCTTTAGGGCTATTCATTTGTAGTTTTAATAACGAACTTTCCCCAGCAGCATCTTTAGTTTTCATTGCTTGACTGATTGGGTCTTTACCAGTAAATAAAGCAGTACTAGTTTTACCATCTTTAGTTAGAGTTGGAGTTGTAGTCTTAGTTATAGGTACAGTTTTAAGTTGTGACTTAATTAATTTCATTTGATGATTCTTAAAATTAGCCAGTAATTGCTGTTTACTCTTTGGTGTAGCTGCAGCATAACTTGCTTGAACATCTTTTAAGTAAGCTTGGTTAACTTCATCAGATTTAGTAACTAGTTCTTCATACTGCTTATATTGAGCTTTGATAGCAGCAGCATTATTACTACCATTAGTGCCCTTAACTTTAGTACTAACTGATTCTTTATCATTACCATAAGTTTTCATCTTTTGTGCTATAGCTTTCTTCTGTGCGTCTGTACCAGTAAACATAGTATCAGGGGCTTGCTCATCACCTATTACACCATCTTTCATAACGCCATTCATAAATGCTCTGTATTGTGCAGGAGTAACACCATAATCAGTAACATATTCTGCTTGGTTCTTTCTAACAATGTTTTGGTTAAGAGCTGTGTCACTACTAAATACAGTAGCTAACCCATCTATAGGACCACGAGAAGTACTAAAGTTTTTATTTATCCACTCTAAGTTCTTTTCAGGGTCGTTAGTATTTGTATAATTACTTGTACTATAACCATTACCACCTGAACCAGATGTACCAGTACCACCATTTATATTGACAGTTGTCCCATTCTTTTGCTGAGCTTTAAGTATCGACTCTATAACCTTAGTCTTGTTATCTACAACTTTATCAAGAGCTGCAGTCTGTCCATCAATAGTATCTTTCGATGCCAAAGCACCTAATAGATTATTAGCTTCATTCACAGCAGCTGCTTGAGCAGTAGTTGGTGTATATTGACCAGTAGCAAGTAACTTCTCAGTCATTTTGTTAATAAAAGCAGTACGTTGAAATTGTTGTACTTCTTCTGGTAATGCTTCAAATTTATTTTGAGTATAACCGTTAACTTTATATGACTCCATAATTGGTTGAGTAGTACCATCAGGCATTTGTTGCATTAATGGTTGCCCGTCAGGACCAACTTTAGGTCTAGTATAAACTTGTCCAGGAACTTGGTCATAACCTTCTGCACCTTCTGGTACATAATTAGCTTTAACATCATCATTTACAGTTTGTAAAAAGTCAGCTTTTGCTTCTGCTTCTGCAGTATCACTAATAGTAACTAAACCATTATTAAGAGCTTTTTGTCTTTCAATATTTAAATCATGCTGAGCTTGTTCTACCCTAACATCACGATTTTCTGTATCAAGCAGATAAGCTGTTTTTTCAGCACCTTGCATACTAGCATTTAATTGTGCTGTCTTTGTTGCTTCGTTAACTTTCTCTTGTTCTATCTGTTGAGATATATTAAGAGCTAATCCACCAGCTTTATCAAAGGCACTGGCAGCATTTGCCATTGCACCATTTGTACTACTAAAATTGGTATTTGTTTTTTGCCATTGAGCCATATTATTTACCTTTATGCTGGAATTGCTGAGCCATCTACTAGACGACCTGATACAGCTGCTTTACTTGCTGCTATTTGGTCAGCAGTCATTGCACCACTACCTAGAGCTAACCCAACTTCATTTGCATTAGTTATCTCATTATTGATAATTTTAGCTTGGTTAGCAATATCTTTATTTGTTGCTGCTACTGTAAAATCAAATGTATCTTCTGCTAATCCTAAACTTTTCCATCCTGTGTATGCGTTCATACCAGAGGCTAAAGCACCTACTACTTGTGCACCTGTTTGTAAACCATTAGTTAATGCACTTGTTTCAGCAGGTGCAAATGTTGCAGCACCTGTCTTGTTATTTATTAATACACTTTTACCATCAATTTTTTGTATTGAAAAGTTACTTGCATCAAACACTGGATTTGCATTTGTATTACTAGTATCTACTTTTACAGCAGCCAGCCCATTATCTTCACCAGTTGTTGTTGTAGTTTTTGGTAAACTCATAATTATCTCCTTAGACTATTTTAATTCTGTAATTATACCCTATATTTACTGTATTAAAGAATGCCTACATTTAGCATAGAACTAATGTAGTCATCTTTCTTACTTTCGTATGCGTATAAGGCACTATACTCATATTGTATCCCACCTTTTGCTTTATACATAAAAGCATCAGGACCTTTTAGATATGCTTCAGGAATATCTTTATCAATTAACCATTCGATATCTGTAACATCTAAACCTTGAACCAAGTTATCATAAGCATCATCAATTACTTCTTGACGTAAATCTGCAGCTGCTTGAAACTTTGTTTCTTTATCTTCTAACTCATTCATCTTAACTTCAGTATACACGGTAACTGCATTAGCTAACCCTGACACTAGAGCTGAGGCTGTACCTATAATTGTATAAGCAGACTCTGTAACAGCTTGTGTTAGTTGAGCCGCACTAAGGAACTCACCACTACCTGCACTCATACCAAGATACATACCAACTACTACAAGTATAACTGCACCTACTGCTTTTAACCAGTCTGGAGCATTACTTTCCATTAGTATTTTCATAGCATAACCGACAGCTACCCCAATGGCTATCATTTCTGCCATGGATATAAGAAATGCCCCAAAGGATGAAGCAGCCCCCCAGGTAAGTATAGTAACAACGACTGCTACAATTATTGCAATTATCTTCATAATCCTACCAAAAGCTTCAGTTTCATACCACTCTAAGTGAGTTATTTGAGCTGCATATATACT
>Ga0247582_1000045_pt1 | contig 13310 bp, 11 predicted proteins | sample 41RmetaT_FD_189971 | JGI IMG/M metagenome (GOLD analysis project Ga0247582, IMG submission 189971) | Metatranscriptome of seawater microbial communities from Monterey Bay, California, United States - 41R (Metagenome Metatranscriptome) | ecosystem: Environmental > Aquatic > Marine > Coastal...
CCAGCAACAAGCATGAAGTCTCGTATCGGAATTCCCCCAGAAGTCTCTGATGCTTCACGAAGAAGTCTTTGATGCTTTGGAACTTTACCATCAGACTCTAATTTTTCAGAGTAATCCAAGACACGCTGACTCTCTGAAGAAACAATAATGGCGGTTATTAGATTCGATTTTGCTGCCCTTAGTATTGCTAACTCTAATATTGAATGGCCATTTATATCCTGATAGGGAACGCCCTCGAAATCCGGATATGATTCTCGAACTGGTATAACTGCTGCGATACTTGGCTTATAGTCACCCTCAAGCTTACTGGCGATGTTGGCGAAAATTTTTGAGCGAGCTTTTAAAAGCCTCTTATTATCGCGACTCAATGATTTACCATGTTGCCGATAATAGAATACTGGTGTCTGGATGCTAACCCCTCCAATTCTGTCTACAAGCTTAAACCATAAATCCCATCCATCTTGAGCATCAATATCTTCCGAATATCCGCCAACAGTCTTGAGCGCTCGCGTTCTAAAAAGAGTGCACGCTCCATGAGGTGGAAGATGGCCTGCGAGATCCTCTTTACCTAATTTGTGGCGATGCTCAACATCAAGAACTTTGCCCACTGAATCTGTATAGTAGTAATTACCATAAACCATACCAGCGTTATCTGACGATTCGAGCCTATTAACCATTAAAAAAACGGCCGCTTCATCAAGCCAATCGTCAGCATCTAGCCTCATCATATACTTGCCATTAGCAATACTTAATACGTGATTTGCTAATTTTTGAAGCCCCATCGGCTTGCTATTTTTTATCAAAGAGACCCTTGAAGGGGACTTACCCACCAACTTTTCAGCGATCGAAACGGTATTATCCGTCGACCCCTCATCTATAATTATAAGCTCCCAATTACTGTAGACCTGGGAAAATATACTCTCAACTGCCTGCTGCAAGTAACGGCCATAGTTTCGACATGGAACATAAATAGTGACCAAAGGTTCTGATTTCATAAGATTTCTTACTAAACACCTATCAAGTTGTTTTTATGAATATTTCTACCCAGATTAACCATCAATCGAAATTCGTCAGGCGTTGCGCTTAGTGAGTGATCTCTTATCGTAGTGTCTGATTTATCAAGAGTGAAATGCTTCTCAACTATGCCAGCGCCTCGAGCAATAGCTGTTAAGGCAATTTCAATTCCAACACTGTGATCAGAATAACCAGACATTGGTGTATCAACGAAATTCTTGGGTAGATCAGTTAAATCCCATGGATAAGTTGGATAAAGTGATTTACACCAAAGGTAGGTGATATTGTCAAATTCCATAAAAGGTAACTCTTCCTCCTCCCACATTCCGAGTGACAAGAAAGTAGGTTTTCCTAACTTCAAAATTGACTTAACCAAATCGGGCTTATCTATAACCGTCCTACTCGCGATTTTGTATCGACTTGGATCAGTATGTTGTGACAAGGCAAAACCCTCTTCAGTAATAATAGAGGCCATATATTCAATTTCATAGTATTTACAAATATTTTCAATTTTAATCAAATCTTCAGGGGTGATGTGGTTTATTTCTCCAGGAGCAGCTCTCCATCCGAGCTGAAATTTAGCAATATCAGCACCAGCCCATTTCGCCTGCCGCACTAACTCATTACACAAGTCAAGGTTGCCATTATGATTCATACCTATTTCTGCTATAAACAACATCGTGATTTCCTTTTATTGGTAGTCTTTATAGGCCCTTAAGAGGGCTTACTTATTAACCATGTTCCGAGTAATAAATGGTGCAGCCCGCATCGATTAAAAGTATCGATTGCTTGTGCTGGCGTCCCGACGATAGGTTCACCATGGATATTAAACGAGGTGTTCATGACTGCTCCCACGCCAGTAAGATTTTCAAAGGCTTTGATTAAAGCATGATAACCGGGATTATCTTTCTGATGCACGATTTGAGGTCTTGCTGACCTATCAAACGGGTGGAGGCCTGCTGGCATGTGCTCTTTCGCCAGCTCAGTGGAGTCAAAACCAACTGCCATAAAGCGAGCATCAATACCCTTTGGATTAACCATATAATCATTTTCCCTTTCGGCCAGAATGCTTGGCGCAAAGGGCATCCAGAAATCTCTCATTTTTACAAGCTTATTGATATGGTGGATAACATCAGGGCGTCGGGGATCTGCAATAATTGACCTATTACCTAAAGCACGCGCGCCAAATTCCATACTTTCAGTGCTAAATCGCGCCACGACATCTCCACTAGCTAAAACAGTCGCAACATCGTCTGGGCTAGCCTGTCTAACTATCCAATCTTTAGGTACATTCTCATCAATAGCCTTTTTGACGGCAACATCACTATGGCCAGGGCCAAAATAACCATGAGATGGCGCCGCTATATTGGCTACAGATTCTCCCTGCTTGACAAGCTCAAGGTAAGCTGCGCCAATTGATATAGACTCATCTCCAGGCCCCGGAGGGACAAATAGCTGCTCAACACCATCTAATTCACTGATCAATTTATTGGCTTTTATATTTTGAGCAACACCTCCAGACATGACTATATTACCTATGCCCGTTTCTCTGATGCCATTGGATAACCACTCGGTTAGAAGCTCTTCGCATCTCCGCTGGATACCATAGGCCACTGCATCAAACCTTTGCCCCTCTAACTTGTCTTTAAAATACCAAAAGTGATCTTTGATCTCATTTTTATACTTGAACCCAAGACCATCTACTTGGAGGGTGTCTGCATAAACTTTGTAGGCCTCTTCTCCGTATTTTTCGCTATTATATGCCGCCAGCCCCATAAGCTTATATTCATGATCCGCTGGTCGCATACCCAGCAATAAAGTCGCATAGCGATACATCCTTCCAATGTTGCAATTTGATGAGCGCGATATTTCTTTTAAGGGCTCACCTGGCATCCCTATGGACACAGTTCCATTGGTATTATCCCCTCCACCATCCATCGTATATAACAAAACAGGCTTATCGCGATATGGACATGCTATATAACCATAATATGCGTGGCTTTCGTGATGATCATGCACGCTAACAATATCTTCCTTCACGCCAAGTGTGCGACATAAATGATCTAACCTAGCTCGCCACATCCCTTCATGGTCTCTCTCATGATCAATAAATGATTCGTCATAGGGAAAGTTATCTCGATTTATCTTATCGGCAAAAATCTCCATATACTTAGAATCTTTACCCTCATATAGTTTTGGATACCAATATTCTTTTTGCTCTTTCCAATAGTCTTTTATCGTGAGAGTGGAGTTTCTGGCCGTATAAAAATACGCTGGGGGTAACGTTGCAGTTGCCATAGCAATGCGATCAACGTCTCCTATACCTATACCGCCAGCTTCCAGTACCGTTTCAATAGCCCTTGCTGGAAAACCATACTGATGCTTGTCACGAGACAACCGCTCCTCTCCCAGAGCACACACAAGTTTACCATCGACAATTAAACAGGCACTAGCGTTATGGCCATCATGAATTCCTAAAATAATCATAAACATTTCCTTTGGTTTAGCTCGTCCCAAGCACGAGCATATGAAATAATTTGGCTCATCGGAGATAAACATCCGTCACCACTTTCTAATTGAGAAGCGATCCAACGTGCTCTCTCCAAGTCAACCATTTCATCAACAGCAAGATGGAGTCCTCGCATATTAATCTTTGATGAATTTTCGATATTTTTAATACTAAATTTTTGAGCATGATTATAGAAATATTTTGTTACATGCTCTTTGTCATCATTTTTAACCGCCAGCATACTAACTCGCCTTAATGCTTCTACAGAAATTACTTCAGCAGCCAACCCAGGCGCAAAAGTGTTAGGGAAAGTGGTCGTTGCGACATCCAAATCAAACTTGGCATGAAGCTTTAGCAAATTCGTAACCAAGTCTGGATCAAAAAACGGCCTGTCCCCGCAAATTCGCGCAAATCGCTTCAATTCAAACGATTCACATGCACCTAAAGCTCTATCAATCACATTCTCCAAACTACCTCGGTATATATCAACACCCTCATTTTCAGCGAATTCAGCTATCACATCATCTTCAGAGGCATCTGAGGTAGCTAGGATCACATGATCTATTCCCTTCACGAGCTTTGATCTATCTAGAACTCTTCCCAACAGACACCTACCCGCAATGTCGACTAGCGCCTTGCCGGGAAGTCTACTTGATGTATACCTCGAAAAAATGATTGCACCAACAGACATATTAGTTTGTCCTACTCAGGCAGTCTAGAGAACAAATTCTCCATAAGATCCATAACTCCATCGATCTCTCCCTGCCTGAATTTTTGATTACTTACAAAACCAGCAAACGTATTTTCATAACTCATATTTTGACACCCTGGCACAGTTGTTAACGCTTTTTGCTCTAATAAAAATTTCAGAATTTCATCAGGAGGCTTAACCTTTTCTTTGAAGAGATCTTCGTACTCCAACCCATTTCGCCAAGAAAGGACATTTGGGGCATCAGTGAACCACGAACCTCCAAAAATTAAACCTTTCTTTCCTAGAATTGCGGCTTCCAGCGCTAGGGTACCCGTAATTGTTGCTACAAAAACCGATTCCCTGATTAAGTTGTAGGAATCTTCCTGGTAGTGTGCAAGCTGCACACCCTTGATGTTTTTCAATAAATCGTAAAAAAGAGGGCTTCTTCCTCGGGCACCTTTTTCGAACATATAGAATTGGGATGGATGCTCTTTAACAATAATTCCAACTTCACTTGGTAGAATTTTCCTTAGAGCAATGACTGCTAGGATTTGATCGTGGAAAACTCCACCATCGGGATTGGTAGTCCTCTCAGGCTCAAAGTGCAGACCAAAATAGACAAACTTTTTATCCAAACTTAGCTGATCGCTTTTTAAATTAAGCTCTCGCAAAAGGCTATTTTTTCGTCTTCTTTTAATTTTTAAACGCGTAAAAAAACCCAAACTGTAAGGATTAATATTATAGTAAGTCGAACTAAGATTTTTACGTAATTGAAACCATACTTCCTTAGTCAGTTGCAACCAACCTGACTTAAGGAAATTGATCATCTGAAATTTCCAGCTAAGCATTAATCTCTGCTTTTTCATGTAGCCCAGTTCGAAGGAAGATAACTTCTTCGCTTCCAAAATCCTCGCAACATATCCTGTGATTTCTAATTCCAACCGTTTGGATAACGCTTCATCGATATCCTTGCTTGGTGCATATCTTTCGCCAGTTCGCACATTTTCCATATATAACAGAGGAGCTATCATCCAATTATTAAATTTAATGATTTCTATATCCAAATAAAGACATATTTCCAAAACAAGATACTGAGCATGGGAGTGAGCCAACTCCGCCATGATAAGCACCTGTGGCTTTTCGGTTTCAAATCTCTCAAGGACACAAATAGCCAGTTTATTAAAAATAACTTCTCTGTCCTGTCGCGAAAACGTCCCGTAAAGATCGAGACGATCCATCATTTTTAAGCATCTATCTTTAGTCCGCAGATAATTCTCCGAGGTAAAAAATCCAGCGCCCTGTCCGTTAAACTGAAAATTTTGTAAATTATGCTGATGATGAACAAAATCGTTCATCGACACCACGACATCTCCAAATTTTTGCCTTGCAGAAGAGAGATGTCTGTCATCACCAAGCCAGAAAACTGGTTCTGCAATCTGCCGTCGATGAAGTTCAACAGCCACATCAAGCCAAATTTGGCTTCCTGTCATCATGAAACAGTATTTTTTCATAAACTTAAAATTCTCTTAAGTGTGTTAACCACTTTATCCTGCTCAACATTTGTGAGAGTGAAGAAAAGAGGAAGAGATAAAGCTTGACCATAAAAAGTAACCGCCCGAGGATAATCAACCGATTTAAAGCCAAGATTTTTATAGTAGGGGTGCGACGTAACAGGAATATAGTGGACCTGAGTCAAGATTCCCTCAGTTTCTAGTTCCGCCATCAATTTAGCTCTAGTAATACCTATAAATTCATATTTAACGCGAATTACATAAAGATGATGAGAACTTTGATCTCGATAAGAACTCTGAATGGGCTCAATTTGCGCTATATCGGAAAATAGCTGATCGTATCTCTTTGCAAGCTGTCGTCTTCGATCAAGAAATCGAGGTAATTTTTTAAGCTGTGACTCCCCAAGAGCAGCTTGTATGTCCGTTATACGATAATTGTATCCAAGCTCTTGCATCTCCATATACCAAGGATTGTTATCCGCACCAGTTACCGCAGCTGCTTTATCTATAAAGTCATCATCTAATTTATTAATACCGTGGCTTCTTAACCTCAGTAATTTTTTATAAATAGCCTGGTCATTTGTCGTAATCATACCCCCCTCGCCTGCAGCAATAGACTTTACTGGATGAAAGGAAAAGCCCGTCATATCCGAATATTTACACGACCCAACCTTTGACCCATCTGGGTATGTCGCTCCTAGGGCGTGAGCTGCATCCTCAATCACTAATGCATTAATACCATCAGCAGTTTTCTTTATCGACTCCATATCACACGGAAGACCTGAAAAATGCACAGGAATAATAGCCTTTATATTTTTATGTTTTTTAACTGTTGCTCTCAACTCCTCAGGACAAAGGTTAATAGTGCTTTTATCAATATCAGAGAATATTACTTCAGCCCCGCAATACAGGACAGCATTTGAAGACGCAACAAACGTAATTGGTGATGTGACAACGGCATTGCTGTCATTTACCCCAGCAGCGATACAGGCCATATGCAGGCCAGCAGTCCAACTAGACATGGCAACAGCATATTTAGCACCCACAAATTCCGCTATAGCGTCTTCAAAATCGGAAACCTTTTTCCCCTGAGTCAAAGGATGATTTTCAAGAACATCGACCACTGCATCAATGTCATCTTGATCAATATAATGCTTACCATATGGTATCGAGGTTTTCATGATTTCAACATCCTATAAAGTACTTCTGCTCTATTCCAGTCTTCACTTGTATCAATATCAATCACTCTGCCGCTAGGCATAATGTATGCAACACCATCGACTATATCACCTACCATCCACTTATCTCCTGTCGCCCAAGCAAAAGCACCCGCATCGTAAAAACGTTTTTCTAGATCTTGTGTTCTGGTAAGCCTATGCTTTGGGTTTACCCAACTTATTTTAGCCTCATCATTGACTCTAAATGCTCTTTGAGGTGCTGATGTAAATTCACAGACAGGGATGCAAGACTCGGCACCCAAATCAGTCATTAACTTAAGGCTACTGGATAAGTCTTCGCTAGCAAGAAGAGGCACACAAGGATAGATACAGCATACATTATTATAGTAAGCGCCAGCTTCCCCCAAGCTACTAATAGCATGCTGAATCACTGGCACCAGCGGAGTATAGTCATCAGATAATCCTTTAGGCCTCAATGGCAGAACTTGTGCTCCAAGACTTTGTGATATATCGAATATTTCTTGGTCATCAGTAGTAACCATGACTTTCTGGAAAACTCCAGATTTTTTCGCCGCCTCGATTGCATAACCTATCATTGGTCTGCCACAAAAATCTCTGATATTTTTACGTAATATTCTTTTGCTCCCGCCTCGAGCAGGGATAATTGCAATATTCATTTCTTTTTGAAAATTAACAGTTCGCTGTTAAAACCATCAACGGTAGCATATCCAAACGGAACAACATTGCTATCGACCAACTCATAACCAGGCAAAAACCTTCCATAGTCATCATTTATTACAGGTGAGATTACACCAACATTATCTTTTGTAGCTTTTTGCTTTCCTTCCTTCATATTTCTCAAAAGTATTACTTTGGCCTCAAGGTTCGCTACAACTTTCAAGTAATTTTCCACCACATCAGGCTCCATTTCTTGAAATGAAATAAAGTTAACAAATAGATCAATTTTTCCTCTTAAATTTCCAATTCTCCATGAAGGAAAAAACGAGAATGCAGGCAAACCATCAATATCAACAACTTCGCTTGAATCATCGACATCTGCTAACATAAAATCATCGTTTCTAAGTCGGCAAGCATTTCGAATATATTCAGATGCGATAAGAAACATGGGGGGCAGATCTATATCGATATACTTAATATCTTGGTTAGGTATCTGATGCAGAATTTCACCCAGCGTACCAAAACCGCCTCCAATCTCAAGAACTGTTTTTGGCACAAAGTCGGGCATAATAGATTTCAAATAAGTAAGACCCAAGAGATAATTTAAGGATGACCTACTGAAATCACGCCCTTCTATTTTAAAATGCTCCGTGGGATTACCAAAAGAGCTTTCTGAAAATTCAAGAAGGTTTAACGAGTCCATAGAGCTGTTTGCAGACTTAAAAACCCGATAATCAGCTAAAGCAAGTAGTTCTCCAGAAAGATATTTTTCCAGAAATAAAAAGTTCTTTATGTTTTTTTCTTTAGAAAAAAGTGATAGCGCGTCTTGTATGCTAGCTTCCGAAAAACTATTTCCGGGCGATCCATAGGTGGGTACAAAAAATGAAAGATTGGTTTTATCTTTCCTGAAATTGGATAGACCATTCTTAATAATATTTTCAGAAATATTTCTACAAGCGCTCTCCCAAAAAGAGGTACTTTGGTACAGAGAGTCTGCTTGAGACATCACTGTAAACGCATTTTCTAAATATTTTTTTCCCCACGACATAATAGGCACTCCCTAGTTGAATTTTTTTAGCCTTCGCCACTTCAAACGAGTTGGCGAACTCAAACGCTGCAGTGGCTAATGCTACAACGTTTACAAGAAATTTACCCACATCATTGATCGAGTTTTTGGATTTGAATCTCATGTGGATAATGAACGTGACAAAGCATGCTAAATGTATCAGTTCCAACACTGTTCTTGGCTTTTACCTCTAAGTAAGAACTCTTCATAACTGACACAAGCTATTAGCTGGCCGCCCTCCATGATGAAAATTTGATCACAGAACGCTAGAGTTTCGGTTCTATGTGCCACCACAAAGACTGTCATTTCTTTGCCATATTCGACTAAAGCATCAATCACCTTTGACTCCGTCTCTGAATCCAGTGCACTCGTTGCCTCATCTAAAAATAATACTTGTGATTGTTTGTACAATGCCCTAGATAAACCCAACCTCTGACGCTGGCCTCCGGACATCCTTGCTCCATGCTCACCCACATGTGACAGTATTCCTTCAGGCAGGGTATGCACGTAATCTAATAGATCTGCTTTTTTTAGCGCATCGGTAACTCGTGCATAATCGATCTCCTCAACCGTTTGACCGAAAGCGACATTTTCAGCAATACTTGTATCAGCTAAAAACACAGCTTGAGGGACGTGCGATATGATACGTTGCCATCGATGAGTAATTTGTCGTGTAACTGGTACATCATCGATGCATATAGAACCGCTGGTGGGAACTGTCAAACCCATTAGTAAATCAATCAATGTGCTCTTACCGCTACCCGAAGACCCTACGACTCCGATTTTGCTTCCCTTTTTTACTCTAAAGTTAACCCCCTTCAAACTTGGTGAGGCCGATCCCGGGTAATTGAAATACAGATCCTTTATCATTATAGAAGAGTTAAAAATGGCCGTGGTGCATCCATCAAAATCATTAATATCTTGGGGGTACTCCTGATCCAGTAAAGCTATAACATCAACCAACGATTCATTAGAGGCTAGAATCGTGGCAACGCTTGCATAGATTTGCTGCAAAATTGGGAGCAATCTCTGCAATCCCACAGCAAAGGCTGCTAAGACGGGTAAGGCGTTGGCCAACCCCCCCTTTTGGTTACTTAAAAATACCGCTAGCACCAAAAAAGCAAGGATTCCGATAGTTTCTATGAAGTAACGCGGGATCATGCTTAGAACGTGGCTATTTGCCGCCGCCAGGCGGGTTTTAAGATCTACTTTAGAGTAATGGTCTCCCGCCCTCTTAAGATACCCATCAACAATAAGATCTCGTATTCCACCCAAATTCTCTTGCACAATCTTAACCAAATTATTGGAGCCTTGACTAACCCATTGACTGTTTTGTAAAAGCTTCGATTTTACTAACATCAGCACAACACAATATGCAGTGCCCAGAGTGCCCACACCGTAGATGACAACCTGAGGATTAATATACACAAGTGCACCGCAGATTGAGACAACTAAAAAAACCGATGTGAAAATACTTGTGACGGGCGTTATTATCCCACCCAAAACTGTGTTAGTTTTGATAGTTAATGCTGAAATAATTTGACTGCTGTTTCGTTGTAAATGCACAGAATATGGTTGCAAAAGCGTTCTTGAAAAAAACACTAGATGCTATCTCTGATCCTGCAGTAGAGCTGAATTTTGTTTGATACCAAGTGAGATAGACCCTTAGTGCGCTCGCAAAAATTATAACCACAGCGAAGGATAGTAGCATAGGAACGACTAATTCCTCGCCAGACGAGATCGCCAATCTTTCAGCAACTTGCCTTACCAAAGGATTCCCAAATATGGTTTCGGGGCTTGCTAACATGGTCACCAGAGGAATTAAGGAGCCTATAGCTACCACCTCTAAAAAAGAAGCCAACACAATCAAAGAGATCAGTGCAACCAGTTCTCTCTTTTTTTTGTCACTTATATGGCGCCAGAGTTGAATGTATAAATTTCCTCTGAGAGATGTTTTTTTTGTTGGGTCGTTCATTATATATTCTTCGTTGGTTAATACACTCTATTGCTTATAAAATTAATACTGACATCGACGCACACGGGCTTTTATAGCCTCGCATCGCAGACATCAGACAAGCCTTTGACATCATAAATAAGTGGCCTGTTTATACCGGGCAGAGAGATTGAAGTGAATTCATTATGGGCGACAGCATAAACAAGCACGTCATAGACTCCAAACTCCATATCCACAGGCATAGGGAGGAGCTCTTTACCAAAATACCGCTTAACATCCTCTGGATTAGCCCATGGGTCTGTAACGTCAACATTAATTCCAAAATCCTGTAGCTCCCGAACAACATCTAATACTTTAGAGTTCCTGATATCTGGACAGTTTTCTTTGAATGTAACACCCATCACTAACACCCTCGACGAGTTAACATTGACAGTATTCTTTATCATCATTTTCACAATTTGGCTTGCTATAAACTCCGCCATCCCATCGTTAAGCCTGCGGCCCGCAAGTATTATATCGGGATGATACCCAAGCTCCTGCGCCTTATGCGTTAAATAATAAGGATCTACCCCTATACAATGGCCACCAACGAGCCCTGGCGTAAAATTCAAAAAATTCCATTTTGTTCCAGCCGCCTTAAGCACATCCGTTGTGTCAATTTCCATCTTATTAAATATCACAGCCAGCTCGTTCATAAAGGCTATGTTTAAGTCTCTTTGAGCGTTTTCAATGACTTTTGCCGCTTCAGCAACCTTCAAGGATGGCGCTTTATGAGTGCCAGCTGTGATAATTTTTTTATAAAGTCCATCCACTCTATCTGCAGTTGCGGGCGTGGATCCTGAGGTAACCTTCTTTATTTTCGTAATTGTATGAATCTTGTCTCCAGGATTAATCCTCTCGGGCGAATACCCGCAGAAGAAATCTTGATTGAATGTAAGACCTGAGACCGCCTCGAGAATGGGTACGCAATCCTCCTCAGTCGCGCCGGGATAGACTGTTGATTCATAAATCACTATGTCTCCACGACTGAGAATACCTCCTATAATCTTTGATGCAGAAATCAAGGGCGTCAAATCAGGCCGATTACTCTTATCGATAGGAGTGGGCACGGTCACTATATAAATATTACACTCACGCAAATCATCGGAGTTACAAGCAGCCTTAAAACCTGAGTCAGAGGATATGCTTTGCAAAACTTCAGAATCAACCTCCAGTGTTCTGTCAACACCAGAATTAATCTCACTTACCCTTTGTTGACTAATATCATATCCGATGGTGGGAAATACCTTGGCAAATTCTAATGCCAGGGGAAGACCAACATATCCAAGGCCAAACACTCCGATTTTGGTTTTTTCCATTTATAACCTCACTTTGTTGATGTACCAAACAACTCAGGATACCAAGCAACATAATCCTGAATACCTTAATATACGGGTGCAGAAGACTTGCATCCGAGATTTTGTACTAGCCCCGTAATTTTAAAACATACCAGGGCATCGCCTTATCAATACCGTCATAGATATTAAACATAGGGTGATAGCCCAAAGCCTTTTTCGCTTTAGATATGTCTGCCTGAGAATGCCTTACATCACCCTCCCTAAAGTCTCGATAGGTTGGATCTAGCCTTATATCCATCTGATTTTTATTTAGCGCATCTTTTATTGCACTGAATAAATTATTCAAGGTCGTTCTGTCCCCCACTGCGACGTTATAAACCTGATCTTTTGCTGCCGCACTCGCAGTAGCGGCAAGAATGTTCATCTGCACCGTATTTTCGATAAAACAAAAATCGCGACTAGTTTCGCCATCACCATTAATAAACAACTCCTCCCCTCCAATCATGGCCGATGTCCACTTAGGAATAACCGCAGCATAGGGCCCATCAGGATCCTGCCTCTTACCAAAGACATTAAAATAACGTAATCCAATGCTTTTAAAACCATAAGTCCGCGCGTACACACCGGCATACAGTTCGTTTACATACTTCGTTACAGCATAAGGAGATAACGGATTGCCTATATTCTCTTCTAACTTTGGTAGTGCTGAATGATCACCATAAGTGGAGCTACTCGCGGCATAAGTAAAGCTTTTTACTTCAGCCTCTTTAGCAGCCTGCAGCATATTCAAAAATCCGGTAACATTAGACGCATTGCTGGTAATTGGGTCCGCTATGGAGCGCGGCACTGAGCCAAGTGCAGCCTGGTGCAGTACATAATCCACACCCTCAAGTGCATTTTCGCACATTCGATAATCGCGAACATCTCCTTCAACAAATTGAAAACGCTGCCACTGTTTGTGAGAGACTTCACTCTTCACCTCATCTAAATTATGTTGGTGGCCAGTCGAAAAATTATCCACACCAACCACATTTTGATTTAATAAAAGCAAGGCTTCGACTAAGTTTGAGCCTATAAAACCAGCCGCACCAGTTACCAACCAAGTCTTAGGTTCGTTTAGTAAACCCTGCTTTACCTCTTCGTACTTTGACATATTTAATTTTCTCAATTCTTGACTTGTAGTTTGTGTTTACACGAATCCCGGCCATGTAAGACTCGAAGATACTGGTGGTAGCTGGCTGTCTACGGAGGCTCAAAAAAATAATTATTTAAAGTCATACCTAACATGACTTTCCTTAACTACCGCTGGAATTTTCAAACTCCTAATCCTCACAATCATATGTTAGTAAACGCCAACATTATTGCGTCACAG
>Ga0247582_1000047_pt1 | contig 13039 bp, 10 predicted proteins | sample 41RmetaT_FD_189971 | JGI IMG/M metagenome (GOLD analysis project Ga0247582, IMG submission 189971) | Metatranscriptome of seawater microbial communities from Monterey Bay, California, United States - 41R (Metagenome Metatranscriptome) | ecosystem: Environmental > Aquatic > Marine > Coastal...
AAAAAATCCCACAGTATAGTGGGATTTTTTAGTTATGCTTGACCGGTTGGCCCAAAATTTAGTGGAACCGGTGGTTGTTCGTAGTCTTTAATCTCACCGTGAGCCTGCTCAAAACGTTTTACATTGTCGTGTAGAGCTTTAGAGAGACGCTTGGCATGTTGTGGAGTGAGAATAATTCTCGACTTCACTTTGCTTTTAGGAATCCCAGGCATGATGTTGACAAAATCAACAACAAATTCAGACACAGAATGGTTAATGATTGCTAAATTGGAATAGGTTCCTTCTGCAACCGATGCATCCAATTCTATATTTATTTGACCTTTCTGATTTTTCTTTGTCTCGCTCATGGCTTAGATATTAAACTCCTGCTGTTCTTGTTTTGCTTTCATTAAGCTCTCCAATTCTTCACTAGATCCAACAATCATATTGTCGTAAGCTCTAAGACCTGTACCTGCTGGAATTCTATGACCAACAATTACATTTTCTTTGAGTCCTTCTAGTGTATCTACCTTTCCGTTGACTGCAGCCTCGTTGAGGACTTTCGTTGTTTCCTGGAAAGATGCAGCAGAAATGAATGACTTAGTCTGAAGCGAAGCACGTGTTATTCCTTGCAGAATTGGCGTTGCCGTTGCTGGGCGTGCATCACGAGCGGCCACTAATGCCTTGTCTTCACGTTTCAGGATGGAATTTTCGTCTCTGAGTTCGCGCGCAGTAACAATTTGACCCGCCTTAAGTGCTGCAGAATCTCCTGCATCCTCAATGACTTTCTTTCCAAAAATATCATCGTTTTCATCAATGAAATCGGATTTATGAACCAATTGATTTTCTAAGAAAATTGTATCTCCAGAATCTTCAATACGCACTTTACGCATCATTTGGCGTACAACGACTTCAAAATGTTTATCATTGATTTTCACCCCTTGCAAGCGGTAAACTTCTTGAACTTCATTCACTAAGTATTGTTGCACAGCCGATGGCCCTTTGATGTTTAGGATATCGTTTGGTGTAACAGAACCGTCAGAAAGTGGCATACCAGCTTTAACGAAGTCATTCTCTTGAACCAAAATTTGGTTAGAAAGTTTCACTAAGTATTTCTTGATATCTCCAGTTTTTGATTCAATTATAATTTCGCGGTTACCTCTTTTTATTTTTCCAAAAGAAACTACACCATCAATTTCAGAAACAACTGCTGGATTCGAAGGATTACGTGCTTCAAAAAGCTCAGTTACACGAGGAAGACCACCAGTAATATCACCTGCTTTTGATGATTTACGCGGTATTTTAACCAAAATTTTTCCAATGTTGATTTTATCTTTGTCCTCTACCATCAAATGCGCGCCTACAGGAAGGTTGTAAGAACGTATCACACTACCTTTACTGTCTTCAATGTGAAGAGTAGGAATAAGCTTTTTATTTCTAGATTCTGAAATTACTTTTTCTTGGAATCCAGTTTGCTCATCAATTTCAACTTGATAAGTTACGCCTTGTTCGATATTTTCGAAACGTACTTTTCCAGAGAATTCAGAAATGATCACACCATTGTAAGGATCCCACTGGCACACAACAGTTCCTTTTTTGAGACTCTGACCATTTTTAACAAAAATAGTAGAACCATAAGGTATATTATTTGTACTGAGTACAATACCTGTTTTCTTATCCACTAATTTAATCTCAGAGGTTCTAGAAATTACGATATCAACGTCATTCCCATCGTTGTCTTTACCTTTTACAGTTTTCAAATCTTCGATTTCTGCTACACCGTCAAATTTGACAGCAAGATTATTTTCTTCAGAAATGTTACCTGCAATACCACCTACGTGGAATGTACGAAGTGTAAGCTGCGTTCCAGGCTCCCCAATAGATTGAGCAGCAACAACTCCAACAGCTTCACCTTTTTGAACCATCTTACCAGTGGCAAGGTTACGTCCGTAACATTTTGCACAAATCCCTGTTTTAGCTTCACAAGTCAAAGCAGAACGCACTTCAATAGATTCAATTGGTGAGGCTTCAATTTTCTTAGCCACAGCTTCATTAATATGATCTCCAGCAGCAACAAGAAGTTCTTCAGTAAGTGGATCATAAACATCATTTAAAGATGTACGTCCCACAATTCGTTCTTCTAATTTTTCTACTACTTCCTCATTTTTCTTGAGCGGCTCAACTGTGATACCTCGTAGTGTTCCACAATCGTCAGTATTAACGATTACATCTTGAGAAACATCCACTAGTCGACGCGTAAGGTATCCGGCATCGGCAGTTTTTAGTGCGGTATCGGCAAGACCTTTACGAGCGCCGTGAGTTGATATAAAGTATTCCAAAATCGATAGCCCTTCCTTAAAGTTTGAAAGAATTGGGTTTTCAATAATCTCCCCACCTCCTGCATTGGATTTTTTAGGCTTAGCCATCAATCCACGCATACCGGTCAATTGTCGAATTTGTTCTTTGGATCCACGAGCACCAGAATCAAGCATCATATACACAGAATTGAATCCTTGTTGGTCTTCTCGGATACGCTTCATAGAAAGTTCTGTCAGCTCCGCATTGGTAGATGTCCAAATGTCAATCACCTGATTGTAGCGTTCGTTATTTGTAATCAATCCCATGTTATAGTTAGCCATGATACCATCAACCTGTTTGTTAGCTGAGTCGATCATCGCATATTTTTCTTGTGGGATAATGATATCTCCTAAGCTGAAAGACAATCCTCCTTTGAAGGCGAAATTGTAGCCCAAAGATTTGATTTCGTCCAAGAAAGCAGCTGTTTCGGGAACAGATGTTGCTTTCAAAATACCATGAATTATATCACGTAGTGATTTTTTTGTCAATACATCGTTGATGTAACCTGCAGCTGCAGGGACTTTTTCATTAAAAAGTACACGTCCTACAGTAGTTTCAATAATTTGTGTTGCAAGCTCACCTTCAGCATTAAAATCTACAGTTCGGACACGGATTTGAGCGTTCAAATCAACGCGTTTTTCGTTGTACGCAATAATCACTTCTTCAGGAGAATAAAAGGTTAATCCCTCACCTGTGATCTTTACCTCTTTTGTTGATTTACGCAACTTAGTCATATAGTACAATCCAAGAACCATATCTTGAGAAGGTACAGTAACCGGAGAACCATTGGCAGGATTCAGAATATTATGAGATGCTAGCATCAAAAGCTGAGCTTCCAAGATAGCCTCTGGACCAAGTGGCAAGTGAACTGCCATTTGATCACCATCAAAATCTGCATTAAATGCTGTACACACAAGAGGGTGCAACTGAATAGCTTTACCTTCAATCAGTTTTGGCTGAAAGGCTTGTATTCCCAAGCGGTGTAATGTAGGTGCCCGATTTAGGAGTACTGGATGTCCTTTCAAGACGTTTTCCAAGATATCCCAAACCACTGGCTCTTTTTTATCTATAATTTTCTTAGCAGATTTTACGGTTTTAACAATTCCTCTTTCAATAAGTTTTCTGATAATGAAAGGCTTGTATAATTCCGCTGCCATATTTTTAGGCAGTCCACATTCAAATAACTTAAGTTCTGGTCCTACAACAATTACAGAACGCGCTGAGTAATCTACACGTTTTCCAAGTAAGTTTTGACGGAAACGACCTTGCTTACCTTTTAAAGAATCCGAAAGTGATTTCAAAGGTCGGTTAGAATCTGTTTTTACAGCAGAAGATTTACGAGTATTGTCAAAAAGGGAATCAACAGATTCCTGTAACATACGCTTTTCGTTTCTAAGGATAACTTCTGGAGCTTTGATCTCAACCAAACGCTTCAAACGGTTGTTTCTGATGATTACACGTCGGTATAAATCGTTCAAATCTGAAGTTGCAAAACGACCACCATCTAGAGGTACTAAAGGACGTAATTCTGGTGGAATGACAGGTATCGCTTTCATGATCATCCATTCTGGCTTGTTCTCACGATTTTGATTACCATCTTTCAATGCTTCTACAACTTGTAGACGCTTTAAAGCTTCTGTTTTACGTTGTTTTGAAGTTTCAGTGTTGGCTTTGTGACGCAGTTCAAAAGAAAGTTCCTCTAAATTTATGCGTGATAAAAGCTCAATCAAACATTCTGCACCCATCTTGGCGATGAATTTGTTTGGATCTGAATCCTCTAAATATTGGTTTTCTTGTGGAAGGGCCTCGGCGATATTGAGGTACTCCTCTTCCGTAAGAAAGTCCATTTTCTTAACTGGTTCACCCTCTTCATTTACTGCGGTTCCAGGTTGAATAACAACGTAACGTTCGTAGTAAATAATCATATCAAGCTTCTTGGATGGTAACCCAAGAAGATATCCGATCTTGTTTGGAAGAGAACGAAAATACCAAATGTGCGCTACAGGAACCACCAAATTGATATGCCCCACACGCTCACGACGTACTTTTTTCTCTGTGACTTCCACACCACAACGGTCACAAATAATTCCTTTGTAACGAATACGTTTGTACTTTCCACAAGCACATTCGTAATCTTTAACTGGGCCAAAGATTCGCTCACAAAAAAGACCGTCTCGTTCTGGTTTGTGTGTTCTATAGTTGATGGTTTCTGGCTTTAAAACTTCACCTCTAGAATCAGCTAAAATTGATTCTGGTGAAGCTAGACCAATGGAAATTTTGTTAAACTTCTTTTGTACTGTATTATCTTGTTTTCTTGCCATTTTTATGGTATATGATAATGTTTTTATTCCTCTAATCTGATGTCTAATCCTAATCCTTTCAGTTCGTGCATCAATACGTTGAACGATTCTGGTAATCCGGGTTCTGGCATTGGTTCGCCTTTTACGATTGCTTCGTAAGTTTTGGCGCGTCCAACAACGTCGTCAGATTTTACAGTTAGGATTTCTCGAAGTGTACTTGACGCACCATAGGCTTCAAGTGCCCAAACTTCCATTTCTCCAAAACGTTGACCTCCAAATTGTGCTTTACCACCAAGAGGTTGTTGTGTAATGAGTGAGTAAGGACCGATTGAACGGGCGTGCATCTTGTCGTCGACCATATGTCCTAACTTGAGCATATAAATCACACCAACAGTCGCAGGTTGATCGAAGCGATCGCCTGTACCACCGTCGTAAAGATAGGTGTGTCCAAATCTTGGAATACCAGCCTCGTCTGTAAATTCGTTAATCTGATCCAATGTCGCTCCATCAAAAATTGGTGTTGCAAAAGTTCGACCAAGGTTTTTACCAGCCCATCCAAGAACAGTCTCATAAATTTGACCAATGTTCATTCGCGATGGTACACCTAGTGGATTCAGAACAATATCTACAGGCGTTCCATCCTCTAAGAAAGGCATATCTTCATGACGTACAATACGCGCTACAATACCTTTGTTTCCGTGACGTCCAGCCATCTTATCACCTACTTTAAGCTTACGCTTTTTAGCGATATACACTTTTGCCAGTTTGATGATTCCTGCTGGTAATTCATCCCCAACAGAAATAGTGAATTTTTCTCTTCGAAGTGATCCTTGAAGATCATTTTCTTTAATCTTGTAATTGTGAATTAAGTCTTTTACAAGTTTATTTAACTCAGCATCTGTAGTCCACTTTCCTGCAATGAGGTGGGCATAATCGTCTACTGCATTAAGCATTTTGAGCGTAAATTTTTTCCCTTTAGGGAAAACCTCTTCACCCAAATCATTGAAAATTCCTTGTGCTGTTTTTCCTCCGACAATGGAGAAAAGTTTTTGCACCAACACAGATTTTAAATCTTCAAATTTAATATCATAGGCATCTTCAAGTTTTGCGATGTCTTCTTTGTCTTGAGCACGTTTACGCTTGTCTTTAACTGCTCTTGAGAATAATTTTTTCTCGATCACAACTCCATGTAAAGAAGGGGATGCCTTTAGAGAGGCATCTTTAACATCTCCAGCTTTGTCTCCGAAGATTGCTCTTAAAAGCTTCTCTTCTGGTGTTGGGTCTGATTCACCTTTCGGTGTAATTTTACCAATAAGAATATCACCTGGTTTGATTTCAGCACCAATGCGAATCATTCCATTTTCATCGAGATCTTTTGTAGCTTCCTCAGAAACATTTGGAATATCATTTGTTAATTCCTCATTTCCTAATTTAGTGTCTCTTACTTCCAATGAGTATTCATCGATGTGGATAGATGTGAAAATATCATCACGAACTACTTTCTCTGAAATCACAATAGCATCCTCAAAGTTATAACCTTTCCATGGCATGAAGGCAACCTTCATGTTACGCCCAAGGGCAAGCTCACCATTTTGAGTAGCATATCCCTCACAAAGTACTTGTCCCTTAGATACCTTATCGCCTTTTTCAACTATAGCTTTAAGATTCACTGAAGTCCCCTGGTTTGTTTTGCGGAATTTAGTTAAAGGGTAAGTGTAAGTATCAGAGTCAAAACTTACAAGATTTTCATTTTCTGATCTATTGTATTTGATAATAATTTTATCAGCGTCTACATATTCTACCACACCATCAGCTTCAGCATTGACCAAAACTCTAGAGTCTGACGCAACTTGACGCTCTAATCCAGTTCCTACAATAGGTGCTTCTGGACGCAAAAGTGGTACCGCTTGACGCATCATGTTTGACCCCATCAGGGCACGGTTGGCATCATCATGCTCCAAGAATGGAATAAGAGATGCCGATATAGATGAAATTTGATTAGGCGCTACATCTGTATAATGCACTTGTACTGGATCAATAACAGGAAAATCTCCTTCTTGACGAGCAATAACTTTATCTAGAGTTATTTTACCATTTTTATCAACAGGGATACTTGCCTGAGCAATGAGTTTTTCTTCCTCTTCTTCAGCGCTGAGGTAAATGGGTTCGCCTTTGATATCAACAACTGCGTTTTCAACTTTTCTGTAAGGCGTTTCAATAAAGCCCATAGAATTTACTTTAGCGTAAACAGAAAGTGAAGAAATTAGTCCAATATTTGGTCCTTCAGGAGTTTCAATCGGACAAAGTCTTCCGTAGTGAGTGTAGTGTACATCTCGCACCTCAAAACCTGCACGTTCTCGAGAAAGTCCCCCAGGTCCAAGAGCCGATAGACGACGCTTGTGGGTGATTTCCGCTAATGGATTTGTTTGGTCCATAAACTGAGATAACTGATTGGTTCCAAAAAATGAATTGATTACTGAAGATAATGTCTTCGCATTGATCAGGTCTATTGGAGTAAAGACTTCGTTGTCGCGGACATTCATGCGTTCGCGAATGGTACGGGCCATACGTGCTAATCCTACACCAAATTGTGAAGATAATTGCTCTCCTACTGTTCGAACACGACGATTGGAAAGGTGATCTATATCATCAATTTCTGCTTTAGAATTAATCAATTCTATCAAATATTTGATAATGGTAATGATATCTTCTTTGGTCAAGACTTGTTTGTCCATTCCTATGTCAAGGCCAAGTTTTTTGTTCATTCTGTAACGACCTACCTCACCTAAGTTATACCGCTGGTCGCTAAAGAATAGCTTATCGATAATACCTCTTGCAGTCTCTTCATCTGGCGGCTCAGCATTACGCAACTGGCGGTAGATGTGCTCGACAGCTTCCTTTTCGGAGTTTGTCGGGTCTTTCTGAAGTGTATTGTGAATAATCGCGTAGTCACCTTGTTGTGATGTTTCTTTGTGTAGTAAAATAGTTTTAGTTCCAGACTCAAGAATTTCGACTGAATTATCTTTATCAATAATTGTATCTCTATCAAGTACAATTTCATTTCTTTCAATAGACACAACTTCTCCTGTATCTTCATCTACGAAATCTTCATGCCATGTGTTAAGAACACGAGCCGCTAGCTTTCTTCCAATGACTTTTTTCAAACCTGATTTGGAGACTTTTACTTCCTCAGCAAGATCAAAAATTTCTAAAATGTCTTTATCGCGCTCGAATCCGATGGCTCTAAAAAGAGTGGTTACCGGTAATTTTTTCTTACGATCGATGTACGCATACATTACACTGTTGATATCTGTCGCAAATTCAATCCATGAACCTTTGAAAGGAATCACACGTGCGGAGTACAACTTAGTACCATTCGCATGGAATGATTGTCCGAAGAATACACCAGGCGAGCGATGCAACTGAGATACCACTACACGTTCAGCACCATTGATACAAAAAGTACCGCTTGGCGTCATGTACGGAATTGTTCCTAAATACACATCTTGTACAATGGTTTCAAAATCCTCGTGTTCTGGATCTGTACAATAGAGTTTCAAACGTGCTTTTAGTGGCACAGAATAAGTTAGACCTCTTTCAATACATTCTTCAATAGAGTATCGAGGTGGGTCAACAAAGTAGTCTAAAAACTCTAAAACAAATTGATTACGGGTATCTGTTATTGGAAAGTTTTCCATGAAGGTATTAAATAAACCTTCATCGGCTCTTTCATCTGATTTTGTTTCTAACTGGAAAAAATCCTGGAAGGATTTTATCTGAATATCTAAGAAATCTGGATATTCTGTTCTATTGACTATAGACGAGAAATTTAATCTTTCAGCTTTTTTTGCTAGCATCGACGGACGAATTATTGATTAAAAAATAAAAATTTATTGGTGCATATGTCTTTATACACAAAAGGGTTTAGGTCTCAGAACGTCTTGTCCTGTGACCTAAACCGTTAAGTTTGGAAAGCTAAAACTTACTTCAGCTCAACCTCAGCTCCAGCCTCTTCTAAAGAATTTTTAAGCCCTTCAGCTTCATCTTTAGAGACACCTTCTTTGATTGCACTAGGTGCTTCATCTACAAGACCTTTAGCTTCTTTCAAGCCAAGTCCTGTAAGCTCTTTAACTAGTTTTACAACTGCAAGTTTAGAACCACCAGCTGCTTTAAGTATAACATCAAATTCAGTTTGCTCTTCGGCGGCTTCACCACCTCCAGCACCACCACCAGCAGCAACTGCAACTGCAGCAGCAGCAGGCTCAATACCATACTCGTCTTTTAAAATTGTAGCAAGCTCGTTTACTTCTTTTACTGTTAAGTTTACTAATTGTTCTGCGAAATCTTTTAAATCTGCCATTTTTCTATCGTTTTAATAATGTGTTTAATAATAATTTATAATTGTATAAGTGCGTACGCGTTTAGGTTTATCCCTCTTTTTGAGATAAAGTTTTAATGATCCCTGAAAGTTTTCCACCACTCGATTGAAGAGCCGAGACCACATTTTTGGCTGGCGACTGAAGTAATCCTATGATTTCTCCAATTAATTCTTCTTTAGATTTGATGTCGACTAACATGTCCAGTTGATCGTCCCCTATGTAAACAGCTTCCTCTATGTAAGCACCTTTCAAAAAGGGCTTTTCAGATTTTTTACGGAAGGCTTTAATTACTTTTGCGGGAGCGTTTCCAGTCTCAGAATACATTACTGAAGTATTACCTTTAAGTGTTGTTGGTAAATCTCCAAAATCTTTATCTGAAGCTTCCATTGCTTTCTCAAGCAAGGTATTCTTAACTACAGCCAGACGCACATTTGCTTTGAAACATGCACGGCGTAATGCTGAGGTAGTACCTGCGTTTAGTCCTGAAATATCGGTCAAATAAAAATTTGAACTTTCAGCTAATTCGGCAGTTAATTCCTTTATTACTTTTGATTTTTCTTCTCTTGTCATAATATATGTTTAACGCCTAACTGACTGCTTTTGAATCAACTGCAATACTAGGGCTCATAGTGCTTGACATGAAAATACTTTTCATGTAAACACCTTTTGCTGCGGTTGGCTTAAGTTTCATTAAAGTCGATAATAATTCTTGGGCATTGCCTTCAATTTTATCTGCAGAAAAAGAAACTTTTCCTATTGCGGCATGAACAATTCCTGTTTTATCAACTTTAAAATCTATTTTACCTGCTTTAACTTCGGACACAGCTTTTGCAATATCCATTGTCACAGTTCCAGTCTTTGGGTTAGGCATGAGTCCTCTTGGTCCCAATACGCGACCTAATGGGCCTAATTTTCCCATTACGCTAGGCATGGTAATAATTACATCAACGTCAGTCCAACCCCCCTTAATTTTATCAAGGTATTCGTTTAGACCAACGTAATCCGCACCAGCGTCTTTTGCTTCCTGCTCTTTATCAGGGGTAACAAGTGCGAGTACTTTAACGTCTTTACCTGTACCGTGTGGAAGAGACACAACACCTCTAACCATTTGGTTTGCCTTCTTGGGATCAACCCCAAGACGAACAGCGATATCTACAGAAGCATCAAATTTTGCATTTGATATTTCTTTTACTAAAGCAGAGGCTTCACTTAGAGAGTAAAATTTACTTTTATCTATTTTAGCTACTGCTTCTTTTTGTTTTTTTGTTAATCTTGCCATTTCAAATACAGTTTATTTGGGTGCTTCACCACCTTTTACAGTTATACCCATAGATCTGGCAGTACCAGCAACCATTTTCATTGCTGAATCAATTGTAAATGCATTTAAATCTACCATTTTGTCTTCAGCAATAGTTTTCACTTGATCCCAAGTGACTTTAGCTACTTTTTTAACATGTGGTTAACCAGAACCTTTTTTTACTTTGGCCGCTTCTAATAATTGTACTGCAGCTGGAGGAGTTTTAATAACAAATTCAAATGATTTGTCTTTATAAACTGATATCACGACTGGTAATACTTTACCAGGTTTATCTTGAGTTCGCGCATTAAACTGCTTACAAAACTCCATGATATTGACCCCAGCAGCACCTAAAGCGGGTCCAACCGGTGGCGATGGATTCGCTGCACCTCCCCTAACTTGTAGTTTGACTACTTTGTCTAGTTCTTTTGCCATTTTTAATTTTTAGTGACTTGTACCCTCTAGTGGAAGCTGAAAATACAAACCGTGTTAATTGTAACAATTATTAAATTTTATCTACTTGCATGTAACTGAGCTCTAGTGGCGTTTTTCTTCCGAAAATCTTCACCATAACTTCAAGTTTACGCTTTTCTTCGTTAATTTTTTCAACAGTACCGTCAAATCCATTAAATGGGCCGTCGATTACTTTGACCGTTTCTCCAATAACAAATGGAATAATAACGTTCTGGTCAGCCTCTAACGCTAACTCATCTACTTTACCTAACATTCTATTGACCTCTGATTTTCTCAATGGAACGGGTTCTCCACCTTTTGTTTCGCCTAAAAAGCCGATCACATTGGTGATGGATTTTATGATGTGTGGTATTTCACCACTTAGATTGGCTTGAATCATGATGTAACCGGGAAAATAGACTTTTTCTTTTTGTACTTTTTTTCCGTTACGAATTTGGATTACATTTTCAGTAGGCACTAGGACTTGGTCCACAAAATTATCTAAACCTAAGCGAGAAATTTCTGTCTCAATATAGTTTTTAATTTTGTTTTCTTGCCCACTTACCGCACGGACAACATACCATTTTTTATCTTCCTTTTGCTCTGCCATGAGTGTAATATTATTTAATCCAATTAAAATATGTTTCCACAACACGTGCAAAAACTGTATCAACACCCCAAATCGCAAGTGAAAATATAATGGAGAATAACGCGACTAAGACTGTTAGACTTTGGCCTTGAGACCATGATGGCCAGCTGACGTTGTTCTTTAATTCTTCAAATGATTCTTTAATGTACTCTATCATTTTTACTGTAATTTGAGTTGACTTGGATTTTAATTAGCTTTTCTTGGTTGCATTTCTAGTACCTTGCACGGGTTGAGAGGCTCGAACTCCCGACACCTGGTTTTGGAGACCAGTGCTCTACCAACTGAGCTAAACCCGTAAATACAAGTGAAGGTATCCTGAATTTTCAGGACACCTTTACAAGTATTAATCTAACAATATTAGTCTAAAATCTCAGTTACTTGACCAGCACCAACTGTTCTACCACCTTCACGAATTGCGAAACGTAGTCCAACATTCATGGCGATTGGCTGAATTAATTCAACCGTGATAGTCAAGTTATCACCAGGCATTACCATTTCTACTCCAGAAGGCAATGCAATGTTTCCTGTAACATCTGTTGTACGCACATAAAACTGTGGACGGTAGTTGTTGTGGAATGGTGTGTGACGTCCTCCTTCTTCTTTCTTAAGGATGTATACCTCAGCTTTAAACTTAGCGTGTGGTGTTACAGAACCTGGCTTGCAGATTACCATACCTCTAGAAATTTGAGTTTTCTCAATACCTCTTAGTAGGATTCCAGCATTATCTCCAGCTTCTCCTCTATCAAGGATTTGACGGAACATCTCGATACCCGTAATTGTAGAGGTTAATTTTTCTGCACCCATTCCGATAATTTCTACTGGGTCACCAGTGTTTGCTATACCAGTCTCAATACGACCAGTTGCAACAGTACCACGACCAGTAATTGAGAATACATCTTCAATTGGCATTAAGAAATCTTTGTCAACGTCTCTTTTTGGTAACTCAATCCAAGTATCAACAGCTTCCATTAATTCCATCACAGTGTCTACCCACTTTTGCTCACCATTAAGTGCTCCGAGTGCAGAACCAGAAATTACAGGTCCGTTATCACCATCATACTCGTAGAAGTTAAGCAAGTCTCTTACCTCCATGTCAACAAGCTCAAGAAGCTCCTCATCATCAACCATATCTACTTTGTTAAGGAAGACAACGATTCTTGGAATACCGACCTGACGTCCTAAAAGGATGTGCTCACGTGTTTGTGGCATTGGACCATCAGTTGCAGCAACCACTAGAATTGCACCATCCATTTGAGCAGCACCAGTTACCATGTTCTTTACGTAATCCGCGTGACCTGGACAGTCAACGTGTGCGTAATGACGATTTGCAGTTTGGTACTCTACATGAGATGTATTAATTGTAATACCTCTTTCTTTTTCTTCAGGAGCGTTGTCAATTGTATCAAATGAGCGTGCTTCTGATAATCCAGCATCTGCCAATACTTTAGTAATTGCTGCTGTTAAAGTTGTTTTTCCGTGATCTACGTGTCCAATAGTACCGATGTTTAAGTGCGGTTTGGAGCGATCGAAAGTTCCCTTTGCCATGATTTAAATTTTAGTCTTTGTTATATTAATAATATTAGTGTTCTTGTTTATGTGTCTTAAAAAAAAGAGCCAATGACGG
>Ga0247582_1000049_pt1 | contig 13006 bp, 1 predicted proteins | sample 41RmetaT_FD_189971 | JGI IMG/M metagenome (GOLD analysis project Ga0247582, IMG submission 189971) | Metatranscriptome of seawater microbial communities from Monterey Bay, California, United States - 41R (Metagenome Metatranscriptome) | ecosystem: Environmental > Aquatic > Marine > Coastal...
TGGCTCAAGTTTCTGGTCAAGTTGGCGGGAGCGTATGCCCCGTTCCGATTTTGTCCTCGCCTCGTCATTTTATTACACAAAGCCAAAGACCTGAAAGGTCTTCTTTGCAATGCAGTTTGCTGTTGCAGCAGCGTCTCTTCTGACTGGAGCTGCAGCTGTTGGCAACTCTCACACCGGCCTTCGACATCTTGGTCGAGTCGTGACAGATTCTGATCCAGTGGCAGATGGTTTTCGAGGCAATGATTTAGGCATGAAGGGTGTTGGTTTCCAAGCAGGATTTGTGGGAACATTGCCGGAGTTTGGCAAACTGAAATTCCCAAGCGTCTACAGCATTGATCCCATGAGATGTCCGACAGGTATGTGGCAAGTTGGTTGTGTGTACGATACTCAGACGGATGCACAGATTTGGTACAAGAAAGAAATTCCAAAGGAAGATCAGGTTCCAATGACGCCAGAACTTTGCTTTCACTTTTGCAAGAATGTTAGTGGGGTGCAGTTCATGGGTTTGCACCGAGGCGATGATTGCTACTGCACGCCATTTTTCCACAACACGAACAAGGGTGGTCATGGCGATTGTGATTCCCCTTGCACTGGTGATAATTCTCGAATGTGTGGTGGCCCAGAAATGGTGGACATTTATCAGTTGCATGATTGCAATAATCTTCCAGCGTTGCCTTGCAAGACTCCAGCTCGTCCTGTCGAGCATGCCAAGCTCTTCAAGAGTCGTTATTATCGGGTAAAGAACAAAGGCGTTCTGCAGCCTTGCAAAAATGCAGTGGAGGGCCCGCTGTCCACCTACAACATGCTCTGCTCAGTTGAATGTGATTTTGGTTACGAGTTGTTTGAGAATAATTACAAGTGCGCGGAGAGGGGCAATCCTCTGTCCTATTCGTGGGCACAGTTGGTCGGGTCAGCGACTTGCACACCAGTTGTTTGTGGAGTACCCATGAAAAAACTGAACTCCAAATCTACATTGCAAAGTCTGCATTATTTGCAGAAGGCTGACTACACTTGCGATGTGGGTTACACGTTGAACCAGGAGGTGACTGGCCAGATTTTCCAAAAGTCGCTTTGTCAAGGAACTGCCGAGTTTGTGAAGGTTGAGAACTGTTTGCCTGTGAAGTGTGGAGAATGTCCTCGCGCCAGTGACAAGCCTAAATATGCAAACTCCAGGCCCGTCGAAGAGGATGTTCGAGTGTACTTGCAAAGTTGTAATTATGTTTGCGACACTGGTTACACTCTGGATCAGACCCCAATGGGGCTTGGTCGTCACTCGATCAATTGCATGTCGACTGGTGAATTTACTGAACCAAAAGAGTGTCTACCGGTGCTGTGCGGAGTCCCATCCTCGTTTGTGAACACGGACTTTGAAGGACCTCATAAGAAGGATGATAATGTGGTTTTTCCAGAAGTGTTAGACTACAAATGCGAGAACGGCTACACCTTCAATCAAGCTCCCTCCGGTCCCACAGAATTTCAGATCGAATGCCAAGCCAATGGCATTTACTCTGAGCACAAGACTTGCAAGCCAGTGCTTTGTGGAGCTCCACCAGAGGTGCCTCACTCCACTTTCAATCCGCGCCCTTTGGTGTTTTTGGAGACGGTGTCTTACCGATGCATCACAGGCTACACACTTTCCGGTGAGGCTGGCACAACAGCACAGAAGACCATCATGTGCGGAGCTGATGGTCAATTCGAGCAGGATGCTCCAATTTGCAAACCTGTGGTGTGTGGAACACCCCCGGTCGTGGGGCACGGCGAGTTGAAGGGTGCCTCTAAAACAGCAACAATCAATTTTGCAAGCCCCGCATTGAATTATCAATGTGATGCGGGCTGGTCCAACAATGTGGAAGACACGGTGTGGACGCCGTACGGCAGCCACACTTTCGAAATTCGATGCCAGCCTGACGGCACTTTCCAATACCCACCTGACTGTTTGAACATAAACGATTGCAGGGTCGCAGATTGTGGATCTTATGGCACCTGTAAGGACCTTGATGATCCAACTGGCGTGCACCTTGATGACTACACCTGCGAATGCATCAGCGGTTATGAAATCACTCTCCATCCAAGCAGTTACCGTGCAAACGAGGAGATGAAGCAATGCACCAATATCATGGACTGCCCTCGCCCATTGGATGAGAATTGTGGGGCTCTGAACAAACATGGTGGCAGACGAGGAACCTGCACTGATCTCATCAATGATTACAATTGCGTCCCCAGCGTGGGTTACGAGGTTTCCCATCTGGAGAGTGAGCCCAACAATCAGACTTGCATTCCCAAGAATTGTGGTTCTGTGCCTGATATCATGCATGCGACCTGCCCTCTGGATGGCAAGTCGGCAAATTTTGATACGGACCCATGGACTTACACTTGCGACCAAGGCTACTCTCTGACCGGCGTGTATGGTGGCGAGACCGCATTCGAGATGCGGTGCCTCTCCACTGCATTGTTCTCCCCAGCAGAAATTTGCATGGCTGTCACTTGTGGAGAGCCGCCAGCGGTCGAGCACACAGATGAGTTGCCAGTTGTGAATGAATTTTTCTTCCCAGAGAAAATCCAATACACTTGCGAAGAGGGTTATTCTTTGAATCATCAGGCAGGTGGGCCAATTGAGTTCGATGTTGAGTGTCAACATGATGGCACTCCCTCTTCAACACAGGTGTGCCACCCTGTGGAATGCGGAACAGTGCCCGACCATGCTGATGCATCTTGGGACAACAAACGCATTTTCGTGTACACTGAGCTCGCTCGGATTGAATGCGATAATGGGTTCTCTCTCGATCAGAGCACAGCAGAGTTGATGAAGCGATACAACTTGCCTTGTTTGTCTGATGGCAATTATGGTGACACCAGGGAATGCAAACGCATTCTGTGTCATCGCCCACCACAAGTTGCGCATGCGCAGGTGCCCAATGAAGACTTTGTTTTTGAAGATGTGATCACATATGAGCTTGATAAAGGGTTCACACTTGATCAGAAGCCCAAGAGTGACAAAAACAGCAAATTTGAGATCACTTGTCAAGCGAACGGCAAGTTCACTGACGGACAAGAACCAAAGCCGGTGTCTTGCGGAAACGCCCCGAGTCGTGACAAGGCGACAACTGCTCCAGCTTCATATCATTACAAACAGAAAGCACTTTACACGTGTTTGAATGGATATTCTGCTGATGGTGAACCATCTGGGCCCAAGACCTTCGAGCTGGAGTGTCTCTTCGATGGCACTTATGATGGGCAAGATGGCTGTCTCCCAGTGAAGTGTGGATCTGTGGACACCCCTCCTCACACAAAGCAGATTGATGACTCAGCAGGGAACAAGCACACTTCCCTTGTGTACGGGCAGGTGTCTGCTTTCGAGTGCAAGCCTGGCTGGTCGAATGATGGCATCCTTTTCAGCTCTGACATCCATGGCGATGTTGTGTGTCAGGCTGACGGCTCTCTGCACTACCCACCTGAGTGCCAAAATGTGGATGATTGCGTCTCTGCTCAGAACAATTGTGCTCCGAACGGAAAGTGTGTTGACTTGGAGGACCCTTCTGGTGTGCACGAGGAGGACTTGAGGTGCAAGTGCAACCCAGGTTTCAAAGACAATGTCACAGAAGGGGGAATCCACTACTGCTACAACATTCCAGATTGTCCAGAAAGTCAGATTTGGCCACCCAAATCTTCACCTGCATGTGAACCGGGCAGCTGCCATGATTTGGTTCTTGATTATGAATGTGATTGTCCGGCTGGCTACTATGAGGATGCAAACCCCGAGAAGGATTGGAGGCACGATTGCCTTCCTGTGTTGTGTGGTGCTCCGCCTTCTGTTGACCATGCCAAGACCAACAAAAAAGGCGAGGACATCTATTTCGACGATGACCAAGTGACATACACTTGCAATGAAGGCTACACGCTGAGTGGCGTTGCTGGTACTGAGGATACATTCCACATTCGTTGCCAGGCGGATGAGAGCTTCTCTGCACATGCAACATGCAATCCTGTGCAGTGCGGTCCCGTGCCAGTGGTGGATCACTCTCAGTTTGCAACTGGCTCAGAGCTGGTGTTTCCGCAGACCATGGATTATGAATGTGATGAGGGTTATTCTACAGACCAAAAGTACATTGCAGGCTTCCTTCAGCTGGACAGGCCTCATCACACTGCAAGGAATGCGACGCACTTAATCGCCCATGAGGCAACCCGCAAGCTTGGCAAAAAGGTTGAGAACACAGAATTTTCTACTGAATGCCAATCAAATGGCGAGTACACTGATGTGCCAGAATGCCTCCCGGTGAAGTGCCCCAGCATCTCGTCCCAAGATCATGTGGTTTCAAATGCTGACGGAGGCAAATTGGTGTATCCGCAGGATGTGGCGCAGGTTTGCAAGGCTGGCTTTGCACTGGATGCATTTGCCCACGACAACAAGGATTACACAATCAAGTGTTTGTCCAATGCTGAGTTGGGCTTCGTGGATAACTCTGGGCAGACTTTCGAGCAACTTGGGAGTGAAGGTTGCACGCACATCGACTGTGGTGATCTTCCGCGTCCGAAACACGCCGAAGTGAAGGGCAGCACGAAGTTTGGGGGGAGTGTCCAGGTAACTTGCAACACTGGGCACACTGTGAGCCAGGCTTGTGGTGACACTGAGGGTAACGGTTTCTACAGCTTTGCGTGCCAGACCACTGGTGATTACAGCGATCACCCAGATTGCAAGGCTGTTCGATGCCCAACACCACCGACCATTGGATTTGCATCATTTGATGCAGGCGAGTTTTTCTTTGAAGATCAAATCATCTACAGTTCGCAGGACGGTTACACTCTGAATGGTAAAGCCAATGGTGATCGCTCCTTCGCCATCACGTGCGATGCAGATTGCACATATTCAGGTCACCAAAGCTTTCAGCCTGTGCAATGTGGCAGTCCACCCACGAAATCCCACAGCTCTCACCCAGGCATCGAACGAGTTTTTGAGCAAATTGAGCCTTACACATGCAAGACTGGATATACAGTCACTGGGCAGGCAACGGGACCCAAAGCGTTCGATTTGACTTGCACCGCGAAAGGGGAATATGACGGAGAAGACGGTTGTGTGCCAGTTGACTGCGGGAATGTGGTGATTCCTTCACATTCTGATTACACTGGCTCCAAGAATAAGTTGGTTTTTCCTGAGATAGCTGAGTTTGAATGCAATCCAGGATACTCTCTGAACGCTAAGATGGATGGTGGTGTTGATTTCAGCACGCACTGCATGGCTGATGGTCAGCAGAGTGCTCATGACGGATGCCACAACAAAAACGATTGCGAGGGAAACAAATGCGGCAATGGTGAATGCATTGACCACGAGAAGCCCACCGGCAAGCACCTGGATGACTACCACTGCCAATGTGAGAGTGGATACGAGGAGAAGGTTGAGGATGGGTACAGAGTTTGTGGAAACATTCCTGACTGTCCCGAAGGTGCGTGTGAGCCTGGTCACTGCGAGGACTTGGTGAATGATTACAAGTGCCACTGTGATGAAGGTTACTACGAAGGTGAGAACAAGGAAAAGGGCTGGGAGCACGACTGCTTGCCAGAGCCCTGTGGCACTCCAGCAAAAGTTCCCCATGCCTCCACTGACAAGGCGGGCACTGACATCTTCTTCAATTCAAATCCGGTGCCATACACTTGCGATGAGGGGTACACATTGGATGGTGCCGCAAAAGGCAACATTGAGTTCGAGCTGACTTGTCAGGCCACGGGTCAATTCTCGAAGGCACCCACTTGCCATCCTGTGAGCTGTGGCGATGCTCCTCATGTTGACCATTCTAAGGGACCTCCTGGAGAGCATGTTTTCCCTGAAACTCTGACTTACGATTGCAATGCTGGCTACTCGATCAACAGCAAAGCTTCAGGAGCAAAATCCTTCGAGGCCAAATGCGAATCCGACGGTGCATTGTCTGGCATGGAGACTTGCGATGCTGTGCAGTGTCCTTCCATCCCCACACAAGACAACGCAGAGTATGAAGCAGAAGCCAAGCTTGTTTTCCCACAAAAGATCACTGCGACTTGCACAACTGGACATGCGCTCCGTGAAGATGAGCATGATGCAGTCACTTACGACATTTCCTGCGCAGATGATGGTAAATTGGCCTACACTGATGATTCGGGATGTAAGCCAATCAGTTGTGGACCAATGCCAAAAGTCAACAATGCAGATGTGTCTGGCTCTCACCTTTTCGGTGAAGAGGGTGCAGCAGATTGCAAGGTTGGATTCTCCACTGACAGAACGACAAACAAGGCAGCCCAGATGTTCACATTCCATTGCCAGGCGGACGGCAGTTTCAGCACCATCCACAAGTGTCAGCCTGTGTCATGCGGTGAGCCTTCAATAATTGATCACGCCGAGGATTCAGCAGGAAAGACGGAGCAATTTTTCCAGGATGAGATGACTTACACACTTGCTGAAGGGTACACATTGTCTGGCCAGCATGACGGACAGAAGACTTTCAAAGTTGAGTGCCTCGACGACGGCACATTCACAGAATTGAAGATTCCACTTCCGGTGGAGTGTGGACCAGCACCAAAGCGCAAACATGCGCACACAGAAGGTACTGAATTTGTGTTTTCTCAAACTGCCGAATACACTTGCGAGCAAGGTTACAGTTTGGACGGAAGGCACAGTGGAGACACGGCTTTCCAGCTGACCTGCGAGGCCAGTGGCGAGTACAGTGGACCTGAAGGTTGTGTTCCAATTGAGTGTGGGGACATCATCCCTCTGAAGCATGCCACACAGGTTGCTGATCAGGATGGTGAGAAGCACACTTCGCTTGTATTCCCGCAGTATGCGCGTTTCGAGTGCGAACCTGGTTACTCGAGAGATGGCGTGTTGGGCAGCACTTTGACCGTCATAGACATGTCGTGTCAGAAGACCGGTGAAATCACTGTTCCTGCTGAGTGCATCAATATGGACGATTGCATTTCCCCAGAGAATGCGTGCAGTCCTGATGGCCGTTGTGTTGATGCTGAATCGCCTACCGGCAAACACGACAGGGATTTCAGCTGCGAATGTGACAGCGGCTTTGCGCAAGCCATCATGGGTGAGTCCATCAAGCACTGCGAGAACATCCCAGACTGTCCAAAGGGTGCTTGCGAGCCAGGATCCTGCCATGATTTGGTCAACGACTATGAATGTGAGTGCCCATCCGGATATTTCCAGGATGCGAATCCTGCAGAGCAGCTTGATCACGACTGCTTGCCGGAGGAATGTGGACCTCCTCCTAAGATCAAACACGCCTCAACATCTATTAAAGATTCAGTTTTCTTCGATTCTGAGCCAGTCCCATTTGAGTGCTCGACAGGGTATACGCTTGACGGCACTGCTTCTGGACCGGTGAGCTTCACTGTCCAATGCGAAGCAACTGCTTCTTTCTCGGATCCCACTCGCAACTGCAAGCCAGTGGAATGTGGTCCTCCCCCCAAGGTTGACCACAGCCTCGCAAGTGAAGAAGGCGGGCTGACATTTGAACAGACGGTCGAGTATACATGTGCCAAGGGGTACTCCACTGACGGTTCAGTGGAGGCCAAGTCTTTCACGGCAACTTGCAATGCTGATGGCGAGTTTGACGGTTTGTCAGCTTGTGAGCGGATCATCTGCATGCAGAAGGTCCCAACGCAGCCTCACGCATCTGTGATGGAAGATGGCGAAACGCTTCTGTTTGAGGAGAAGGCCGATGTTGTGTGTAATGCTGGTTATGCGTTGGATGCCCACGACCTGAGTCTGAATGCTTACGAAATTGAGTGCAAGGCAGATGGAGAACTTCATCACAGTGTCGATGGCGAATGCATCCCAATTGATTGCCTCGCCAGCAATCACGCTGGAGCAACTCCCGAAATCGCAGATGCCATCCTAAGTGGCAGTTCTCTGTTTGGGGAGAGAGTCACTGCCACTGGGCTGGCAGGTTTCACTTTGGATGGCAATTCGGCTGGTGATTCGGACTTCTCAGTTCAGTGTGGTGCAGATGGTGAATTCTCGCCATTGGAGCTTCCCAAATTTCAGCCTGTGCAGTGCAATGCTGTCGACTTTGATGAAGCAAAAGTCAAGGCCATTGAGGAGTGTGCAGTGCGGGGAGTTGTCGCACTCAAAGACCACAATGGCATGTACTGCCGGATTGATGCTGGCCATGCAGATGTCGTTTGCGATCAAGAGCACGCAGGTCCCAATGGCCAATTCGAGGCAGTCCCTCGTGGAGGCAACAAGCTTGGTCTCAAAGCTGCAAGTGGCAACTTTGTCACAGTGAACAATGGAAACTTGTTCAGCTCTGGCAAGTCACTGGTTGCTGACGCTGTGTTCGAAGCGATTGCGAATGGCGAGCATGCGGCATTCAAGACTGCAACGGGCAAGTTCATCAGCTCCACTGGAGGCAAGCTGGCGCTCTCTGGTTCGGGTGATGAAAACTCGCCAAGTCACAAGTTTACAATCGAAGGTACTTTCAGTGGTTTGCACATGGATGAGGCTTTCATTCAGACGTCTTTCCGCAAGGTGAACAACTCCCAAACTTCCAGAAGCAGCAAGTCGTCACTGAAGAGGACGAACAAGCAGGGCAAGCGCAAGGGCACCTCGATGTATGGTGACGCGGTGGTGTACCAATGCCGAGATGGTTTCCGAGCCATCACTTCTGGTGAGGCAACATTGGAAGATCCTGAAGAATTTACTTTGCTTTGCTCTGCATCCGGCGATCTTGTGGTGCCCCATGGCGGTGATTATCCTAGCTGTCAGCCGTTGTCGTGCGATGTTGAGGAGACTAGTGGATCAGATTTCAAAGTTTTCGAAAACTCAAAATGTCCTGGCTCAGAAGCAAACATCCTGGAGCAATTTGAAGGGTCTTCTGAGAAGTGCATGCAAGAATGTCGGTCTCTCGCTGGCTGCATTGGATTCCGTCGCTACGCTGAGACTGACAAGAACAGGGCTGGCACTTGTACATTCAAAGCCGGAGAATTTCAAGAAATTATTACCGATGGTAAGGATGGTAACCATGCTTGCTACAAGAAGACTGCAGAGACGGCCTGGGTTGCTCTCTTGGCCGAGGGTGAGACCTTCCCTCTGCGGCGTCTTGCTCATGCGCATCAGTCGTACTCCTGCATCACTGGATATTCTCTGGATGGTACACCTTCTGGTGGTACTGACTTCCAGGAGAAATGCTTGGGCACTGCTGAGATGTCCCGCGAAAACAAGTGCAAGGACATTGACTTCTGCGTGGACAACCATTGTGGCAAGAATGGTGAATGCCACGATGGACTTGTGGGCTACACTTGCAGCTGCAATGTGGGTTACAAAGTGGGTTTTACACAAGGGATTCTTCAAACTTGTGTGGAGATCAATGAATGTGACACAGAGGGAGGAACAGACAATTGCGACGGCGGCGGTTCACAGTATGGTGAATGTGTGGATGAAGTCAACGGGTACACGTGCAACTGCCATGAAGGTTACGAGGCCAGTGACGACGATGGCCAAGAAGTGTGCAAACCCATTGAATGCAATGCGCCTCCGCATATTGACCACTCCGGCCCAGCAAGTATCCCCAAGCTTGTGTACATGGGCACTGTGGATTACACTTGCAAACCCGGTTACACAACAGATGCGAAAGTTGATGGTGGTACTTCTTTCACTGGGACTTGTGGCGCGGACAAGGAGGTGTCGGGCCTTGAAGAATGCAAGGCCATTGAGTGTGGCTCCACACAGACGGTTAATCATGGCAAAGTGGACAAGAGTAGTTTGGTTTTCAAGGAGGAAGCAAAGTACTCCTGCGACGAGGGTCACACCACTACCGGTGCTGCAACAGGCCCGAAACATTTCGAGGTGAGTTGCCAAGCAGATGGCACCATCTCTGATGTGTTGGATTGCGTTAGAATTTCATGTGGGTTGCCTCCCACCCTCCCCAATGCTGGTGTGTCACAGGAGGAAGTGACATGGGACAACAAGGCCACGTATCGTTGCAAGGAGGGTTACACAGAAACTGGGGTTGCGGGTGATTCCGATACCTTCGAGATCACATGCAAAGAGGATGGAGAGTTTTCAGGACTTTCCAAATGCATGGCTGTTGAGTGTGGCTTCCCCAAGAAGATCAGTCATTCCGAAATGCCCATCCTTGAGTACGCATATCCTGAACAGTTGCAGATTGTTTGTGATGCAGGTCACACTGTCGATGAAGATCCTGATGGCGAAAGCACTTTCATTTTGCAGTGTGGCAAAGACGGCAAGTTCTCAGGTTATGAGGAGTGCAAGAAGGTCCGTTGTGGCACGCCGTCAGCAACTGACAATGCTGAAACCACGGATTCAGAGAAATTCTACACAGACATGGCCACATGGACGTGCAAGGATGGCTACTCTCTGGATGGCACTCCGGATGGTCCAAAGACTTTCCAGAAAGAGTGTGGTTCCACTGGTGAGTTTGGCACAGCGACTCCTTCAGACTGCCAAGACATTGACTTCTGCCATGGTGAGCCATGCACAGCCAACGGTGCTTGCACAGATTCGGGTGACGGTGTTCCGGCGCCTGGGTACTCGTGCGAGTGTTTCGAGGGTTTCGAAGTTGCCGAGCGAGCAGGAGGTGGTGAGAAGTGTTCAGAAGATGATTGCGCCGGAAATCCCTGTGGCGTAGGTGGTACATGCACGGACATGTCCGCACAGGGTGCGCCTGCAGGAACATATGCGTGCGCATGTGACGACGGTTACGAATTGGTGGAGGAGACTATGGGTCAGCCAACTTGCAGAAGAAGGGAGTGTGGCATTGTGCCTGCGCACACGATGCAGAATTTGATGCTGGGCGATGATGGAAATCCTTCATTGACTGTGAAGACCTGGTTGGGGAATGATCCAGAAATTGACGTCTTGTACAGCATGCCTATCGTGTTTTCCTTCGATTCTATTGAATTCACTTGCGCAGATGGCCACTCTGCTGACGGAACCACTCATGCGGAGAGCAAGACTTTCAACGTGCGGTGCGAGGGATCTGGACTCTTCGATAAACCGCTCACAGGAGATCACAATTACTGCCTCCCCATTGAGTGTGACAACACTTTCTTGCCAGAAATCTCGCATGCAGAAGCCAAAGATCCGTTTGGAAAGTACGTGTTTGGAAACAAGGTCGAGTTCGAGTGCCGGTCAGGTTACACACTTGGTGGCAAAGTGGGGGATCCAGCATCTTTTGAATTGGATTGTTTGGCGGATGGCACTTACACTGAAGACACTCCTTCCTGTTCGCCGGTGCCTTGCACAGTGCCCACGTTTGATCACGCCCATGCATCAACTGAGGGTGTTGTGCACTACAATCAAGGGGTAACCTTTCTGTGTGACGATGGCCACTACATTGGAGGTGCTGTCAGCTTGAGCACCAAGTCTTGGAATGGAGTTTGCCAGGCCAATGGTGAGCTGGACATGGATGTGGCAGGTCCCAACTGTATGCCTTGCAGCTGTGGTGTTCCATCTGCAGCAGATAATGTGGAGCTTCTGGAGGTCACTGTTGACTCGACTCAGCCTTGGCCTGAGGGCCAGAGTGCCTTCTATCGGGACTCTTACCGAGTAAAATGCCCTGACGGCGAGACTGTTGGCGGTGTTGCAGGTGGGAGCACTTTCTTCGACAAGGTCTGCCAACACGACGGTGAGTTTTCAGCAGGTGCACCAACTCATGGAGATTGTGGACCACCTAAATTCCAAATTGTTGCCAAGGTTGTCGATGCCCAGAACGGTGACATTCGGCTGCCTGGTGCAGCAGTGAAGTACACGAGCAAGGCGGATTCTGCGGTTGTTTTTTCAGCCACAGCCAATGACAATGGTGTGTATGATTTGGCTGTGGAGGGAGGCGAATATCACATCGAGGTGAGCAAGACTGGGTCTATCGCTTACGACAAAGATCTTGCTGTGGCGAGCAACATCAACATCGGGCAAGGAGGTGATGCTGCATTGTCCAAAGAACTTGGTCCTGGGGAGTACCGAGTTGTGTTAACCTGGAACCGGCATGCCGAAGATCTTGATTCTTGGACGTTTTTCGACACTGGGTTCGACAAATACATTGCTTACTTCAAGAGGAAAAACTTTGGTTACTCTTCGGGTATTGAAGCAGCATTGGATTGGGATGACGTGGATGGTTTTGGCCCAGAGACTTCCACTTGGAGCAACATTGGTCATTGCACACACGCGTGTTTGATAAAGTTCCACGTGGACAATTACACTCCTGAAGATGGTGCGATTGGAGAGTCTGGCGCTATCATCACCGTCTACAGGGGAGATGGTGTTTTCAAGACGTTCACTATTGACGAACCTGGAAATAATAACCGTGGTAAGACTGTATTCACAATGGATGCTTCCACGGATCCTCCAGAAGTGTGGGAAGGAAACATGATCCCGGGCGCTTTCCTTGATGCATGGGCAATGGATTACGACTACTGGGACATGTATGGAACTGGTTGGAACAGGTGCCCCAATGGACATATTTTGTATGGTTTTGCTGCCAGTGAAGCTTATGGGCTGTACGGTTTTGATGAGGTCCAGTATTACCAAGTCCAGAATTATAATGATGGTGATGTCCAGAAACAGGAGATTGACTGGACTGGGCTGTTGGCGGCAGGGGATGACGCCAAGTGCCCCGATGGTTATTTCATCCAGGGATTGTACCGAACGGGCAGTGCCTTCGATGCCGTTTCTGGTGCACACCAGATTGTGAAAGCAGAATGTGTCGCATACTCGTCAACCCCAGCTTGGGGCAAATGTGAGTCAGTGGATCTTGGTGAATGGTTCGACCAAGATTGGGGAGGCTACATGGAGTGCCCTCATATCGATGATGCGGCATCGGCATTGGTTGGTTTCAGTTATGTCGGTCCACAGGATTCGCTGCATCCAACTTTGACGGGTCTTAAACATGCCCATTGCTGCGTGATGCCAAAGTCAGTCAAGTCAATGCCCGCGGATTGCGCAGATGTCCAGTTCTGCAAAAACAAAGTTGGTGATCAGAAGTGATTTCAATCGTCATTGGAATTTATTTGAATTAAA
>Ga0247582_1000056_pt1 | contig 12317 bp, 12 predicted proteins | sample 41RmetaT_FD_189971 | JGI IMG/M metagenome (GOLD analysis project Ga0247582, IMG submission 189971) | Metatranscriptome of seawater microbial communities from Monterey Bay, California, United States - 41R (Metagenome Metatranscriptome) | ecosystem: Environmental > Aquatic > Marine > Coastal...
GCGACGAGGTTCCTATACCGACATTGCCGCCACTAATAGTCATTTGTTGACTATTGTTTGTAAAAAACTCTAAAGTTCCGTTTGATTGCTCTATTCTTTCGTGAGAATCGTCCCACTGTAAGGAATACCCTGCAGAAAGTTTTATGTGGCCGTTGCTTACGTCCATGCCTGAGCTATTGATGCGCATACGCTCTGTGCCACCATTAACAGCAAACTGCATAGCATCGATACTATGGTTATATTGAATAAAACCTGTATAAACATTTGTTCCAGTATTGCCATCAGCAAAATACAAGGTACTTGCACCAGTTGTAGAAGCATTTATGCTTACAGTGCCGTTTCCTGAAAAGCTATTTACAGAAAGCTGTCTATCAGGCGACGTAGTACCCAGACCTAACCGTGAAGTGTCCGCGTCCCAGTAGAACTTCTCAACCTGCGAAGAGTCTTCAAACGATACATCGCCGCCACGGACGTTAAAGGTACCGTCCGACTCCAGTTGCATAGCAACATCCTGGGGAGAGCCCCTAGTGCCCCAAAAGTTGCGGTCGTTAATGGGATCGTAGGAATAAACAACGTGACTGCTGAGGCCGTCTGACGTTTTAGTCTGGATGTTTATCCCGCCGTATGTTGACGTATCTTCTCCATATAAAGACTGGTACAACGTAGGCTTAAAACTGCCGGAGGTTTCCCATGCCATGCGCATACGAGAGCCGCTGTTGTCACTTTCGACAAACTCAAGCGCAGGTTGTGCTCCAGTAATGAATACGTCTTCCGTAGTACCGTCTACAGAAAGGACTGTGTTGATAGATCCTGTTACGTCGATGCCTGAAGCGCTTGTGGCTAAACGGGCGGTATTGTTGTTATATAAGGTAACAGCACCGTCTTTAACAGCACTTACCATATTTTTAGCTGAGTTTCCTGACGTTAATAAAACAGATGTGCCATCTGTATCAATATAAAGACTGCCAGTGCCAGCGTCTTTTATCCAACTTTCCGTGCCTGAGTGATAAATCTGTAGGTCGCCACTCGTACCAAAGACAGCCTTGTCGTTGTCTGCAAACAAGATGTCGTTGCCGTTAGACTCAAGATCACCACCAAGCTGTGGACTTGTGTCGTCTACTACATGAGCTAGTCCGCCCTGAGAAGCGTTTGTAAAGGAAAGAGTGCCTGAGCCATCAGTAGCCAGTACTTGACCGCTATTGCCGTCTGCTATTGGGTAAACAAGGCCATCAATAACTACACCGTCAAGAGAGTCAATTCTGCTTTCTGAAGCTGATATTCTAATATCTTCATTGAGAGTCGTTGCAACTCCTAGCACCACAGTCTTAGTTGAAAGATTTACAGTAAAGTTAACTACGTTACTATAACTACCGCCTTCCGGCTTCCTTTCAACTTTTATGTGGTCAGATACAGCAGGGCTGTCAAACGTATATATAAAGTTGGTTACACCAGCCGCATTGTCTTCAAATGTCTTGCTTTGAGAGTGATGGTAAATTTCAAGGTCAGCCCCAGTAGAATCGCCACGGCCAAACGATATCTTGTGGTTGTCAGCTATTTCCAAGTCGTTAGTAAATGTTCGACCTGTGTACTTAAACTTGTTGTCGTTTTGCTTGTCCATGATAAACAAGCCAGCTTGTCCCGGAGACAATTGAGCGATAGCCGTTGATTGAGCGCTGTTGTTGTAAACAAGAATATAAGGATAGCCAGAGGTAGTCGCTTCGTTGTTTTTGACGATAATTAAACGACCATCATTAATTTCTTGTGCGTCACCTGTTGGAGTGTTGTCTGGCAAAAATACAGCAAGACCGCCCGCAAGCGTGTGCGTTAGATCGTAGTGAGTTCTTCCAGCGGTTCCGCCAATGTTGTACGGGCTTGAAGTAATGGTCTCAACTACAGTATCGCCAAAGCCAAACTTAGCTATCCCAGTTGTTGCTTTAAGGTCAACATAAGAAGGGAGAAAACTGGTTGTTTCATCGTAAAGACGGATAAACTGGCGTCGTGAAGTAGAGCCATCGGGATCTGCTGTGAAATAAAAGCCTTTATCGACTGTTGGATAAATTACGTTATCAACACTTGGCATAATGCCCGTCAATAAATTAAATGGCCGAATGATCTTTATGCTTCGTCCGCTTACAGGTGCGGTGTTAAACGTAACGGTTGAGGTTGCGCCATCAACATTGTCTAAATCTGAAACTGTATAGTCAGTCGTTAGCGTATAGTTTGCGCCTGAACCGTCGTCCACATAAACAACAAGGTCACTTGCTACCTGAGCGTATGGCCCGGTGAATATTCTGGTACTTCCATCTACATTCGTATAGTACTTAGCTACGTCTTCGTCTGTGGTGAACGTACAGTTTTCTAGCTTGCCAGATGAAATTTGGTTGTTCTTGGTATCAGTAACATTTAAGAAAGTTTGTCGTGGACGATAAACGTACAAATGCTCACAATTAATAGAGTCAACGCTATCAAGATCAACAAGCGGACCAGTCATGTATGGTCCGTACATGAATGAACTAGTCATCCGTAAGTTTCGGATTTGTGCAGAAGCTGAACCGCTTCCATCTCCTTTGATAAAGGACCGGCCTCTAACGCCTACGTTTTCCTGATATACGTTATCAAATAGCAGTTGCTGTAATGTACCGCCATCGGCATAGAAACCGTGGTTATTACAGTTTTGTATTGCGCTGTTTTTTACTGATACGTTTACAAATGTGCCTTCATTCCAGCGAACGCCGTTACTAAAGGAATCGATAAGCGAGTTAGTAATATTCCATAGACCTGCAAAGTAGCCTGTGCCGCCAGTTATGCCGTCACCTGTGTTGTTTACCGGATCGTTTGCGGTTCCTACTGTGTCGCTAGGTCCGTATATAAAACACTGGTCCATAGTAAAGAACCAAGCATTCCTAATCTTTAAACCGCTTCCTCCAGTGTTGAACTGCTTAAAGCTACAACTACTAAACGATATTCCGGGGCAAGACTCAGACGTTACAATATACCCCGTATTATCGGCGATGAAAGTCATGCTCTCGCCGCGGAAGTTTCTAGCGTCCGTGTTTGAGAATGCGCCACCGGGCTCGACAATAAGTCCGCTACCGCTAGACGTAGACTCTAAGATCGAGCCATAAATTCGGGTAGGCTCTGTTTTGAGGAACTTGAGATCAGAAAGTCCTAGCTTTCCAGTCCCCAGAAATACAAAACGACCATCACGGTTGTTAGACGCAATGTTAATCGTCTTTTGAATGGTGATGACAACGTTGTCAGTACCAACCGGCGGCTCGCTACCTACATTAAATACTACTAATTTTTTCCCAATATCGACTGTAAATGCCGTTGACGTAACACCACCAACTGTTACTGAAACATTAGAAGAGTCTGGCACAACTGTGCCGTTGTAGGAAAACTCTCTGGTTGCTACTCCGCCAACGATACTGCCGCTATGTGTTGTGACGGTGCTACCTACAGGTGCTGAAGGAATATTTCCTGCGGTAAACGTAACAGTGCCACCAGTGTCAGAACCAACGCCTGATACTGTATAGTGAGTGTTAAGTGTTTGCTCTACGCCTTCGACTGTTACTGTTAAGTCTTCTTCATCTGCAATGTACCAGCCAAAATCAAAGTCATCTGTTGTTCCGTCACCAACATATACATTAGTGCCTTGGAAAGCAGTGTTATCAGTTTGGTCATGGTACAAGCGAAGCGTGGTGTACTTGTAATGACCAGCTGGGAAGAAGATAGTCTGGATTTCACGTGTAGACGCATGGTTGATTGCGTTCTGGATAGACGTGGTGTCATCGGTTGTACCGTCACCCGTAGCGCCAAAGTCAGTAACGTCAAGGTAAGTAGAGCTAGGCATGTCCTCAAACGCGGCAACGCCAGCGCCATTGGTCATCAATACCTGTCCGTCTGTGCCGTCTGTCGCTGCATAAGTTACAGCGCCTAGAGTTGCACCAGCAAAGGTAGGGCTATCAGTAGTAGCAACGCCTTGGTTCAGCGTCTTAACTGCTGTGATGTTAGTTAGCTCAGAGTCCATCAATGCGCCAGCAGCTGTAACGTTAGCAGTGTCGGTTACGTCTGCTGAGGCTTCTACTGTGTCTAACTTAGCACCGTCAACAGAAACATCACGACCGTCTACAGTGTTAAAGTTAACGTCTGACGTTGTGTTAACCACTTGGTTTAGCGTCTTAACTGCTGTGATGTTGGTTAGCTCACTGTCCATTACAGCACCAGCGGCTGTTACGTTAGCTGTGTCCGTTACGTCAGCGCCAGCTTCAATGCCGTCAAGCTTAGTACCGTCAACAGACACGTCCCGACCATCTATTGTTGCGTTAACTGGGACAGTAATATTGCCGTTAACAGAAACATTTCCTTCAAAACTAGGATTGTCTTTGTCCGCTTTCGTAGCGCTTGCTGTGGCAATATTGTTAAATTCTGTGTCAAACTCAGTGCCTCTAACAATTTTATTAGGATCTCCGGGATTTAACGTATCCTTAGAAGCGAAGTCTGTTGTTTTAGTATAGTTTGACATTTAAATTTCCTATAGCAGAAAAATAAAGAAAGGGGGCCATGAAGACCCCCCTGAGGTTTTAGGCGTCGTGGACAGCCAAGATCAGTCCTGCTTCTGGACGGTATACCTGAACACCATACAGAGTGTCAGCAGTGTACAGCGTTGAGAGATACTCTTGCTTGTACTGAGTCTGTGAACGTACAGACATCTGCTCTGCGTGAACGATAGCTTCTTTCTGCATCATAATGCAACCACGTACATTGGACTCAAGTGTTGGGCAGTTAGATGAAACGTAAACATCTACGCCATACAAGTTACCAATAAGGCCAGTGTTAACAGTCTGTCCTGACACAAAGTCAGAAGACGAGAACCGCTCAGTACCCATGATGGTGTTGCGTACTACAGGGGGAACGATAATGCAACGTCCGTCCATTGGTACATCAGCATCGTCGAGCAACTGAATAGCTTGACGGAAGCCAGCATCAGTGAAAACATCACCAGCAGCGACAGTTGAAGCAGCAAAGGCTGTCAGTGGAGTACCACCAGCAGAAGCAGCGTCAAAGTAGTAGCTGTTGCTGTTAACCCAGTCAGCACCAGAAGGAGCAGCAAGGTCAAGAGTACCGTTACCAAAACCAGTAGCAGCGTTCATAAGGTCAGTGTCGACCTTAAGTGCAAGGGCATAACCAGCGTCTTCTGTGTAGAACTGACGGAGGCTGTTAAGCGCCTGTACTTCTACAATGTCTTCAATCAGACGTGAGTACTCAAAGTGACGGTTAACGTCAATCAACAACTCAGTGTTAGAAGTCTGCTGAATAGTTACAGTAGTTGCTGCACCCTTTTCAGAAGCTGCTCCACGAGTAGGCTTAGGTACGTGAATACGGTCGCCTTTTTTGCCTGACATAGGAAGCTTCTTGACAAGAGGAGCCATCTTCAGGTTCTTTTGGTACGCGGCAATGATTTCATCACTCCAGATTTCTGGAATAAAAACAGCAGCGTTTGCTTTAGTAACTGTGTTACCGGTAGTTGGGACTAATTCAGCCATGATAATCTCCTAGATTATTTTACACGACCCTCCGCATACGCTGCCATGATCTCATCGGCTAATGCTGTATAACGGTCGGGGTCAGTTCTCATAAGTTTAATAATATCGGCCCGACGATATATCTTCTTCCTAGTCGTTTCGTTACTGCCTCGTGCATTACCTGTGTTTGCAGACTTAAGTTGTTGCTTACGTGCCTGTTTTTCAACAACGGCGGTTTGCTGAGTAACTGCCCTACGCTCTTTCCAGAGTGTAAAAAGTTCATCAGCTGCGTCAGCATCATACTGTTGGTCAGCAGCTACAAACAATTGAGTCCTAATCTTTGAAGCTTTAATCCATTCTGCAAACTTGGCATCACCAAGAATCTCTTGCATATCTGGATGTTTTGTATTAAGAGTAGCCAACGCAGCTTGTTGCTTATACTGTACTGTATACTCTTCTGCTTCTCTAATCTTAGGATGATTCTCAATTGCACGATTAACAGCACCTTGTGGATCAGTGAAGTAATCTATATCCTCTTCAGGCTCAACGGTTTGTTGAGGTGCTTGTGTCGTAATACTTTGACTAATGTAGTCATCTACGACTTTACGAAGTTCTCCTACCTCACCGGACTGACGACCTAAAAGCTTTTCAGCTTCTTGGTGCATCTGTACAATTTCTTCCATCGACTTACCTTGGTACTTCTCTGGAATGGTAGACTGCTCTTGAGGTTGTTCAGTTACTTCTTCTTCAAACTGAGTCTCATTTACTTCTTCGTTTATATTATCCACATTTTCCATTTCTGGTTGTGGGTCAACTAATGTTGCTCTTGACATTATTAAGCTCCGTGATTATAATCATTATGGAGTTATCATTTACTACCTGCTTTTTCGTGTTCCCTAGTCCATTTAATATGTGCTCCGGGGAATGAACCATCGGAGCCGTTAAGGTGGAAAGACGGGGCAGATACCATTCTTGTAGCGTTAGCACCACAACCGCACCTACTGGTTGTAGTACCTGACGTTACAAATTCTTCAAAGACGTGACCGTTAGTGCAACGGAAGTCGTATATTTTATACATCTACAGGGCCTTCTTCTTCGGCCTCAGCTTGATCTCTGGCAGCTTCTATAGTACCCTGTAAATTAATTATAGTAGCAAAAGCAGCTACTTGGCCTTTACGATAATGTAAATCTTCTACGTCTTTTACACTTTGTATATCAGCCAGTTGTTGTGCGTTAGCAGAAAGCTCTTGGATGAGTTGTTTGAAACCTTCGTGATTGAAGAGTTCGTTGTAGTTGTTAAAATAAGTTTCAAGCTCAGTTGTCATTAGTTTCTCTAAAGTTGTTAACTATAGTTTAATTATATCATACTTTTTAAGGAATGTCAAGCTTTTCTAGTGGTTTTCCTGCGTTTACCAGAAGCTGTGACTGCGTGTTTTATAGCCTTTGGTCCTGTTTTACGTGTAGCAGAGGACTTCTTTTCTGCTGCTGTCATCTTGGCCGCTACAGCCTTGGGTCTACAGGAAGGGTACGGGCGTTTCTTCTTTTCCTTACCACTACGCCCACACTTCTTACCCGTCTTAACGTCCACCCATTCTTCATCAAACCATTTGGTTAGACCTTTTTTGGGACGTTTAGCACCTCCTGTAGAAACCTTTCTAGGCATAAGTACCTCCACGTTTCTTGTACTCACGAGTTAACCATGCAGAAGCATAAGCAGAAGGCCATACATCAAACTTACGTTTAGCCTCTGCTTTTACCCTAGAGTACAATGCTTTGTTCTTAGGGGTAGGCCCTGATTTTTTCTTAGGTTTTGCTTTAGGCATTATTTACCTCGTCTACTTCCTGTGCCTCTACTACGCTTTACAGGCATGGCTTTCTTTTTCTTTTTGGCCGGTGGTCGCCCAACTTTATTTCCGTATGTTCCTGTTCCGTATGGCATAACTATCTCCTTACCATTTTTTACATGACCAGTATCTAGCTGTTAGCTTACTGGGTGGACTGGTGTCGCACTTGTGACGCGCTCTGAAGGACTTACGGCGTTCAGGTTGGTCCTTCTTAATACTCATGTTTTGATCGCCAAAACGTATGGTTTTGACTGTGTCACCTTCCTTGGCAACAACTACAAACTTTTTAGTTTTGTGACTAGGCGTCCGCTTTGGCTTGTTGTACCCGCTTACTCCTGCTCGTGCTAGTCTTGGGTCTGCTTTCTTTGGCATTAGATAATTCCTCCACCTTGGTTTCCAGTTGGTTCAGTTGGTCCTCTAGGACTTTGAGGCGCTGGAACGTCCCTTTGAAGTGGTCGTTGACTTGGTCTAGCAGAGACTGCATTTCTTGTTGCGTTATTAACATTCTTTTTACCTTCTATTTGCTTTTCTTTAAGGAGAGTATCGGCCACTTTCATACGGCGTTCAAACTCTTTATCTTCAGCGTCACCTTCTTTAAGGTTTCGAGTAATAGCATTGATCTTATCAATTTCTAGTTCTTGAGGCACAACAGCAGCCTCCGCAGCCAACTTAGCAGCCCGTGCTTGTGACTCTTGAGCCTGAGCAGACAGTGCTTGAGTCTGTGATTGCTGGAACTGCATCTGCAACTGCTGTGCTTGTTGTTGCATCTGTTGTGCTTGTGGGTTAGGCTGTGAAGCTTGAGCAAGAGCCGTAAGTAATTCTTCACGGTTAGACAAATTCATATTGTCAATAACAGATTGAATCAATGTGTTATACAGCGGTGAATCTTTACCCATCGTCTGTAACAGCTGTACTAACTGAGTAACTTCGTACTCTCTTGCAATAATACCCAAAGTACTACTAGCGTTAAATTTATAATCAGCAACAGGGTAATTTTCGGGGTCAAATTGCATGTACCTATAAGCTGCTTTCTTAACAAAAGGAATCAAGAAAGATTGTTGGAAGTTAATTAGTGTGCGTTTATGACGTTTAATAACAGCGCCAAGAGACATACTAATACCAGCGGCAGTAGACTCGCCGTTAACCTGACCTGCAATTCCTGCTGAGTCAACGGCACCTGTTGCTTGCTGTACCATTTGCTGCAAGGCTCCTGCCTGAGCAAAAGTAATCTGATTAACCTGCCCAAAGTTGAAAGGCTGAAGTACTTCACGAGGGTCTCCGTTAGTTAGGATCATCTTGCCGGGACGTACTTCAGGTTTAGAACCCCTTGGTAATCTTGTCGCGTCAATTGCCATCATTGGGTGGATAGTCAGACTTAGTGCGTCAATACGGGCACGTAACTCAGTGTCAAGTGCCTTTTGACTGTTATAACCTTTTTCACATACACCACGTCCCCAGAAGCGTCCGGGTACTACGTCCCAAGGAAATGCTACTACAGGTCGGTCTTGCATCATGTACGGATTAGCTTCTGCCTTCAATAGTATACCGCCGTTAGCGATCACTACAATGGCTTCTACGTACTTTGATTCAGACCCTTCCTCTTTTACCAGTTCTTCCTCATCGTCGCTCATAGACGCATCTAGAAGCTCTCGTGGCACTAAACCATAGTATTTAGTCAGTCTAACCTTGTCGTCATTATAAATAGTAAGGTCTTGGTCAGGCTCTAGATCTGTGTCAGGAGCGGCGTTACCAACATATACGTCACGATAAACCCCTTGTTCTTGAAGAAGTTCTACTTGGTGGCTGCTTACAAACTCATCAACAGCCACACCCATAGCGTCTTCAATAGATGTTGCTACAGGGTCTATTAGGAAGTTCTGAGGCAGTACAGGTTTAAGCTTTACAGCCACACGTTCAGTAATGTTTACGCCAACTGCTTGTAACTCACCTCCCATTATAGGCTGAGTAGCAGGAGCCATGTCCTTCATCTCTTCAATAATGATTTCACCAATGCCTGTACCAAAGACTGCTGAGTTAATCAAGCACTCTGCAACAGCCTTACGTACCATACAGTTTTCAAAGTCTTCCGTAAGCTTGTTACGCAGAAACTGTACGTCTTGTGGCTCAGTGTCACCCATGTTATCACTAACATCAAACCACTTACCACGACCAAATGTAGCTTCTTCTAACTCAGCAACATTAGACTCAACTGCCTGTTGTAGTGCAGGAGAAATAATACGGGAACGCTCAGACCCACGCTGACTGTCAGAAGGATCCCATTGACCACGCCATAATCTATAATATTCTTCAAATCTCTGTTCATAATTGCTTTCGTAGTTATCCCTCCAATCTTCACATTTAGTAATTACCCAATCCTCTAGAGACTCTTGGATCATCAATGGGTCTTGTTCATATAGTTCAGTCATATCAGTATCCCGCTACAATATCTAAAATTTCAGGCTCGTCAAAATCTAAGTCCCCTATACCGTAAGGGACATTAGCTAGTTGATCTATGTACGCAAGCGAGTCAACTAAATCGTCATGCGTCAATGGATCAGGAAACTGAAACAGTTGGTCAAGAAATCTACTGTTCCATTCGCCTTTGTTTAGAGTAATGGTGTTGTTTTCGAATCTACCCTGTAAACTCCACATTACCCTGTCTGTTTTCTTTTTGTTACCGTGTGTTAGTTCTTCAATTCTAAAGTACTGTGCATACTTTTTTTGTAGGTCCATAAGGGGTGACATAACTGCCTGTTTAGCAATTCCCCTTTCGATGCCAACAGAAATAGGACTGTAATCGCGCACAGCTTGGAAGATCTTGACAGCTGTTTCATCTAATGTCCAACGCCCATATATAATGTTATCTACAAACCAATTACCGTCGTCTCCTACTTTTACTATAGATATAGCAGTTTCGTCAAGCTTGGTGTTCTTTGTTCGCTTCTTGCCTACCTCTTCAAAGCCAGCCAAGTCGATTGCAATGTAGTAGTCACCTTGGTCCGGCTCTTCTCCAAAGCTAACCCAGTCTTCTTTAAACATCTCCGAACCACGGGCTTCAAACGACGCCATAAATTCTTGACGAAACGCATAAGAAGACATAGAGCGTTTTGCAATGTCGATTTCACTTGGGTCCAACAAAGGGTTATCGTATGAAGTAAAGTGCCATGCTTTGTAAGTCGGATCATCGTCTAGCTCTGCGTATTTGTATAGTTCATAGAAGTGGTTTCTTCCCATTGGTGTCCCAATGAACATCGCACTTCCCTTTTGGTCAGCCAGTGCAGGTCTCAAGATCTGCTCAAACACCTCTGGCTTCATGTCAGCATACTCGTCCATTACCAAGAACTTAAGGCTGACACCCCGCATTGTCTCTGGTCTGTCGGCACCTTTGAGGCTAATGGTAGCGCCGTTGACCAGCTTGATTTGCAAATTATTAATATGGCTACCAGAGATAACAGGGTGCCCCAATTCCATAAGGGTTTGCCACATGATGTCTCTGGCTTGTCCCTGAGTAGGTGCGACGTAAAATACATGGCCCTTGCCTGCTTGAAGTGCGATTACTATTAACAACCAAGCAGCGAGTCTGGACTTACCAGTACGTCGTCCTGCCGCAACAATTTTAAATCGTGTTTCGTCTGCCCAGACATCTTGTTGCCAAGGCAGTAGTTCAATATCAAGATCCATTAAAGCTTACAAGCACAGCTGGTTTTTCTATTAGTGTGAAAGTAACCGCCGCTTCTACGTTACCTGCTGCCGATGTTTTTGCTTTTACAGTTTCTTTTTCGTGTAGTGCAAAAATACCTAAGCTTGACTGACCGCCTAGTGTTTCTCTTGCTCCTCCACCGACGTTAGTCCCATCAAAAATGTACACTTGCGGTTCTAAGTGTGAAATTGTTATTTCGTCTCCAGTTACCGTACCTGCTGCTAGCGTTACTGTTTTTGTAGTAAGATTAACACTATATTGACTTGGGTTATCGAGAACAACCGTATTTTTTCTTACTTCAAGGTAAACGTCTGAAGCAGGACTAGTAAAACTGTAGGTAATGTTTGTAGTATTGGGGCTTGGAATAGTAGACTCACTTGCTTTTACTTTATCCCAATACAAGTCTACTGAGTTAGTAGAACTACTATGGTTAGCCACAAAAATATAATTAATACTACATATATAGCCGTCAGGAACAGCAAGTAACTCATGTAGGTCTGTGTTTGTTATTGTAAGATGCTGAGTATATATCATCAGTAAGTCCACATAACAGGAGTAGTGCCACGAGTGTCTACATGAATAAAGTCAGGAGAAACGCCTACGCCTGTGAAACCAAGTTTAAGGGCAAAGTTGACAAGCTTAAGGCGATCAGCGGCATTTGTTATTCTTATGTCTGCCGCGATCCCTTGGGCATGAGTTCCGGGAACCTCTTTCTTACGCTCTATTGAATGCAGTGTCGGGTGTCTGTATCCGCTAGTAATGAAGAAAGGAAATCCGCAGTATGCCCTTAACATGTCTAACTTCTCTAGGAACTCTAGTTCCATATTATTAGTGCCTGATTCTTGACAATCGAATTCTTCTCTGGTGAAATGCTTAAGAGTCATCTTCTACTATTTCTCCTTCGATTATACTAGGTGCCGTAACTTCAGCAGTACCTACGCCACTAATGTTGATCTGTATGGCACTTCTACCACCGTCTTTTACTACTTCTTTTTCAAAAGCACCTACAGGTAATATACGATCCATCACAAGTTTCCAAGCAGCAGCCTGATTCTTATGGTCATGGTCCAAAGCAGCATCAAAAATAGTCTCTAAGACTTTACGTGACTTAGGACTGGCCAACATTCTAGCTTTGTACTCATTGATTATCGCTGCGTCACCCTTGGGTCGGCCCACTACACCCTTATTTCCGGGCTTTACGGCAGCAACTTCTGACTTCCGGGGTCTACCACGACCTCTTTTTTTAAC
>Ga0247582_1000057_pt1 | contig 12293 bp, 14 predicted proteins | sample 41RmetaT_FD_189971 | JGI IMG/M metagenome (GOLD analysis project Ga0247582, IMG submission 189971) | Metatranscriptome of seawater microbial communities from Monterey Bay, California, United States - 41R (Metagenome Metatranscriptome) | ecosystem: Environmental > Aquatic > Marine > Coastal...
ATGGATTAAAATAGATAATCTCGCTTAAGTAAAACGTAATCATCTCCTTTGAAATACAAGGGAGGTAGATTTTCTAAATAACGATATTAAGATCGTGAAAACAAGCATATACCAGAAGTTGAAACGGATTTATACGAAGTTGACGTTGAAGCCATGTAGAGAGCTAAATGGAATCAAAATTACAGCAAGTTTAACATTGACTAACTTTTACTCGAAAGAGAAATTTACAACAATGACGATAATTCTTAGTTCAATTGGATCCCTCTTTATCATTATGATAATATATCATATGATAATTTCACACTTAAAGAATGGGCTCATAAACTCCCCCTTTCTGCAAGAGCTCTTTGCAAAGTTAATGATGAGCTTACTTATTAAAAATGTGAAGTTAAAAGTTTTGAAGCTTAAAAAGAAAGATTTTAAGTAGTATTTGATGACAAGTAAACAAAATCCCTTAAAAGAATTTTTATTTGTTTTGACATTGAAGATCCAAGAAACTATGCAAATAGAGTTGCAGATGCTCATAAAAGAAGACGTTTCGCTGACAGTCTTATAAGATTTAGTTTTTATATTGAAAATATGCCAATTTCTGAAAAAATTTATCCTGATTCTAATTAGATTGATAGAATTAAATAAATGTCTATGAATAAAAAATGGAATTAAATAGATACACATTTTTTACTTTAAGAAGTTAAAAAAGGCTATGCTTAAACTTTAAACTATATTACATTTGAAAAATTCATGTAAGATGGTAATCTAGATATGTTACCACACAATCTTAATCTTCCTAAAAAAGCAGTTAAAGAAATTCCATATTTTGGATTTTGTGAGTTAGATGCAAAAAAAGGAGCTAAAGAGATTTAATCTTTAGGAAACAATCAATTTTTTTCTTAAGAACCCATGACTTATACAGAAATTTTTAAAGAACTTTGTTAAAATTCATTATTTGTAAAAGTCGAATCAGTAACTTGCATATAGGAAATCATTGGATTTTGTGAAGAAGCAAATAAATCAAAATTCTTTTTGACATCAATTGAACATAGTTGTAGATTGGAAGAATTTAAAAATATGTAAGATTTGAACATATAATAAAATATTCTAAATATAAAAATAAATTGGCCAAATTAGATTTTTAATTCAATTAAACAACAATTTGGTAGTATTCAAGGTGGATAATTTAGCATAAGTGAAAAAATTGAAGAATTTGAGCAAAGTAAAGTTAAGAAATTCTTAATGATGTTAAAAGTTATAATGTAAGATACTTTACTTAAATTAACAGAAAATAGTTACATATCATTTGTCGATTATATTAAAAATAGAGTTCCAAAACAAACAATAATAGATGGAGTTGATACTGTTAAAAACACATATTATGATGGATCTACTTAAAATAAAGACCCTATTTTTGTAGTTGATATCTTAAAATCATTATAAACTAATGAATTCATTTATTCAAGTAACCCTTAATTTTATGCCACTACTATGATGCAAGTATTTGATAAGGCTGCAAATGACCTTTCCAAATTATAAAATTTAGAATGTAAAATCATTAATGAGATGGTTAAAAATAGTGATAGACTTGAAAAATATCTTAAAGTCCCTATTATTCCAAAAAAAGATCCAGAATCTGAATAAGGAGACAATCTTTGTAAAAAAATACAAAACCAAGAAAATGCATGGCTTTGGAAACTTAGAGAAGAATTGAAAGAATGCATTAATTAAGGAATTTTACCATTATAAGAATATTTATCGACTTTTGATATTTATAAAGATATTTTAGAAATCAACCCAATAGATTTCGCTGAATCTATGAATAATCCTGAAAAACCAAAGGATATAAATGAAATTAAATCTGAAATTACAAAAGTTTAGCTTAAAACTTAAGAAATATAATAAAAACTACCTGAATAAATTTTAGTTTCTTGTTTCTTAATTTAATGTAAAGATCTTTAGCAAATGTTACTAGATAAATACAAATAAATTAATAAAAATTTAAAAGATGTGATAGCCAGAAGAGTTGTTAAATCAAATGATTCAGTTTATTCTTAAATTCTTGTTATATAACAAAAATTAAGAGAAAATCCAAAAGACATTGAGGAACTTACTGCACTTAAAGAGTATATGGCATCAGTTCCTTAAGAATTGGAAAAAATTTAGGAAGAAATTGATAAATGTGCATAAATTTATGAAGTTATGGAAGAATATCAATATAGTCTTAGCTCTGAAGAAATAAATAAAAGATGGGTTGTATTTAAAGGACCAAAAGACATCTAAGATTCAATTTCATCAAGAATGGATATATTAAACAGAGATGCTAAATCTTAATTAACTAATATGAAGCTTTAATAAGAAGAATTTAAGGACAATATTGACAATGTTGAGAAAATAATTAATGGTTTCCATCAATACAAAAATATAAATATGCATGAAGATGTTGCAAAAATGGCAAGAAATATTAACGATTAATTAAAAATGTATTAAGAATAATCAAAATTGTTTAACTCAAGAGAACTTTTATTTGAAGTTCCTGAAATTACTGATTATAGCATTCTAAATTAATTAGCTAAATAATTCTAACCATATTCTAATCTTTGGTTAATTACCTCAAATTGGTTTAAAAATCTTGATTCATGGTTAAACAATCAATGGGAAGACTTAGATGCTCCATCTGCAGAAAAATTCGTAGAAGACAGTGTTAGAACATTAGCTCAAACTGCAAGATTTTTCAAAGATAAAGATTTACCATAAATTTTAAAAATTGCTGATTAAGTAAAACAACAATTAGATGATTTCCGTCCAAAAGTACCTTTAATGGTTGCATTAAGAAAATAAGGAATGTAAGAAAGACATTGGACAGCAATTTCTGAAAAAATGAATAAAGAAGTGAAACCTGGACCTGGATTTAATTTCTAATAGGTTTTAGATATGGGCCTAATGTAATAAGTGTAATTTTGTATGGATATTGGTGAGAAAGCTGCCAAAGAATATTAAATTGAAACAATGTTACGTAGTATGAAAACAATATGGTCAGAAATTAATTTTGAATTGACTCAATTTAAAATTACGAGTGTAATAAAAAATTATGATGATATAAATTAAATCTTGGATGAACACATAGTGAATACTTAAACAATGTAGTTTTCTCCTTATAAAAAACCATTTGAAGAGGAAATTTTAGAATGGTATTCTTAAATCAAATTGGTGTCTGAAATTTTGGATGTTTGGTCAAAAACATAAGGATAATATATGTATTTATAACCAATTTTTGACTCAGCTGATATTATGAAATAATTACCAGGAGAAACTAAGAAATTCAAATTAGTTGATACAAATTGGAAAAGTTCTATCTAAATTGCAAAAATTGTTTAAAATGTACTAAAAGTTTGCTAAACTGATGGACTATTAGAGAGACTTACAGAATCTTGTGCAAATTTAGAAATTGTCTAAAAAGAGTTAAATAACTATTTAGAAAAAAAAAGAGAAAAATTTGCTAGATTTTATTTCTTATCTAATGATGATTTACTAGAAATCTTATCTTAAACTAAAGAACCAACTGCTGTTCAACCTCATTTAAAAAAAGTTTTCGAAAATATTCATTAAGTTGAATTTGATCCAACAAAAAAAATAATAGCAATGTTTTCAGCAGAAAATGAGAAAATAGATTTTGTTAAATTTGTGAATCCAGTGGGTAAAAATGTAGAAGATTGGATGACAGAAGTGGAAAACTAAATGAAAACGACAATAAGACATGTATTATTACATTCAGTTGAAGATTATGCTAAGTAACCACGTAAAGACTGGGTTAAAAGACACCCAGGTTAATGCGTATTAAATGGTTCTTAAGTGCATTGGACATTAGAAGTCGAAAATGCAATGAAAGATGGAGTAAAAGGAATTAAATAATATTGGGATAATACATTATAAAATTAATTAAAAGAATTGGTTATTTTAGTAAGAACAAAATTAAGTAAATAAGTCAAAGTTGCTATTAATGCATTAATTGTTATTGATGTGCATGCCAAAGATGTTGTTGAAAATCTATGGTAAAATGAAATTTCTTAACTTAATTCTTTTGAATGGATATCTTAATTAAGATATTACTGGGAAGAAGATACTTGTAAAGTTAAAAATGTTTAAACTATATTCCCATATGGATGTGAATATCTTGGTAATACTATGAGATTAGTCATCACTCCATTAACTGATAAATGTTATATGACTTTAATGGGAGCCCTTAAATTAAATTTAGGAGGAGCACCTGCTGGCCCAGCAGGAACAGGGAAAACAGAATCTACAAAGGATTTGGCTAAAGCTGTAGCAATTTAATGTGTGGTGTTCAATTGTTCAGATTAAATGGACTATATAATGGTAGGAAAATTCTTTAAAGGGCTTGCTGCAAGTGGAGCTTGGTGTTGTTTCGATGAATTTAATCGTATTAATATTGAAGTTTTATCTGTTATAGCTCAATAATTATTGATTTTATTTGGTGGAAAATCAGAGGGTTTAGATAGAATTGAAAATTTTGAAGGATCTGATATTAGATTAATTGACACATTCTGTGTGTTTATTACTATGAATCCAGGTTATGCTGGTAGATCTGAATTACCCGATAATTTAAAAGCATTATTTAGAAATATGGCTATGATGGTTCCTGATTATGCTATGATTGGGGAAATTATGTTTTATTCATTCGGATTCGATACTGGTAGAGATTTGGCTAGAAAAATGGTGTCAACTTTCAATCTTAGTTCTAAATAATTGTCATCTTAAGATCATTATGATTATGGTATGAGAGCTGTTAGATCTGTTATTAATGCTGCTGGTTTATTAAAAGCTTCAGAACCTGATATGAACGAAGATCAGTTGCTATTAAGAGCTTTAAGAGATGTTAATGTTCCTAAATTCTTAAAAGACGATTTGCCATTATTCGAAAATATTATTTGCGATATTTTCCCAGGATTAGAAAGACCTTAAGTAAATTATGGAAATTTACAAGATGCAATTGAAAAATCTTGTGTAAAATTAAATTTATAATGTACTCCAGTATTTTTAGCAAAAATATTTGAATTATATGATACAATATAAGTTAGACATGGTCTTATGTTAGTAGGACCTACAGGAGGTGGTAAATCTTGCAATTGGAAGGTATTATAATAATCAATTTCTTATTTGGCAGCTAATGAGCCAAATACTGTATATACTAAAATAATATCTCACATTTTAAATCCAAAATCAATAAGAATGGGACAACTATATGGAGAATTTAATGATATGACAAGAGAATGGACTGATGGTATCTTAGCTTATATGGTAAGAGAAGCAATTAAGGATTTATCTGAAGAAAAGCATTGGATTTTATTCGATGGGCCTGTAGATGCCATTTGGATTGAATCTATGAATACTGTATTAGATGATAATAAGAAATTATGTTTAAATTCAGGTTAAATTCTAACATTAACCCCATATATGACTATGATTTTTGAAGTTGAAGATTTAGCTGTTGCATCTCCTGCTACTGTCAGTAGATGTGGTATGGTTTATATGGAACCTGTTGCTTTAGGAACATAACCTTTGATTGATAGTTGGTATAATACAGTTCCAAAACAATTTTAAGTGAAAAAAACATTTTTACCATCAATTAAATAAATAATTGAGATTTATGTTTTTAAATGCTTAGAATTTGTAAGAAAAAATTGTAAAGAATTAGTATAAACAATATCTAATAATCTAGCCTAATCTATGATGAGAATTATAAATTGCTTCTTTGAACCTTATATTGAAACAGAAACTAATAAAGTATAACCTGAATAACTTGAATTATTAGAATAAAATTTAGAATCTTTAATAATATATGCTATTATTTGGTCTATTGGGTGTACAACTGATTATGATGGAAGAAAAAAATTCAGTGATTTCTTAAAAGAACTGATGCTCGAAAATAAATCAAAAATATAATTCACTGATATGGTTTATGAATATAATTTCAATTAAGAAACTTAAAAATTCTATAATTGGACAGATAATTTGAGTGGATTTGAAATTCCAAATGGATCTGTTTATTATGAAATAATGGTGCCAACCCCAGATTCAGAAAGAAATATATTTTTAATGAAATTATTATTAACACATGATTACCACGTTCTATCTGTAGGACCAACTGGTACAGGTAAATCATAAAATGCTTATGATATGTTAGGAACTAAATTAGGAGAAGTTTTCTAATATGTAAGTATTACATTTTCTGCATAAACTACTGCAAATTAAACTTAAGATACTATAGATTCAAAAATTGATAAAAGAAGAAGAGGAATTTATGGACCACCATTATAAAAAAAAATGATTATATTTGTTGATGACTTAAATATGCCTAAAAAAGAAGAATATGGTGCTCAACCTCCAATTGAAATTTTAAGATAATTTTTGGATTATAAAGGATGGTATAATAGAAAAGAACTTGTTTTCAGATAATTTGAAGATATGATAATGTTTTGTGCAATGGGACCACCAGGAGGTGGTAAATCAATAATTACATCTAGAATGGTTCGTCATTTCAATCTTCTAGCATATACTGAATTAGATGATGGTTCAATTAAATCAATATTTAATAATTTGATGAAATATTTCTTTAAATCCTTCAATGATGGCATAAAAGATGTTATTCCTTTGTTAATAGATTAAGTTTTAGAAGTATATGAAAAAGTTAGAAATGAATTATTACCAACACCTTCCAAATCTCATTATACTTTCAATCTTAGAGATATTTCTAAAGTATTTTAAGGAATTTGTTTAGCCACTCCAAAAGTTATTGTTGAATCATGTGATTTAGTAAGATTATGGTATCACGAAAATATGAGAGTATTCCATGATAGACTTGTAGATGATACTGATAGAGTATATTTCAAATAGCTTTTAAAAAATCAATTTGAAGTTTTCGGTTTAAAAGATGAAGAAATTTTAAATTCTGAAAGAATATTATTTGGCGATTTCTACGATGGTAAAGATTGTGAACCAAGATTTTATAGATAATTTAGTGAAAGTGAAGTCTTAATATCAAAATTATATGAATTTTAAGATGAATTTAATTAAGAATCTGGTAAAAGTGCAGTGAATTTGATATTATTTTTGGATGCATGTGAACATATAACAAGAATAACACGTATATTAAGACAACCAATGGGAAATGCATTACTTTTAGGAGTAGGTGGTAGTGGTAGACAAAGTTTGAGTAGAATAGCTTGTTTTATTGCAAATTAGAGAATTTTCTAAATCGAAGTTACAAAAAGTTATAATATGAAATCATGGAGAGAAGACATAAAGACATTATTAATGATGGCTGGTGTTGAAAATAGACCAATTACATTCTTATTTGTTGATACTTAAATTATTTATGAATAATTCTTAGAAGACATAAATAATATTCTAAATTCAGGAGATATTACAAATTTATATGCTGATAAGGAATTAGAAGAAATTACTTCTGCATGTAAATCAGACTGTATGAATAAGGGATTACCTCCTAATAAAATGAATATATTCTCAGTATATTTAGGAAGAGTTAAAAAAAATATTCATATTGTTATATGTATGTCACCTATAGGTGGATCATTCACAACAAGATTAAGAATGTTCCCTAGTTTGGTCAATTGTTGCACATTAGATTGGTTCTGTGAATGGCCTGAAGAAGCTCTTTTGGGTGTCGGAAAAGGTCAGATTTTAGAAGAGGCATAAGCCCATGGAATTGAAGCTGAATTGCCTCTATTATGTGAAATGTTTAAAAGAATTCATAAATCAGTTGAGAAAACTACAATTTAATTTAAAGATGAACTAAGAAGAGTTACCCATGTTACTCCAAAAAGTTTCTTGGAATAATTAGTGCTGTATAAACAAATTCTTAAAGAGAAAAAAGCAGAATTAAAAATGAGTGTATAACGTCTTAAAAATGGTCTTGATAAACTTGAATAAGCAAATATTGAAGTGGCAAATATGTAAATTATGCTTACTGAAAAATAACCTAAATTAGTGTTAGCATCTGAAGAGACTGAAAAAATGTTAGCAATAATAAGTGTTGATAAGAAAGATGCAGATGAGAAATAAATAGTAGTTAGTTAGGAAGAAGCAGAAGCTACTAAATAAACACTTGAAGCTTAGAAAATTGCAGATCATTGTGAATAATCTGTATCTAAAGCTAATGCTGAGCTTGTTGAAATTATCAAAAAAGTCGATTAGTTAAATGAAACACATATTTCTGAAGTTAGAGGTACTAATGTGCCTTCAAAACCAATGGTGGTCATTTTAGGAGGATTAGTCATTATGAATCTTGATTATATTAGGGATGAAAAAAAAGGTAAAATCATCACAAAAGCTGACCCAGATAATCCATATGGTAAAAAATAAAATGATTATTTCGCAACTGCTAAATAATATTTACTTAATGAACCTAAAGTTTTACTCTATAATTTAAAAAATTATAAAAAAGAATTAATTAATCCAGCTTTAATTACTATGTTAGAAAAAGAAATTATCCCAAATTCAGATTTTACATCCGAAAGATCTAAGGATTGTTCTTTGGCTATTAGTTTTATATTTTTGTGGATTAATGCTATGTACACTTTTTTCAAAGTATTTACAGAAACATAACCTTTAAGAGACGAATTATAAAGAGTTTAGGTAATAGTTGCTGAAAAAACAAAAGAATTAAAAATCAAAAAAGACCTTTTAGAAGCTATAAATAAAAAACTTTAAGATTTAGAGACTTAATTAAATGAAAAAGTAAATTATAAGAAACAATTAAATGATGATATTTAAGAATGTATAGTGAAATTAGAACGTGCTTAAAAATTAGTTTCAGGACTTTCTGACGAGTAAAAACGTTGGGGATCAGAAATTATAATTATGGAAAAAAATGGTGAAAGCTTTACAGCTAATTCTTTGATTGCAGCTGGTATGGTATCTTATGCTGGACCATTTACATCTGTATATAGATAAAGACTTGAAACTTCATGGAATTAATCATTAGAAGAATTAGGTCTAATTCATACACCAAATTGTGCAATGAGGGATTTCTTAGGAGTTCCTGTAGTAATTTAATCTTGGAATATATTCGGATTGCCAAAAGATGACACAAGTACCGAAAATGGAATTATTATTGATAAATCAAGAAGATTCTCACTTATGATTGACCCTTAAAATTAAGCAAATAAATTTATTAAAAACTGGGGTAAAGATAGAACTGAAGGAATTGAAGTTATCAAAAATTCAGATCCTAATATAATGAGAGTAATTGAAAAAGCTATTTAATTTGGTCAATGGGTCTTATTAGAAAATGTATAATAAGAATTAGATGCTTCTTTAGAGCCTATTCTTTAATAAGATATAAAGAGATAAGGATCATCCTGTACTATAAATATTGGAGATAAAACTTTGAATTATGATGAGAGATTCAAAATATTTTTGACTACTACAATTAGTAATCCTAGTTACTCACCTGAAACAAGTGTCAAAGTAACAATTATCAATTTTGCTATTACACCCTCTGGATTAGAAGAATAAATGTTAGCTTAAATTGTTGCTATTGAAAATCCATAATTAGAATTCAAAAAAAGTGAAATTGTTAAAAGAAATGCTGCTGATAGAAAAGAATTACTTAAAATTGAAGATTCCATTTTAAAATCTTTGAGTGAAATTACTGATATTAATGACATGTTGAAAGATGAAACTATGATTGATTAATTAGCTAATTCTAAAAAGTTTGCTTTAGAAATTAATCAAAGAGTTGCAGAATCAAAAATCACAGAAAAAGAGATCGATATTGCTAGAGAAAGTTTTAGACCAGTAGCATTTAGAGCTAGTCTTTTATTCTTCTGTATTTTAGATCTTTCAAATATTGATCCTATGTACCAATATTCATTATAATGGTATATAAAACTATTTTAAAATGGTGTATAAAATTCTCCTACTAGTAATGAGCATGATTAAAGACTTCTTAATTTAAATAATTATTTCACTTATAGTCTATATGAAAACGTTTGTAGATCATTATTTGAAAAGCATAAATTATTATTTTCTTTCTTACTCTGCAATAAAATATTATCATCAAGTGGTTAAATGAGAGAAAATGAATGGAAATATATTCTTATGGGACCAAGTGGTGATCTAGGAATGGAATAAAACCCTACAAATTGGATAGCAGAAACAAGTTGGACTGATATTTATAAAAATTTTGCTGGTTTAGCCTAACAACCTGGTTTCGAAAATATTAAATAACATTTCTTAACAAATCCAAATTAATATAAAGCAATTTATGATTCTCTTAATGCTCATGAAGAGAAATTACCTGAACCTTTTGAGACAAATTTAGATTAATTCTAAAAATTATTAGTTTTGAAATGTTTAAGACCTGATAAATTAATCCCAGGAATTTAAAATTATATAGCTTAAAACTTAGGAAAAGAGTATATAATATCACCTAGTTTTGATCTTTCAAAATGCTATAGAGATTCAGCAATTGAGACCCCATTAATTTTTGTATTAAGTGCAGGATCTGATCCAGTTTCTGATTTTAAAAGATTTGCTGAAGAGTAAGGTATGACTAAACGTTTCTAATCCATAAGTCTTGGTTAAGGTCAAGGACCAAAAGCTGAAAAAATGATTAAAGAAGAATAATAAAAAGGTGGTTGGGTACTATTGTAAAACTGTCATTTAGCTATATCATGGGCTCCAGTTTTAGAAAAATTAGTCGAAGAATTAAGTGATTAATTACATAGAGATTTTAGACTTTGGATAACATCCATGCCTGACTTAAGATTCCCAATTTCTGTATTATAAAATTCGGTTAAAATGACTTTGGAACCACCCAAAGGACTTAGAGCTAATTTATTAAGATCTTACTAGAATTTAGATGATAAAGATTTAAATAATTGCAAGAATCCTGAAGCATATAAAAAATTACTATTTGGTTTCTGTTTATTCCATGCTATTATTTAAGATCGTCGTAAATTTGGACCCATAGGTTGGAATGTTCCTTATGACTTTACAACTGAAGATTTGACAGTATGCAAAAGATAATTGAAAATATTCTTAGATGAATATGATGAAATTCCTTATAAAGTCATAAATTACCTAGGAAGTGATATTAATTACGGTGGTAGAGTAACTAATGATAAAGATGTTCTTTTAATAAGATAAATTTTATAAACTTATATCAGACCAGAAGCATTAGAAGATAAGTATTCTTATTCAGCATCAGGAATCTATTACTCACCCCCTGCTGATGATTAATAATCTTATATAAGATATATTGAATAATTACCTTTGAATCCATCTCCAGAAGCATTTGGTTTACATGATAATGCTGAAATTACAAATTCATAAAATGAAACTAGAGAACTTTTAGAAACTATTTTATCAGTTTAACCAAGAGAGAGTAGCGGTGCTGGAAAATCAAGAGAAGAAATAATTGAAGAGATTTTAATTTTTGTTTAATAAAGGACTCCACCCGTTTATGACGCAGAAGATATCTTCAAAAAATATCCAACAACATATGCTGAATCAATGAATACTGTTTTAATTTAAGAGTGTATTCGTTATAATGGTGTGTTGGCAATAATGGTATCATCATTAATTTTGCTTAAAAAAGCTTTAAAAGGAACTATAGTTATGTCTGAAGAATTAGAAAATATTGCAAATAGTCTTTATAGTAATTAAATTCCCAAAGCTTGGGATGAAAAATCATTCTTATCTCTTAAGCCTTTGGCTTCTTGGATTGAAGATTTGAATGCAAGAATTGGTTTTATAAATAAATGGATTGAAAATGGCACTCCAAATTATTACTGGTTTTCAGGATTCTTTTTCCCATAAGCATTTGTGACTGGTGTTATGTAAAATTATGCAAGAAAATACACAATAGCAATTGATTAGATTGGATTTGATTTTAAATTTTTAGATCATCTTAATCACCATGATATTAAATAGAAACCAGATGATGGCTGTTATATTTATGGTTTATTCTTTGAAGGGGCACGTTGGGATGAAAAAACTCATTTAATAGGAGACTCAAACCCAAAAGAATTGTTTTCAGACTGTCCTACTATGTAATTAGTTCCTATAATCACACTTTAAAAAAAGAAACCTGATACTTTAATTTATCAATGTCCATTATATAAAGTTGTAAGCAGAAGAGGTAATTTGAGTACTACGGGCCATTGCACAAATTTTGTTATGTTTATTGAAGTACCTACAAACTAAAAAGAATATGTTTGGATTAAAGCAGGAGTTGCTTTATTTTTATCATTAAG
>Ga0247582_1000066_pt1 | contig 11995 bp, 10 predicted proteins | sample 41RmetaT_FD_189971 | JGI IMG/M metagenome (GOLD analysis project Ga0247582, IMG submission 189971) | Metatranscriptome of seawater microbial communities from Monterey Bay, California, United States - 41R (Metagenome Metatranscriptome) | ecosystem: Environmental > Aquatic > Marine > Coastal...
ATTTTTAATAGATTAACTTCTTAGAAATAAAAAATCAGAAGGATAGATTCGTTGAAAACGCCGGTACTTTTACTTATATTGGATGGATGGGGTCATAGTGATAAAAAAAAATTTAATGCTATTGCAAATGCTAAAACGCCTAATTGGGACTACTTATGGAGAAATTTTCCAAGCACTTTGATTGATGCATCAGGATTAATGGTCGGTCTTCCTAAAGGTCAAATGGGAAACTCAGAAGTAGGTCACGTGAGTATAGGATCAGGTAGAATAATACATCAAGATATAACGCGTATAAATGAGTCTATATGTACTGGAAAATTTCATAAAAATAGCGTGTTAAACAGTACCTTTATCAATGTTAAAAAAAGCAAAAACACTTTACATATTTTAGGTCTACTATCTACAGGAGGTGTACATTCTCACGAAAATCATATTTTTGAATTAATTAATCTAGCTATTGAAAAAGGAGTACATAAAATCTGTCTTCATGCATTTTTAGATGGTAGGGATACTCCTCCCAAGTCTGCAAAACACTCCATACAAAATTTTGAAAAACTTCTTACTAATACTAAGGTAGAATGTACTATTGGAAGTATTTCAGGTCGTTACTATGCTATGGATAGAGATAGTAACTGGCTTCGTACTGAAAAAGTGTACTTAGCGATGGTTGAGGGGAAAGGTATACATAGTAGTAGTGCATTGGATGCTTTAGAATCAGCTTATTCTAGAGGTGAAACTGACGAATTTGTACAACCTACTCTAATTTCTAACAAGGGAAATTATCTTCATAAAATTGAAGACAACGATGTCGCAATCTTTATGAATTTTAGGTCTGATAGAGCTCGACAGCTTACTGAATCTTTTATACGAAAAGATTTTATAGGCTTTAATAGATCTGTTTTACCTAAAATAAAATTTTTAACCCTTACCCAATATTTGGAAAATCAAACGAATGATATAGTATTTCCACCTACTGAAGTAAGGAATACTTTGGGAGAGGTTTTACAGTCTAGAAGGATAAACCAGTTAAGAATAGCAGAAACTGAAAAATATGCTCATGTTACTTTCTTTTTTAATGCTGGCAGAGAAACACCATTTCACCTTGAAGATAGAATATTAGTTAAATCACCCAAAGTAAAAACTTATGATATACAACCGGAAATGAGCGCTTTTGAAGTGACAAAAAAATTAATCTTTGCTTTAAACTCATCTAGGTATGGTTGTATAATTTGCAATTATGCTAATGCAGATATGGTCGGTCATACTGGAAATTATCTCTCTTCTATTAGAGCAGTAGAAGCACTAGATAAATGTATCGGAAAAGTAATAGAACAGTCTAAAAAACTTGGAATTCATGTTTTCGTAACAGCAGATCACGGTAATGCAGATCAGATGGTTGATTTTGATACTGGAGAACCACATACTGCACATACCCTAAATCCTGTACCATTTGTCTATTTTGGCTCCAAGGTAGGTACTTTATCTAATGCCAGTGGGAAATTGAGCGATATTTCTCCTACTATTTTGGAACTTATGCAGATTGATAAGCCAGTAGAAATGACTGGATCAACTATTTTCAAATTCAACTAGAAAGGTTTTGAATGATCGATATAAAGTTATTACAAACAAAAAGTAAATACGTATCTGAACAGTTAAAAAAACGCGGATTTTATTTAGACGAGAGTAAATTTAATCACTTAGATAGTAGGAAAAAAAACATCGAAAATGAAATAACAGATTTATACATAAAAAGAAAAAACCAAACAAAGAATCTAGTTTCTATGAAAAAAATTGGAGAAAATGTAGATGATGAAATACTAGAATTATCTTTCTTATCCCAAAAGATTAAGGATCAAAATAATAAATTAGTTTTAGTTAAAAAGGAAATTTTTGATTTTATCTCCCTTATTCCAAATATTCCTCTATTTGAAGTTCCATTAGGTAAATCTTCAAAAGAAAATATAGAGATTTATAAATGGGGTAAAATAAAAAAAAATCATTCACTAACTAGAGATCATAAAGACATCATGCAAATGTCTAGTAGTCTGGACTTTAATATTGGATCGAAGTTGGCTGGTACAAGATTTTCTGTTATTGAAGGGAAAATAGCTGCAATGCATAGAGCTTTAATAAATTTCATGATTGATACTCATGTCAATCAAAATGGCTATAAAGAATTATATGTACCTTATTTAGCTAATAAAAGTTGTTTATTTGGAACAGGTCAGTTGCCTAAATTTTCTGAAGATTTGTTTAATATTGGTAATGGTTCTGAATATAGCTTGATTCCCACAGGAGAAGTACCTCTTACTAACTTAGTTAGAGAAAAAATTCTTGATTCATACGTTCTTCCCCTAAAATTTGTTGCGCATACTTCTTGCTTCAGAAGAGAAGCTGGTTCTTATGGAAAGGATTCCAAAGGTTTGATTAGACAGCATCAATTTGAAAAAGTCGAATTAGTTGGAATTGTTCATCCTGATGAAAGTATGTCTTTTTTTGAAGAGATGATGAATAATATACAAGTGATCCTAAGAAAGCTAGACTTACCATATAGAATAGTTCAATTATGCACTGGAGATCTAGGTTTTTCTTCTTGTAAGACTAATGATGTAGAAGTATGGATTCCTTCTAAAAAAAAATATCTTGAAGTTTCTTCTTGTAGTCTTTGTGGTGACTTCCAGGCTAGAAGAATGTACGCTCGATTTAGAGATTCAGAGACACAATCTGTTAAAATGTTAAATACTTTAAACGGATCAGGTTTGGCTGTTGGAAGAACTCTAGTTGCCGTATTAGAAAATTACCAGCAAGTCGATGGTTCTATTCTAGTACCAGAAGTATTGAAAAAGTATTTAAATTATGAGTACATATAATTGCTTTTGATTAATTAATAATAACGGTTAAACATTTTAAATAATTCTTTTCTACAGTAATTCTACAAGAGAATTGCTTTTGGAAGATTCGCTGTTTTTAGCATTTTATATAATTTTAGAGGAATATAATGCAAACAAATTTTTGTTCAACAAATATAAAAGAAAATAAAGAATCAAGTAACCTTGATTCTTGTATGAAAATAAAAGAACACCTAAGAAAGTATATAGATTCAAATACACAATTAGATAAGGTTTTAAAAATTGTTTATTCTGCTTTAAATAAAAAACAAAAGACATCTGTTTTGACTGATGAAAAAATCATTCAGATTATAGAAAAAACTTTAATGGCTCTGGGAATGTTGAAGACTCTTGAATCTTATATCAAAATAGAAGGGATGAATCACATAAGATTAATATTTGACTCTCTTGATCAACACACACAAAAATTAGTTGTGAAAGTTAAAATAATCATTTTGGAATATGGTCAAGATTTGAATGAAATTGATAGTTCAAAAGTTATTGATCAGATGAAGTATAATTTCTATGAAGGCCTTGAAAAAAAGGACCTATATAATTTACTTATAATAACTGTAAAATCTTTAATTGAAATCGATCCTGAGTACAGTAAACTCTGTGCACGGATTTTGCTTGTGAAGCTTTATCAAGAGGCTTTCGATTTTTTAGGAGTAAAAACTTCTATTAATTTTAATAACTATCAGTTCTTGTATAAAGATTATCTGGTTTGCTATTTTAGATATGGTATTGAAAATGGTATTTTGCATCCTGATTTTTCTTCTTTCAATATTGAAAAAATTATTTCTATGGTTGAATCTAAAAAGGACTTGAATTTTCATTATCTAGGTCTGCAGACTATATATGATAGATACTTATTGCATAAAGATGGAATAAGATTTGAACTGCCCCAAGCTTTATTTATACGTGTGGCAATGGGATTGAGTATAGAAGAAAAAAATAAAGAAGAACAAACAAAAAACTTTTACCAAGTTTTATCAAGTTTTGATTTCATGTGTTCTACACCTACTCTCTTTAATTCAGGAACAAAAAAGCCTCAGTTGTCTAGTTGCTACCTAACAAGTGTTAATGATTCTTTAGTAGATATATATGACAGTATAAAAGATAACGCTTTACTCTCGAAATATGCCGGAGGATTAGGAAATGATTGGACTCCAGTACGTGCTAATAATGCTCATATTAAAGGTACTAACGGAATATCCTTAGGAGTCATTCCTTTTTTGAATGTAGTTAATTCAACAGCATTAGCTGTGAATCAAGGAGGTAAGAGAAAAGGAGCGGTCTGCTCCTATCTTGAAACTTGGCATTTAGATATAGAAGATTTTTTAGAGCTGAGAAAAAATACTGGAGATGAAAGACGCCGTACACATGATATGAATACAGCTAATTGGATTCCAGACCTTTTTATGCAACGTGTATTGCAAGATGGTGATTGGACTCTTTTCTCTCCAGAAGAAGTTCCAGATTTGCACAGTATCTTTGGAAAACCTTTCAAAAAAAGGTATGAATACTATGAAGGAAAAGCTAAAGAGGGATTGATAAAAAACTTTAGAAAGGTAAAAGCAGTTGCTTTATGGAGGAAAATATTGTCAATGTTGTTTGAAACTGGCCACCCTTGGATTACTTTTAAAGATCCCTGTAATTTGCGGTCCCCTCAACAACATTTAGGAGTTGTTAATAGCTCTAACCTTTGTACTGAAATTACTTTAAATACTTCTAAAAATGAGATAGCAGTCTGCAATCTAGGTAGCGTTAATCTTGTAAATCACATAGATTTCGCAAAAAAATCACTTGATTTGAAAAAACTTGAATATACGATAAAGTTGGCTATTCGTATGTTGGATAACGTTATAGATATAAATTACTATCCTGTTAAGAAGGCGAAACTATCAAACTTTGATCATAGACCTATTGGTTTAGGTGTTATGGGATTGCAAGACACTTTGAATTTATTAGGTATAAGTTTTGCATCACAAGAGGCTGTCAATTTCTCAGATTACTTTATGGAGAATATAAGCTATATCTCTATAAAAGCCTCTTGTGAGCTTGCTGCTGAGAAAGGGTCCTACAAAACCTTCAAAGGATCTCTATGGAGTAAAGGAATTTTGCCAATAGATTCTATAAAAATTCTTAAAGATAATAGATATGGTAATCTAGATATGGACTCCTCTCATACTCTCAAATGGTCGGAACTAAGAGATCAAATCACGAAGAATGGAATTAGAAATTCAAATATTTTAGCTATCGCTCCTACTGCAACTATTGCTAATATATGTAATGTTTCTCAATCTATTGAGCCTTTATATCAAAATTTGTATGTTAAATCGAATCTTTCTGGTGAATTTATAATCATTAACTCCTATCTAATCTCTAAACTCAAGAAATTAGGAATCTGGAACGATAGGATTCGCCGTGAAATAAAAAAAGGCAATGGTAGCATACAATCCATAAAAGATATTCCTCAGAACATGAAAAAACAGTTTTTAACAGCATTCGAGATATCTCCTAAATGGTTGATTGAAGCGGCATCAAGACGACAGAAATGGCTTGATCAGTCTCAGTCTCTTAATCTTTATCTTTCTGATCCCTCAGGGAGAAAAATAGACACTATGTACAAAATGGCTTGGATAAAGGGTTTGAAAACAACCTATTATTTAAGAAGTTTAGGTAAAAGTCATGTAGAAAAAACAACTGTTGAAGATAGTATCTTGAATGCTGTTCCTTCGATTGGTAAGGAAGAGGAAGAATGTTATTCTTGTCAATAGGAATGTTAAATAAAAAAGAGGAAATCATTTGATGAATAAATTATCTCTAGAATCATTGGATTCTATAAAATCTCCAAAAATCAAAAACGAGGAAAATCCTTTTCCTAATAAAAGAATAACTGTTGATGATAAAAAAATGATTAATTGTAGAGCAGATCTTAACCAGCTTGTACCCTTCAAGTATAAGTGGGCATGGGATAAGTATTTGGTTAGTTGTTCTAATCATTGGATGCCTAATGAAGTAAGTATGTCTCCAGATATTGCTTTGTGGAAATCAAAAGATGGGTTGACAGATAATGAGCGTAATGTTGTGAAACGTAATCTAGGATTTTTTTCGACAGCTGATTCTTTAGTTGCTAACAATCTTGTACTCTCAATTTATAGACATATTACCAATCCAGAATGCAGACAGTATTTATTGCGTCAAGCTTTTGAAGAAGCTTTGCATACTCATGCCTATCAGTATGTAGTTGAGAGTCTTAGTTTAGACGAGTCCGAGATATTTAATATGTATAAAGAGGTTCCTTCGGTTGCAAAAAAATCTAATTGGGCGATGAACTTTATGACAACACTAGGAGATCCAAAATTTAAAACGGGCACCAAAAAAAACGATCAACTATTGTTAAGGGATCTCATAGTATTTTACGTTGTTTTTGAAGGAATATTTTTCTATGCTGGATTTTCTCAAATTCTATCGATGGGTAGAAGGAATAAAATGACAGCCACTGCAGAACAGTTCCAGTACATTTTGAGAGATGAATCTATGCACATGAATTTTGGTATAGATATGATAAATCAAATTAAATTAGAAAACAGTCATTTGTGGAGTTTAAATTTTCAAGAAGAAGTATTAGATATTATTAAAACTGGTGTGAGTTTAGAATATGATTATGTAAAAGATACTATGGATGATGGAATAATAGGATTTAGTGTTAAAGACTTCAAAAAATATTTATATTTTATTGCTAACAGAAGATTGAAGCAGATTGGGCTTCCCGAACAATTTTCTGGAGGAGAAAATTCATTACCTTGGATGAGTGAAATTATGGACCTTAATAAAGAAAAAAACTTTTTTGAAACTCGTGTGACTGAATATCAAACCGGTGGATCATTATCCTGGGATTAAATTTGTTATGATTTATTTGTTTTTTTCTTTGAATATTATATGAATATAATAGATGGAAGAAAGATTTCAAGGTTAATTCACTTAGAAATTAAAGAAAAAGTAAAAGAACTTTTAAGTAAAGGTTTAGATAGACCTGGATTTTCAGTAATAAAGGTCGGTGATGATAAAGCTTCTACTATTTATTTGAAACATAAAAAGAATTCTTGTCAAGAAGTAGGATTTTTTTATGAAGAGTATTGCTTTAGTAATTCTTGTTCTCAAAGAAACATCATAAAACTAATACATTCTCTTAACAAAAATCCTAAAATTCATGGCATACTAGTGCAGCTACCTTTACCTAGTCATTTTTCCCATCAAGATATCGTAGAATCAATTTCACCTTATAAAGATGTTGATGGCTTCCATCCATATAATATGGGACGTTTAATTCAAAAGAATCCTTTTTTGTCTCCCTGCACTTCTAGAGGAGTGATGTATTTAATAAACTCTATTTTCCCAAGTATTAGAGGAAAAAATACGGTAGTTGTTGGTTCTTCTAATATTGTCGGTCGACCAATGTTGATGGAATTACTCTCCTCTGGCGCGACGGTTACTATTTGTCATAGCTCTACAAAAAATTTAATAGAACTATTGTTAATGGCTGATATTGTAGTCGTGGCAATAGGCAAAGCTCAGTTCATACGAGGTAGTTGGTTGAAAAAAAAATCAACTGTAATTGATGTGGGTATAAATAGATCTATCCACGGTAGAGTAGAAGGAGATGTGAATTTTTTAGAAGCCATAGAAAAAGTTGAGTATATTACACCTGTCCCAGGAGGTGTCGGTCCTATGACTATTGCTATGCTATTAAAAAATATTTTTCTAGCATATAGAACCCAAAATAATTTTTAAATCTATTTTTTCTAGATAACAATTAGAAAACTTTATTATTTTAATTTTTTTTGTTGTACAATAGGATCAAATTTTAAAATAAAAAAAAGTGTTGACGTTGCTAGACTCGATATTTAGAAGATACTTCTACAATTTTCTTAACATTAACAATAGCTCTCCCCCTGACTTGTGGGAAGCTTTACTTCGTATTTTGAGTAGGCTAGGCCTAAGCTATCAGAAGAATAACATTTTCTTTGGTGGCAAACGTACCGCTTCTTCTGGAAGAAGTCTATCATACCTTGCTATATTGTTCTCTATCTTATACGTATTCTCAGGATTTTATCTAGTTCAGCCTGCTGAGAAAGCTACTGTCTTATTTTTAGGACAGTATAATGGACTGAAAGAATCTGGTTTGCATTGGAGTCCAACTTTTATTACCAGGATTCACAAAGAAAATGTAGAAAAATTGAGAACTGTTAGATTAGAAAAAGAAATGTTGACTTCTGAAGAGAATATAGTCCACGTGTCTTTTACGATACAGTATAAGATAGGTGATTTAAAACACTATCTTTATAGTACTGCAGATCCTATTCCTTTGCTACAGCAGTCTTTAGAAAGTACGGTAAGACAGGTTGTTGGAGAAAATAAGCTTGAAAAGATATTAACTACATCGAGGTCTCAAATAACTCAAAAAATAGAAGTTGAATTAAATAGACTTTTATCTGATTACAATACCGGCATATGGATCAGTGAAGTTATAATGCAACCTGCAAGAGCTCCATCAGGAGTTAAAAGCGCTTTCGATGATGTCATCAAAGCTAGAGAAGATAGAGAAAGACTTCAAAACGAAGCTGAAAGTTATTCTAATAAAGTCATTCCCCGTGCAAAGGGACAAGCTCAAAGAATTCTGGATGAGGCGAGAGCCTACAAAGAAAAAATTGTTATGGAAGCACAAGGAAATATTTCGGGGTTTGACTCTCTACTTGATTTATACAATAGAAATAATCATATTGTTAAGAGTCAAATGTATTATGAAGCCATTGCAACAATTTTCAAAAATAACAAACTCTATTTTGTAGAAAATGAAGGCAATAGGAACATTTTTCAGGAGGATAGATCCCCTATTATCATGACATCTCAGGAAGGAAAAAATAATGCGTTCTAAGATTAGTCTTCTAGTAGCAGTTTTCATCATTGTATTGACTTTATTTCTAAACTCTATTTTCTTAGTGGAAGAAGGTTCTCAGGCAGTTATATCTAGATTGGGAGAACTGAATTGTCATGGAAATGATAAGGATTTAGTTAAAATTTACAAACCTGGATTAAACTTTAAATTACCTTTAATAGACTCTATTAAATCATATGATATGAGACTAAGAACCTTAAACGTTGATTCATCAAGAGTTGTTACAAGAGAACAAAAAGACGTCATTATTGATGCTTATATAGAGTGGTCCGTTGCAGATATTGGTAAATTTTATAGAAGCGTTAGTGGAAATAATGCTCAGGCTGAACTCTTTTTGAAACAATTTTTCGAAACTTCGTTGAGAGCAGAAGTCGGGAAAAACAACATTCAAAATCTGATAAATAACGAACGCAATGATCTTATGTTTGTACTAAAAAACAGTGTTAGACAGCAAGCTCTCAAAATAGGTGTTTATGTCTTTGATGTACGTATTAAACAAGTAGATCTTCCTGATACTGTGACAGATTCTATTTATAAGAGAATGATTTCTGAACGGCAGAAAGTAGCGGCTCTCATTAGGGCAGAAGGAGAGCAAATGTCAGAAAAAATTAGAGCACATGCAGATGCATCAGCAGTTATAACAATAGCGACCGCAGAAAGAGAAGCTAAATTAATTAAAGCAAAAGCAAAGGCAGACTCCGTAGATATTTCTCTGAATGCTTTTTCCAAGAATTCAAGTTTTTATGATTTTTGGAGACAGATGGAGGCTTACCAAGAGTCTTTCTCAGGAAAAGAAAATCATGTCTTCATCATGAAGACCACTGGACACTTTTTTAAATACTTTCATGATCTTAGTTAATAGTTAAAATATACTATATAGAGTTCTCTTTTATTGGAATTAAAGCACATGACACAGAAATTTGCCTTTGTTAAAGATAGAAAGATATTTTGTCCTTCAGAGGAAGAAAATCTTTCTCATCCTAAAATTTACATAGACCTTACTAAAAACAATGAAAAAGCCTGTGTATATTGTGGGAAAATTTTTCGATTTGTTGGGAAAACTAGAGAATGACTTCATTTTTATCTATTCTAGATTAGAATTAAGTGCTATAGTGCAACCACTGTGAAACTATGTTAGTGAACGTTGGAAATGCAGAGTTTTTTTCAAGACAAAATTGTCCACAATTCGTTGAAAGTAATTCTTGAAAACAATAAAAAATCTTTATCTCTACTAAAAGAATACCTCTGTTCTATTTGCAATGAAAGTAGTATACACTGCTTAAATAAAAAATATAGCAAATCAAAAAACTATATAAGCATTGATTTAGTGATTAAAAATAGATACTATCATCTTCCCAAATTTAAAAAACTAATAATTAAAATTCCCGGTGTTAGGTATGTCATATGATTTTATTGTAAAGCTGATGTCTTGAGATGTTTTTAATAAAAAATTTAGGTACAAAAGATTATATAAATGTTTATAAAGATATGATTGACCTGTCTAGACATTTTTCTTCAACACAAAAAAGTGAGATATGGAAATTAGAACATTTTCCTATTTTTACTCAGGGGAAATATAATGGTTCAACCCATAAGCAATTACAATCAGATAGTAACTTTCCTCTGGGTTGTCCGGTCATTATAACTGACAGAGGAGGAGGTATAACATATCATGGACCAGGACAGGGTATAGTTTACTTCATGTTAAACTTGAAGATTATAAAGATTGGAGCAAAAAAGTTAATTGAAGTAATTGAAGATAGTGGTATTACTCTTTTAAGATCTTATGGTATTAATGCTTCTAAAATTGAAGAATATCCTGGGGTCTATGTGGATAATAAAAAAATTCTGTCGATAGGTTTACGTGTAAAAAAAAATATTACTTATCATGGTATTTCAATTAACGTTAATATGAATCTCAATCCCTTTAGTTATATTGATCCATGTGGACAGAAAGGACTAAAAATGACCCAGATATCAGATTTTTGCCCTAAAATTAGAGTTAAAAAAGTCTTGGATAAATACGTTAGTGTTTTTACAAAAAATATCAAAATTTTTTTCAAGACACCCTTGGTGTAGGTCCAAATTTTCTTCTATAATCCAATATGATTCTAAGTTTTTCACTATCTTTAACATGTTCCAAATAAGATATTAAATCAGACATCTTTGCTATTGAAAATATTGGAATACTATATCTTTTTTTTATCTCTACCATAGATGATGAATTTTTGTTAGGCATTATTTCTTCACGGTCTAAACCTACTACTATAGTAGTCACTTCAGAATTTAAATCTTTTATCATATTAATAATTTCTACTATTGCTGTTCCTGCAGTAATAACATCATCCACTATTAATATTTTTTTTCCTCTAATACTATTTCCTACGATTCTTCCTTTTTCTCCATGGTTTTTAATTTCTTTTCTATTGTAACAAAACTTTTTGTTTATACCATATTTCTGGAATAGTATCACTGTTACTAAAGCTCCTATCGGGATCCCTTTATAAGCAGGACCGAGTATGATATCAAAATCCACACTTCTTAGTTCTACTATTTTTTCTGCATAACAGTGTGCTAGGTCTAAGAGAGAACTTCCTTCATTAAAAAGACCACAGTTGAAAAAGAAAGGGCTCACTCTTTTGGATTTTAAAGGGAATTCTCCGAATTGTATAACATTTTTTTTAATGGCTAAATCTATAAATCGTTTGTTCAACATTCTTTATTCCTTTTCTTTATCTTTTTTTCTATATTATCTAGTAAAATATCTGCGGCATTAGTACCTGTTTTTTCAAAAATTTCTCTAGCCATAGTTGGACTTGTGATATTTATTTCAGTTACTTTATTTCCTATTAAATCAATACCTGCAAATAAAATTCCTTGAGATTTGAGAAATACTCCTAACTCTTTAGATATTAATTTTTCTAAATAATTTAGTTCTTTTATTTTGACAGTTGCTCCCTTAGATACATTACCTCTCCAATCTAATTTGTTCGGAATACGGCAAGCCAAATATTTCATAGGTTTTCCATCAATAATAATTATACGCTTGTCCCCTTCTTGAATTTCATCTTGGTATTTTTGAATCATTATGAATTGTTTTTCATTTTTAGTTAAATTCTCAAGTATAGCATTCGCATTGATATCG
>Ga0247582_1000068_pt1 | contig 11933 bp, 20 predicted proteins | sample 41RmetaT_FD_189971 | JGI IMG/M metagenome (GOLD analysis project Ga0247582, IMG submission 189971) | Metatranscriptome of seawater microbial communities from Monterey Bay, California, United States - 41R (Metagenome Metatranscriptome) | ecosystem: Environmental > Aquatic > Marine > Coastal...
GTAGCTCCAATCATCTTAAATTAAAAGCTTTGTAATATCTCTTAAATATATCAAATGTCCTAGCGTTACAGCAATTTAAGACACTGATAAAGCTCTGACTTATGTCAGGCTTATGGCTTGTCAACCTGTGAGTTTGTGCTCACACATAGTCAACAATCCATTTTTGGTTCAACGATTTGTGAGATTTCCAGACAATGACCTTTTGGTTGTTCACGTCCTTGCCTCCTGCAACATCAAATACAAGCCCTCTTTCGTTGACCATTTGCTCACCGTTCAAGTTGAAATGTTAGGACCAGATGTTCTCACTTTTTCTGAACATGATAGTTCTGTCCTTTCCGTAGTCCTCAATATCAATAGACAGGGAGTTGTCTTGTTTTGGCTGAATGGATTTTCCATTAAAGACGAAGATTTGATCGTTGCTGTTGTCCTTGTCACGAATCACAATCTTACTACCATTTCTGGTCAGAGCTCGTCTTCCTCTCATCTTTGAAAGCAATCTGAATGGCTTGTTTGCAATCAGTCCATTTTGAACAGTGTCTTCATCAACATAGACGATGTTCCACTTCTGGTTGTTGTGGTTGTATCTTCTCCAAGAGATAACTCTTTGGTTTTCTCTGTCTCTTCTTCCATCAACATCCAAGCAGGTTCCTCGTTCATTTGTGATATGACCATCTTCTTCGAATCTCCAATTCTTGAACCAGTCTTTAGTGTTAGAATCTGGCTTCAGAATTCTATTTCTTCCGTTGTTGCCGATAGTGATGGCATTATTTCCAACGTAGGTCAATATGGAACGGTTCTTAGAGTCATATCTGAACAGTTGATTTGGACTGTTGTCTTTTCTTGCAATCACAAACTGTCTACCATCTGGAGAGAGGGTCAGAAGTCTGTGTGAGTTCATTCGGGAAACGATATTGAATGATCTTCCTTGCTTGAATCCTGAATCAAAAGCTTGCTTTGATTTCCATTGGTCATACTCATCAACGTAAACAACATCCCACATTTGGTTCTTGCCACCATGTGATCTGTGAACAATGATGTTTCTGTTCTCTTGATCTCTTCTTCCAGCAACATCAAGGACCTTTCTGTTCTTAATGTTCACGATTCTGTTGTTTCTGAACTCAAACAATTACCACCATCTAGCATTGGTTACACCCATTCTCAAGTTGTGACCTCGAATCTCCAGCGAAATGTTTGGCCAATTCATAGAAACAATTGTCTTCCTCTTTTGGTCAAACTGGAATTGTTGTGGTTTAGCACCTTTTCTCAATGTCTTCAAAACAACATTTCCACCACCACGTACAGCTTCGGCGACTCTGCGACTTGGCATTTTGGTAATGATGTAGAATGGTCTGTTGATTTGGAATCCAAAGTCTTCATTCAAACCTCTAGTTCTTTCCTTTGCTTTCTTGTCGGTATAGATGACAGTCCATTTTTGAGCCTTTGAACCATTCTTTTTCCAAACTCCAACACGGTTACCTTCTTAATCTCTTCCTCCTGAAACATCAACAACCTTGCCATTCTTGACATTGACAAAGCTTTCATTCTCATACCTGAAAATTTACCACCATCCTGAGTTAGTGTTCCAAGCTTGGAAGTTATTTGATCTTCCAGAACCTCGGATGTCGAATGACCATCCTTTGTTTTTCCAATTCTTGATAGTCTTAGACTTGATATCGAACCACCATAATTGTTCATCAAATCCATTTGGAGTTTTGATTACCATTCTGCGGCCTAATGTTTGCAAGTATCTTCCATCTGGCAGTCCAGATTTGATATGGAATGGAACTTCGACACGAAGACCGAAATCTTTATCCATCTCACCTCTAGCTGTTGGCTCTGGCATTTCATCAACATATACAATGTCGAATTGCTGGTTGAGGTGATTGTGTCTTCTATAGAATCCAATGTTGTTGTGCTGTCTATCTCTATGTCCAGCAACATCCATAACCTTTCTGTTCTTCTCATTTACAAGATTACCATCTTTGTAGATGAATAATTACCACCATCTTGAGGTAGTTCTTTCCGCACGAAGATTGAATGATCTACCATTGCCTTGGATCGACAATGATCTATCTTGCCATTGTTGAGACTTGATGGTCTTTGACTTCTCATCATAGAAGAACTGCTGGTTTCTGCGACCTTTGACGTAATCAGCAAGTCTGATGTTGTTACCTCCATTGCATTCAATGATTCTCTTCATTGGCATTCTTGATTAGAGGTAGAATGGTCTATTGATATCAAGACCAACTCTTGAGTTAGTGCCTTGTGTTCTTGATTTCTTGGCCCTATCTTGATAGACGATAGTCCAGAATTGAGCCTTTGAACCATTCTTTCTCCAGACTCCAACACGGTTACCTTCTGTATCTCTTCCTCCTGAAACATCAACAACCTTGTTGTTCTTGATATTGACAAAAGTGTTGTCTTCGTATCTAAAGACTTACCACCATCCTGAGTTAGTGTTCCAAGCTTGGAAGTTATTTGATCTTCCAGAACCTGTGATGTCCCATGACCATCCTTTGTTCTACCAGTTCTTGATAGTTTTGGTCTTTTGGTCGAACCACCAGAGCTGAGTTTGTCTGTTAGTAGCAGGAGTCTTGATGACCATTCTTCTTCCAATGAGATCGAGATATCTTTTTCTTGGTAGTCCTGAGACAACGTAGAAAGGTCTCTCAACAAAGAGATTGAAATCAGTGTTGAGTTCTCCTCTCTTTGGTGGACTTGGCATTTCATCAGCGTAGACAATGTCCCATTGTTGGTTGAGACCATTGTGAAGTCTGTAAGCACCAACATTGTTGTTTTGTCTGTCTCTGTGTCCAGCAACATCAAGTACTTTACCTTTTTCATTGACAACGTGATTATCCTTAATCTTCCAGAGCTACCACCATCTTGAGTTGGTGTTTGATAATCTTACATTGAAGGCTCTGCCATTGTTTTGAATTTCAAGTGATCTAGAATTGCTGCACAATCCTCTGATAGTCTTGGACTTCTCATCGAAGACAAATTGTTGATATCTACTTCCCTTTTTGTAGTCAGCAATCACGATATTACCGCAACCTCTAGCATCAAGAACTCTCTTCATTGGCATTCTAGATTGGATGTAGAATGGTCTGTTGATATACAAACCAACATCCTTGTTCAAACCTCGAGTAGCAGTCTTGTCTTTGGTGCTCAGATACACGATCTCCCACTTCTATGCAGCAGAGTTGTTCTTTCTCCAGACTTGAACACGGTTACCTTCTTGATCTCTGCCTCCAGAAACATCAACAACCTTGTTATTCTTGATGTTGGTGAACATTTTTGATCCAGCATCGTATTTGAAGATTTACCACCATCCAGAGTTGGTATTCCAAGCTTGAAGTCTATTAGTTCTACCAGCAGAGTGGATATCGAATGACCATCCTCTGTTCTTCCAGTTCTTGATGGTCTTTGTTTTCCAATCAAAGTACCAGGATTGTGTTGTTCTTGTATCAGCTGGAGTTTTAATGACCATACTTCTACCAACCAGATCAAGATATCTACCTTGAGGCAATCCAGATTTGATATGGAATGGCATTCCAACTCGCATGCCGAAAGCAGCAACCATATCACCCTCTTTTGGAGGAGCGGGCATTTCATCAACATAGATAAGTTCGAATTGTTGGTTCAATCCACCATGCTTCCTGTAGAATCCGATGTTGTTGTGTTGTCTATCACGGTGTCCAGCAATGTCCATGACTTTACCGCTCTTCTCATTGGTAAGATATCCATCTCCTTTCCATTCAAATATTTACCACCATCTTGAGGTAGTGCCTTGCATGTTGGCATTGAAAGATCTACCATTACCTTGAATGTTAATAGATCTATCTTGCCATTGTTGAGACTTGATTGTCTTAGTCTTCTCATCGAAGAAGAATTGCTGTCCTCTTCTGCCTTCAACCAAATCTGAAAGGATGATATTGTTGGCTCCCCAGCATTCGACAACTCTTTGCATTGGCATTTTTGATCTGAGATAGAATGGTCTGTTGATATCGAAACCGAACATCTTGTTTGCACCTCTGGTTCTCACCTTTGCTTTGTCTTCATCAGCGTAGATAATAGACCATCTTTGAGCAGATGAGCCATTCTTTCTCCAGACTTGAACATTGCGACCTTCTTCATCTCTGCCTCCAGAAACATCAAGAACCTTGCTGTTCTTGACATTGACGAACATTGACTGCTCATTGCTCCATCTGAAAAGTTACCACCATCCTGAGTTAGTGTTCCAAGCTTGCATGTTTGTGCTTCTTCCAGCAGAATGGATATCCCATGACCATCCCTTGTTATTCCAATTCTTGATGGTTCTAGATTTTTGGTCAAACCACCACAGCTGTGTGTTGAAACCGTTTGGAGTTTTGATGACCATGTTCCTACCAAGGATATCGAGATATCTTCCTCTTGGTAAATCAGATCTGACATGGAATGGTCTCTCAACGTACATACCAAAGTCTTCATTGAGTTCTCCCTTCTTTGGTGGTTCCTTCCACTCATCAACATAGATCAAGTCAAATTGCTGGTTCAGACCATTGTGAAGTCTATAAGCACCAATGTTGTTGTGTTATTTATCTCTGTGTCCTGCAACATCAAGTACTTTGCCTTTTTCGTTCAAAAGGTGACCATCCTTGTATTCCCACATTTAGAACCATCTGGAGTTTGTGGTCGTCATGTAGACACTGAAAGATCTACCATTACCAGAAATGGTAATTGATCTGTCCTTCCATTGCTGTGACTTGATTGTCTTGGATACTTGATCGAAGTAGAACTGTTGACCAAGTCTGCCTTTCACGTAGTCAGAAAGAATAATATTGTTAGCTCCCCAGCATTCAACAACTCTCTGCATTGGCATTCTTGATCTAAGGTAAAATGGTCTGTTGATTGACATACCGAAGTCTTTGTTCACACCTCTAGTTCTGTCCTTTGCTTTCTTGTCATCATAAATGATGGTCCATTTCTGTGCATTTGAACCATTCTTTCTCCAGACTTGAACATTGCGACCTTCTTCATCTCTGCCTCCTTAAACATCAAGACATTTCTATTAGTCTTTAATATTACAGAAGACCTTTTCTTTTTCGTCATACGTGAATACTTACCACCATCTTGAGTTGGTGTTCCAAGCTTGCATTGTTGGTCCTCTTCCAGATCCTCTAATGTCCCAAGACCAACCCTTGTGCATGTATGACTTGATTGTCTTAGTCTTCTAGTCGAAGTACCATTGCTGAGAAGTACGTCCATTTGGAGTCTTGATGACCATATTTCTGCTGATCAAATCAAGATATCTTCCTTCTCCTAAGCCTGAGACGACTTAGAATGGAAGGCCAACACGGAGTCCGAATCTTTCGTTCATTTCACCTCTCTTTGGTTCAGCTGGCATCTCATCAATGTAGAATAGCTCCCATTGTTAGTGCTCTCCACCATTCTTGTCTTGGGCGCAAACATTTGAGTTTTAGACATCCTGTTAGTTGCAGATTGACAAAACTTTTCCATGTGTATTGGTGAACATTCCACTGCTCTTGTCCCATTTCCACATCTGGAACCATCTCATCTAGACGTTTTCCATATGGACATTCTAGCTTCTGCCTTGACTTTGAATAGTGATACCTCTGTTCTTCCAAAGGTTGCTTGTAATCATCTTTGACTTTTCATCAAATCTGAATTGATGATAGCGTTTGTCGGATTTCATGTTCTCAATTCTGACATAGTTGTGATTGGTAGTCAAGAATCTTCCCATTGGCATCTTGGATCTCAAGTAGAATGGTCTATTGATATCAAAGCCAAACTCAGTGTTTGTTCCTGTGGTTCTAGTCTTCTTAACCTAGTCGGCATAGAGGATTTTCCACATCTGATTAGCACTGTCTTTCTATCTCTTGCCAACACCAACATTATCGCCTTCTCTATCATCAAAGCCTGTCTGAATGACTCTACCGTCCTAGACATTGTAGAAGATTTCCTTCTGCATGTCATATTTGAAGAGTTACCACCATTGAGAATTGGTACCTGCAACAACCATGTTGTTTGATTTTCCATTTGATTGAATTTGGATAGAGTATGATCTGGTTTACCAAGATTTGATAGTTTTTGTCTTCTGGTCGAACCACCATTATTGAGAATTCTTACCATTTGGAGTCTTAAGGACAACATTTGGGTTAATGATGTCAAGATACTTCTCAGAGTCGAGGCTAGAAACAATGTGGAATGGTCTTTCAACAAAGAGACCGAATTACTTGTTGAGTTCTCCTTTCTTTGGAACTGGTGGCATTTCATCAGCGTAAACTATCTCAAACTGTTGTCCCATTCCATTGTTTTTCTGATATACCTGGATGTTGTTATGTTGAGTGTCTCTTCCACCAACAACATCCATCACTTTACCCTTCTCATTCACAATGTTGTTGTTCTTGTATCTGAACATTTGGAACCATCTTGAATTGGTAGTGGTCATGTGCAAGTTGGCACTTCTACCAGCACCTTGAATGGTCATAGATCTGTCTTTCCATTGTTGAGATTTGATGGTCTTTGACACTGGATCGAAGAAGAATTGTTGACCAAGACTGCCTGTGAAGTCAGAAAGAATGATATTGTTAGCTCCCCAGCATTCAACTACTCTTTCCATTGTGAGTTTAGAGACAATGTAGAATGGTCTGTTTCTTTCAAGACCTAAATCTTTATCAAATCCTTTGTTCTTTGGCTTCTCAGCTTTGTCAACATAGATGAGTTTCCATTGCTGAGCCTTTGATCTGTTTCTATTCCACACTTGGACGTTGTTTCCTTCTTGATCTCTTCCTCCTTGGACATCAAGCACCTTGTCGTTGTAGATGTTGAAGAAAGTGTTTTGTCCATCAAACTTCCACATTTACCACCATTTTGAATTGGTGTTCCAAGCATGCATGTTGTTGGATTTGCCTGATCCCGCAATATCCCAAGACCAATTCTTTCTGTACATTGACTTGATAGTTCTTGACTTCTGGTCGAAGTACCATTGCTGAGATGTTCTTCCATTTGGAGTCTTGATCACCATGTTTCTTCCAAGAATGTCAAGATACCTTTCAGATGACAAAGCTGATACAACGAAGAATGGTCTTTCAATATGCATTCCAAAATGATCATTGAAGTCACCTTTCTTAGGCTCTGCTTCCATTTCGTCAGCATAGACGACATCAAATTCTGAGAATAATCCATCTTTTACATTGTGACCAATTGGGTAACTCTCATGATCCAAATGATGAGCGACTTGGAGAATTGTGCCTTTTTCGTTTTTGAACATGTAGTTTTCATATCTCCACAACTACATCCATCTGGCAGAAGTTGGTTGCACATAGGTGTACTTGTTCTTGTTAGCTTGGATAGATCTGTTCTTCCATCGCTTGCTCATGATGGTTTTGGTTGCACCATCAAATACCCATTGTTACCAATCGTTGTCTTTTCTTCTGAGGTAGTTCAATCTCATTTGCTTGCATGGAGCACCATGGCATGAGACCATTCTTTGCATTGGTAGTCTTGATCTAATGAAGAAAGGTCTGTTAATTTCAAGTCCAAACTCTTTGTTCAAACCTTTCATTTGGATTGCTTTCGCATCTTTCACGTAAGTCAGTTTCCATTTTTGACCTGGACTTCCATTATAATCGTAGACTCGACAGAGATTACCTTATTCATCTTTGTTATCAGTGACAGACACAACTTTATCGGAGTAAACATTGTAGAGAATACCTTTTTCTTCATTCCATTTGAAAATCTAGGTTTCTGATGATCTTGTAGTATCAGCAAACATGTTGGTTTTCTCTTTAGTCTTGAACCTGCCTTGATTGCCCTGGTTATCAATATCCAAAGACCAAGTTTTGTGGTATACTGACTTGATGGTCTTAGACTTCCAGTCGAATTGGAACATTTGTGATTTGTATCCATTTCGGGTCCTGATCATCATTTAGCGACCCCACAAATCAGCGTATCTCTAGCTTGGAAGTTGAGTTTGTAAGAAGAATGGCTCTCCAATTTTGAGTCCCCAATCTTTGACATATTGTCCTTTCTTTGGTTGACTTGGTACTTCATCGATATAGACAATCTTGAATTGTTGACTGATAAGGCCGGGTTAGGCATTATCGACAGCAATGTTGGCATTTTCTTTGTCTTTGCCTCCATCAACTACCATGACTTTACCTTTCTCATTCACAAGCATTTGTTTAGAGGTATCGTATTTCCAGAGTTAGAACCATCTAGCATTGGTTCCTCTCATGTAGAGATTTCTAGAGTTACCATTGCCCTCGATGTTGATGGATCTGTCTTTCCAGGTGTTTGATTTGATGGTTTGAGTTTTGGCATCCAAGAAGAAATGCTGTGCTCTGCCACTTCCACCATATCTCATTGTTCTGAGTCTGAGATCAGCAGCTCCAACAGCTTCTACAACTCTCTCCATATACATTTTAGAAATGATATAGAATGGCCTGTTGACATGAAGTCCACGGTCCTTGTTGAATCCTTTCTCTTGATACTTTTCAGCATCACTAAAGTAGACAATTTTCCAAGATTGAGCCTTAGATCCATTTTTCCTCCATGCCTGAACCTTGTTTCCTTCTTCATCTCTGCCTCCAGAAACATCTAAAACTCTGTTATCTTTAACATTGTAGAAAACATCATCCTTTACCTTGAAGAGTTACCACCAGTAGGAATTGGTGCCTTAAATGATAAGGTCATTTCTCTTACCATTTCCATTAATGGCTAAGGAGTATGATCTGGTTCTCCAAGATTTGATAGTTCTTGTTCTTTGGTCGAACCACCATCCTTGAGATGGGAAACCATTTCTGGTCTTGATTACAGGTGTGTTACCAACAAGATCAAGGTATCTTCCTTGACCGAGGTTTGAGACAATATGGAATGGTACTCCAACTTTGAAACCCCAGTCTGGGTTCATTTCACCCTTCTTTGGTGGATCTGGCATTTCATCTGCATAGACAATCTCCCAAGTCTGTCCAATTTTACCATTCTTGTTTTCAACAATGATATTTCTGTTTTCTTGATCGAAATCACCTTGGATAGTCATGACCTTGCCTTTATCGTTGACAAGCATGTTACCTTACCATCTGAAGAGTTGGAACCATCTAGCATTGGTAGTGGTCATGTAGAGGTTGTTGGATCTTCCTTGGCTTTGGATGGTGATAGATCTGTCTTTCCATTGGTTTGAAACGATTGTTTGAGTCTTGTCATCTAAGAAGAATTGTTGACCTCTGTTGTTCTTTCTCATAGTCTTGAGTACAAGGTTGGAAGCTCCAACACATTCGACAACTCTGTTCATCCACATCTTTGAAACAATGTAGAATGGTCTCTCAATTTCAAGTCCAAAGGATTTGTTAAGACCCTTTGACTGGATAGCTTTTGCATCTTTGGTGTAAACTATCTTCCATTTTTGAGCTGCTGAATTATTACGTTTCCAGACTTGAACATTGTTTCCTTCTTGATCTCTTCCTCCCTAGACATCTAGTCTTCTTTAGTCCTTGAGATTAATGAATGAGCCCTCTGATTCATTCCATTAGAATAGTTAGAACCAACGAGAATTGGTGCTGTAGATATGCATGTTGTTGCTTCTGCCAGCACTCTAGATATCCCATGAGTAACTCCTTGTCCTCATTGATTTGATTGTCTTAGTTCTTTGATCGAAGAACCATTCTTGTCCTTTCAATCCATTTCGTGTTTTAATCACCATGTTTCTTCCAACAACATCAAGATACTTTCCAGATGGAAGTTATGAAATGACGTGGAATGGTGTATCAACAAGAAGTCCAAAGTCTTCATTCTTCTGACCCTTCTTCAGCTCAGCGGGCATTTCATCAGCATAGACGAGGTCGAAAAGTTGCTCTTCATTTCCATTCTTATTAGAGACACCAATTTGAGCATTTTCATACTCTTGTCTATTTTTGCCTCTAATTTGGATGACCTTTCCTTTAGTGTTGACGAGCATGTTGGCTTCGTATCTAAAGATTTGGAACCATCTGGAGTTTGTAACAGTCATGTAGAGATTTCCATTGCTGTGGAGAGTCAAAGATCTATTCTTCCATTGCTAGGACTTGATTGTTTTTGAGACTTGATCAAAGAAGAATTATTGACCTCTGTTAGCTCTGGTTGGATGCAAAGTCTTGAGTCTCATATGATGAGCTCCGACACATTCAACAACTCTCTTCATTGGATACCTTTGAACAAGGTAGAATGGTCTGTTGATATGCATTCCATACTTTTCATTCATACCTTTAGTTCTCTCAGCCTTCATTTTGTCAGCATAGACGATCTTCCATTGTTAGGTTGGTTAGTTGTCTTGTGCCTTTGCAACATTAGCTTTGTTTCCTTCTTCGTCTCTGCGTCCTTCAACATCAAGTACTCTTTGATCCTTGACATTGTAGAAGGTCTTCTTCTTTTCGTCATACTTGAAGAGTTGATACCATTCAGAATTAGTACCACCAATCTGGATGTTGTTTCCTCTAACAGTCCAAGAGTAGCTTCTTGTTCTCTGAGAGTGAATTGTCTTGGTTCTGTTGTCGAAATACCATTGTTGAGATGATCTACCATTTGGTACTTTGATAGTCATTTGGTTTCCTACCAGATCTAACTATCTTCCAGATTCGAGGCTTGAGACAATGTAGAATGGAGTATCGATTCTCATTCCCCAGTCTTTGTTCATTTCACCTTTCTTCAAATCTTCTGGCATTTCATCAACATAGACAATCTTCCAAGTCTGTCCAATTTTACCATTCTTGTTTTCAACACCAATATTTCTGTTTTCTCTATCAATATCTCCAAGAACACTCATGACCTTGCCTTTATCGTTGACAAGTTAGTCGCCTTGCCATCTGAAGAGTTGGAACCATCTAGCATTGGTAGTGGTCATATAGAGGTTGTTAGATCTTCCTTGGCTTTGGATGGTGATAGATCTGTCTTTCCATTGGTTTGAAACAATGGTTTGAGTCTTATCATCAAGGAAGAATTGTTGGCCCTTATTGTTCTTTCTCAAGGTCTTAAGGACAAGGTTTGAAGCTCCAACGCATTCAACAGTTCTTTCCATCCACATCTTAGAAACAATGAAGAATGGTCTCTCAATATCAAGTCCAAAGTTCTTGTTAAGACCCTTGGTTTGGATTTTAGCAGCATCCTTGGTATAAGTAAGCTTCCAAGATTGAGCCTTAGACCCATTCTTCTTCCAAACTTGAACATTGTTAGCTTCTTGGTCTCTTCCTCCTGCAACATCGAGGACCTTATTGTTCTTGACATTGACGAAAGTTCCGGATTCTTTATCCCACTTGAAGAGTTGGAACCAGCCGGAGTTGGTGTTGTAGACCTGCATGTTGTTTGATCTGCCAGCATTTTGGATGTCCCATGATTGGTTGTTCTTCTTGCTTCTGATGGTTCTGCTCTTCCAGTGGAAGTACCATTCCTGAGATGAGAATCCATTTCTAGTTTTGATGACCATGTTTCTTCCAATAAGGTCAAGGTATCTTCCAGCTGGAAGGTTAGAGATGACATGGAAAGGTTCTTCGATGACCATTCCCCAGTCTGCGTTCAAGTCACCTTTCTTAGGTTCTGGTGGCATTTCATCAGCGTAGATAATATCCCAAGTCTGACCAAGTTTACCATTCTTGTTCTCAACAACAATGTTTCTGTTTTCTTGATCAATATCACCTTGAATAGTCATAACTTTTCCATGATCGTTGACAAGCTAGTTTCCTTACCATCTGAAGAGTTGGAACCATCTTGCATTGGTAGTAGTCATGTAAAGGTTGTTGGATCTTCCATTGCTTTGGATGGTGATAGATCTATCTTTCCATTGTGCTGAAACGATAGTCTGAGTCTTATCATCAAGGAAGAATTGTTGACCCTTATAGTTACCTCTTCTAGCTTTGAGAACAAGGTTTGAAGCGCCAACACATTCGACAACTCTGTTCAAC
>Ga0247582_1000070_pt1 | contig 11850 bp, 6 predicted proteins | sample 41RmetaT_FD_189971 | JGI IMG/M metagenome (GOLD analysis project Ga0247582, IMG submission 189971) | Metatranscriptome of seawater microbial communities from Monterey Bay, California, United States - 41R (Metagenome Metatranscriptome) | ecosystem: Environmental > Aquatic > Marine > Coastal...
AAAAACATTCTCTGGTCTGAATGTTGTAAAAACAAATTCAGTCTACTGGGATGCAATTAGTGGAATACCATATCAAAACCAAGGTGCAGAAGCTTCTAGCCCAACACTCACTCCTTTGACAGGATCTGATGGCATAGTTAATATGGATTCAATTCAATTAGAAACAGGGAGTGAACGAGTAGAGTTAACCTCTTCAGGACTAAAAATATATAACAGTAATGTTCTTAGAGTCAAGATTGGTGACCTATCATAACCCCTACAAAAAATAAATCTTGACATAAAATGTCTATCAGGTTATAATTTCAATCATAGGAGAATTAAATGAGCGCAGGAAATTACAACTTAGTCATTGACCAGGGAGCCGACTTTGCGATTACGTTGACCCTGAAGGAGAGTGGTCAGGCAAAAAAACTTGTCTGACTATTCTGCTCGTGCGCAAATGAGATCAAAGAAATCTTCTAGCACAGTCGCAGGTACGTTTACTTGCACCGTAACTGATGCTACCAATGGCAAAATTACAATGAAAATGCCAAATGTTACTACAAAGGATCTCACTCCAGGAGTCTATTATTACGATCTAGAGCTTTATACTTCTTCGGACGCTAACGTAACTAGGCTATTAGAGGGCACCGCCACAGTTACTGCGGAAGTTACAAGATAATGGCTATACAAATAACTATCGAACCTATGGCTACTTCCGAAGTCACGGTTGATGGCTCTTCGTCAGCCATAAGTGTAGCTCCTACAGTAACAGAAGTAACAGCAAACTTAGCACTTGTAGACGTAGGAGCTGCAAGTGTTTCTATTACTCCTACTGGTGCAGTAACTGCCACTAACATTCAGGATGCGATTGCTCAATTAGCAGATCAAAACTTTAGAAGTGACAATGCGCCAACAGGAGCCAATGTTGAGGTCGGGGATACGTGGTACGACCAAGATGACAATATTTTTTACGTATACCGAACGATCGACGGTGTGACAGACTGGGTTCCTTTACTAACCACAGATGCACCGGATGAAACCGACGGAGGAGCCTTTTAAGGCTACCGGAGACTTTGAATGGCTCAAGTCATTAAAATCAAACGCAGTGATAATAACAATAGTCCATCATCACTAGCTCAAGGCGAACTCGCATATTCTTCAAATAGCGACAAACTGTTTATTGGTAATCCAGGTACTGGAGATGTAACCACTATCGGCGGTAAGCTATTTGTAAATATGCTGGATCACACAGCAGGTACTCTTACCGCAAATAGCGCTATTATTGTAGATGGTAGTAGTAAAATTGACCGTATTAACGTAGATAATCTACGCCTCGACGGAAACGCTATTACTTCCACAAATACTGGTGGTGATATTACTATTACACCAAACGGTAGTGGTAATATTGTTCTTGACGGAGCAATATGGCCAAACAGTGGAGAAGCTTCAGACTATTACTTAAAAACTAATGGTTCAGGAACTCTTTCTTGGGCGGCTATTCCTTCAGGCACTATTACTCTTAATGATGGAACTGACACAGATACTTATACTACAGGAGAAACTCTTACTTTTACTGGAGGTACTGGACTTACTTCTGCAGTTACAGATAATACAGTTACGTTTTCTATTACAAATGGAGGTGTAGGTACTACACAACTTGCTGATGATGCCGTAACAAAAGCTAAAATTGCGGATGACGCCGTAGATTCGGATCAAATTGTAGACGGTGCGGTAGATAATGTACATCTTGCAGGTAGCATTGCAAACGGCAAACTTGCAAACTCTAGTATTACAGTTTCTGACGGTACAAATAGTAATGGAGTAGACCTTGGAGACACTCTTACTGTATCTGGTGGAACTGGTATTACATCTACGCACTCTACAGATCAGATTGCAATTAGTATTACTGCAGGAGGCGTAGATACTACACAACTTGCTAATGATGCAGTAAATGGCAATAAAATTGCGGATGACGCAATTGACTCCGAACATATTGTAGACGGTGCGGTAGATAATATACATCTTGCAAACAGTTCGGCGGACATCGGCTCTACAACTGTTACTCTGGGTCAAAGTGTCAATAGTCTGGCAGGACTTACAGAAGTAGTTTCTACCGATTTTGTAGGAGACTTAGGTAAGGCTGACTCAAGTGGTACAGATGCAGCAGGTACAAGTCTAACAATAAAGGGCGGAGCAGGAACAGGTTCAGGCGCAGGAGGTTCCGTAGTTATTCAAGTTGCCGACGGCACATCTTCTGGCACCTCTGTAAACTCCCATGCAACTGCAGTAACAATTGCTGATGATAAGACAATGACTGCAGCAGGTAATGTTGTAATCTCAGGTAACCTTACTGTATCTGGTACAACTACTACTGTAAACTCAGAAACTGTTACATTTGACGACAATATTCTTATTTTAAACAATAACTACTCCGGTAGTTCACCTACAGAAAATGGTGGTTTAGAAGTTGAGCGCGGTACATTAGATAACGCAAAATTCCTCTTCAACGAAACAACAGATAAGTGGCAAGTAGGCATCGGGTCTACAATGAGCAACCTACTTACTAGCAGTAATTTTGAATCAGAAATTACTACAATTGACGGCGGAAGCTTCAATACTTAATACCTATAGGGGCTCTATATAGAGCCCTTTAGCCCTGCTTATATAAGCGAGATACGGGATTCCACATGGCACAGACTATTAAGATCAAACGGTCGTCCCAGACCGGCAATAAACTTACTGCATCAAATAGTGTTGCGGGCGAACTCGGCCTCAATACAGCAGATAAGGCACTCTATATTCAAACAGGCTCGACAGACGCATCCGTTGTAACAGTTTACGACGATAGCATTCTGCACCTTGACGATACTAACAATCGTGTCGGTATTGGCACCACTTCTCCTGCTTATCCTTTTGATGTTAATGTAGCGGGCGGAAACACAGTAAACTTTACATCTACTGATAATAGAATGCAAATACGCATTAAAGATAATGATACTACAGGGTATGTAGGCGTAGAAAATAGCGTATTTTATTTAGGTTTAAATGCGGGAATTGGAACCAATAATTTATCAATAAAATCAGACGGGGCTGTTGGTATCGGTACAACTGCACCAAATCGACAGCTTCATATTTCTGGCTCCGGAGCAACCGTTGCAGCCAAAGTAGAAGCCACTGACGGTAGTCAATCTTCTATTGATCTTAAAAATAGCGAAGGAGAATTTCGTATAATTAGTGACGGCGGAGAGCTGTCAATTTACGATCAAACCGATACTACCGAAAGATTCCGTATAGATACTGCGGGTTTTGTAGGCATTAATACAAGTAATCCTCAAGTAAGACTACATATTACTACAGATACTGGAGGACATGAAAGTAACGACGAAGCCTCCATTCTATTAGAAGATACGGCAACAGAGGCTGGAGAGCCAAGTATTGCATTTAAAAATAGTGCAAGTGGTTCAAGCCGATGGCATATTGGACTAAATCAAGATAACGAGCTTCACTTTAATTACGGTACTACGTCATTTAGTGATGCCAATACTAAAGTTAATATTCTTGCGAATGGTAGAGTTGGTATTTTACGTATTGCGCCGTCTCAAACATTAGATATTGGTGGTAATGTTGGTATCAGTGGCACCGAAGTTATTGACTCCTCTGGTAATTGGGTAGGCCCTTCAAGCGGACTAAAAGGCGAACCTGGTGCAAAAGGTCAAAAAGGTGAAGTAGGCTCTACCGGTGCTGACGGTAGTGCTGGTGCTAAAGGTGATACGGGCGGTACAGGTGGTACAGGTCAAAAAGGCGAAACAGGTCAAAAAGGAGAAGCTGGCGCTGACGGTAGTGCTGGCGCTGACGGTAGTGCTGGTGTAAAGGGTCAAAAAGGAGAGGCTGGAGTTGACGGTAGTGCTGGTGCTAAAGGAGACACAGGTGCTAAAGGTGATTCCGGTATTGATGGTGCAAAGGGAGAGACAGGCCAGAAAGGAGACACCGGGGCCGATGGGTCTGCAGGTTCTAAAGGCGACACTGGAGCAAAAGGTCAAAAAGGCGAGCAAGCAGGTATTACTGCTATTGCAAGCTTTGCAGACAATCGAGTAATTACTGCGTCCTCTACTACAGCACTACAAGGTGAAGCAAACCTAACCTTTGATAATACAACTCTTTCTTCTCCAATTTTATATCCTAGTGGAGGAGAGCACGACTTTACAAACGAAGTAGGAACTGATCCTACAAATGTTGCAATTATTATAAATAAGGATGATTTTATTTATAATAATAATGATGGATATGCTCGAAAAATGATAGGTTTGACTTCGGGACAAGATATAGAAATAGGACAAAGTGGTACTGCTCTTATTCGAGATATCATTTTAACGACGGGAAGTTCTGGCAACATTTTCTTCAAAACAAATAACGGTACTACAAAAGCAAAAATTGATAACTCCGGTAAAGTATACGGAGAAATGTTTTTAGCAAATATTAATAATGACACTGTGCAAACAGTGCACGCATCTTTCCGTCGTGGAAGTTTGGGCGAAGCGCATATTGACGCTCCTGGGCATGTTCATATTAATATTGATACTAATAACAATAATACAGATAGATATTTTTCCATAAGAAAAGACGCAACTACTACGGACCTGTTCAAAGTAAAAGAAAACGGTAATGTAGAAATAACAGGAGCTATAAACGAAGGCACAAACGGGTGGCTTAATTTCAATGACGATCAAGACAGTCATTGGCCTTTAGATACTGATAATCTTACAGTTCTTGGTTCTATTACGCACATGGTTTTTGCAGGTGATTCAAATGCAAATGGCACAGGAGGAGAGTTTTACTGGGGGTATGGTCAAAGTCAGGCAGCGAGTTCTCAAAGTTGGACAACAACTGCAAAGCTTGAGCGTTCCGGCATATTTGACGCAAAAGGCGGACTAAAGATAAACGGCTCTGGCGTTATTAACTCCAGTGGCGAGTGGACAGGATCTAGCTCTGGATTAAAGGGCGAACCTGGAGATAAAGGTGCTACTGGTGCAAAAGGAGATACTGGTGCAAAGGGTCAAAAAGGTGAAGTAGGTCAAAAAGGCGATACAGGTGCAAAGGGTGAAGTCGGTCAAAAAGGTGCCGCAGGTGCAAAAGGTCAAAAAGGCGAAATAGGTCAAAAAGGCGATACGGGTGCAAAAGGTCAGAAAGGCGAACAAGCCGGCATCACTGCTATTTCAAACTTTGCAAACGATCGAGTTGTTACTGCTTCTTCAAGTACTGCGCTTGTGGGTGAAAGTAATCTAACCTTTAATTCTAGCGCCCTTGCAGCATATACTAATAAAATAGTAGGTCGAGGAGCCGGCACTACTTCATCTGGTACTATTCTTAGTCAAGTTATTCCTGACCACAGTATAGAAAATAACGGTGTAGTCGACTATGCACACCATAATTTACTAGCGGGTGCAGATCAGCGTTATACTGTAACGGCTACTTTAAATGGCTCTTCCTTTACTCCTTCATCAAAATGGTTTAAAGATCCGAGCTCAAACGGAGGAAATCATGTCTTTAGTAGTGCTACTAGTGAGCTTGTAATTCTTATCGAAGATATTCCAAACACACAGTATACTGCGCGTGTAGGAATTGTATTCGGCAATGCTGGCTGGAGAACAAGAGGCGTAAAGATAGAAACATTCCGAAACGGTGCATGGCAAACCGAGTGCGATCTTACAAATAACGCAGAAAATATGGTAACCCGTCAGGTTTCTGCAAACAACCACAACGGAGTTACTAAAGTTAAGTATACACTAAAAGATCCTGCAAATACGGGTGGAATGTATACTAGAATTAATATGCTGTTTATGCTGAATTATCAGACTTCAGCATCTGACCATGGATACTATGTAAATAAATACGCAAACAGCACAATTCCAGATGGTAACAAAGTACAGTTTGGAGACGACAATGATCTTCAGATTTATCATGATGGTAACAACAGTCGCATTCACGATACTGGTACAGGCAATTTAATCTTAAGAGGAACCAATTTAAGCCTTCAGGATTCTTCTGGTTTTGATTATGTAACGGCTGTTGATAACGGAGATGGTGGAACAGTTCGTTTGTTTTACAACAACTCTGAACGACTAAAAACAACCTCCACAGGCGTCGACGTAACTGGCACAGTGACCTCTGATGGTCTCACTGTTGACGGTAGTACAGACTTAAACGGCTCTGCTACAATCTCTGGAACTCTTTCTTTTGATGGCACGGCTGTGTATAATGCACTCCATCTCAATAATAACAATATTATTGGGGTAAATAATATGGTTATTAGTGACGCGGGAGCAAGCGAAGGTGTTCAGTGGCAAAACTGGCATCTTTACGAGTCTCCAGATGATTTAAGTAATGCTACCGGCAACTTCCAGATTGTTAAAATAGGAACAGGTGCTGGACGTAAATTTACCGTAAGCACAACAGGAATAGATGTAGTTGGATCAGTAGAAATAAGCGGAACCGAAGTTATCGACTCTTCTGGTAACTGGACCGGCCCAGTAGCAGGCTTCAAAGGTGAAGTCGGCGAGAAAGGCGCTACAGGTGCAAAAGGTCAGAAAGGTTAAGTAGGTCAGAAAGGTCAAAAAGGTGAAGTAGGAAGTAAAGGTAGTACTGGTGCTACGGGCACAGGTGTCACAATGGAAGGCCAAGTTGCAACTACAAGCAATCTTCCTTCTTCTGGCAACACAAAGGGCGACGCATATATTGTACAAGCAGACGACTCTCTTCATATTTGGGATGGCTCTGCTTGGGTCAGCGGCGGATCAATTCAAGGACCACAAGGTTCGAAAGGTCAAAAAGGCGAAGTAGGTGCTAAAGGCGAAGTAGGTCAAAAAGGTGCTACAGGTCAAAAAGGTGAAGTAGGTCAGAAAGGCGACACAGGTCAGAAAGGTCAAGGCGGCACAAACGGCACAAACGGAAATGATGGCGCTAAGGGCGCTACAGGTGCAAAAGGGGCTCCAGGTGCTCAAGGTCAGAAAGGTGAAGTAGGTCAGAAAGGTGCTGGGGGTGCTGGAGGTGCTAAAGGTCAGAAAGGTGAACAGGCAGGTATTACTGCAATTGCAAGCTTCTCGAACAATCGTGTTCTTACTGCATCGTCAAGCACTGCCATTAATGGTGAAGCGAATCTAACTTTTAATGGTACTGATCTAACAGTTCTAGGTAGTGGTAGAGTAATAGCCGATCATTTTGTATTTACAGATTATGGTGGCCCTGCATTACAAATGAATGATTCTTCATTCTCTAATGCCCCAACACATGATGTATTGTACACTGCTTATCAGACAAATCTTGGAGACTACATTACTTTAAAAGCCCCAGGAAACAGTAGTACTAGCGCACATGGTATTATAGGAATTGCAGACAATGGAATTTTCTTTGGCGCGTCAAACATAGAAACTGGAACTACCCAGATGTCTAATAGCGCCGATACTCCTTTCGATGGGGCCAACTATGGACATATTGATTCTGCGGGTATGGATATTAAAGGTCTTACTCTTGCTACAGGTGACGGCGGTACAAATGGCGTAATTAATGTAAAAGCAAGTGTTAATGGATACTTTCAACAGAATGGAAATACTCGTCTTACTATAAACTCTAGTGGTATTACTTCGAGTAGTAAGATACTAACTGCAGATGGTTCTCAAAGTTCTCCAACTCATACATTTACGGGTGATACTGATACAGGAATGTACAGTAGTAGTGCTAACATTCTTGAATTTAGTACTGGAGGAACTCGACGTGTATATTTTAATGATGCAGGTATACATTCGGAGTATAATCTTTATACAGCAACCAATGGTATGTTCCGTAATTATGGAGGAGTCTGGACTGCTACTACAGGTTTAACAGGAAATGGATTTAGCTTTGCAAACAGTGTAGATGGAACAGCAATGACAATTTCATCTACAGGTGATGTTGTCTGTACAGGATCTCTTTCAGCAACAACCAAGTCGTTTGATATTGAGCACCCAACCAAAGAAGGTATGCGCTTGCATCACGGCTCTTTGGAGGGACCAGAACATGGTGTCTATATTCGAGGAAGAAACAAAGGTACTGTGATTGAATTGCCAGAATATTGGTTAGGTCTTGTAGACGAAAGTACAATTACAGTACAATTAACAGCAATCGGGGAGCCACAAAACTTGTGCGTAGCCGATATTAAAGATAACAAAGTTTATGTGAAAGGCGTAGAGTACTTCTACTTTATACAAGCCGAGCGTAAAGATATTGAGAAGTTTGAGGTAGAGTATGAGATTTAAAATAACTTATAATAAATCAGCAGGTACTATTACCTTAACAGATAAAGAGGAAAACTTTTCTGTATGGAATGAAATCGTATCTGATAGCTTAGATGAATTAGAAGTATGCTTTGAAGTAGAAGGTGATGAATTAGAAACTGCAGAGTTATTAGAGGGTATTGAATAATGGCATTAATACTATCAGCACAATCAGGAAACTGGACCTCAACTACAACTTGGAATGGAGGAAGTGTTCCCGCAGACGGTGATCAATTTGAAATACAACCAGGGCATGTTGTTGTTATTAATTCAGATGTAAGAACAACTAATGGATATCATGATTCATATGTAGAAGGTAAGTTATCAATAACCACGAACGGTAAATTATTGATGAACGGAACTCTACTTGTTCGTGACGGAGTAGGAGGAAGTGCTACTGGATATTTTTCTGAAGGTGATGCTAATTCAGGACCCCATTTTAGAATGGAGAATGGTGCTCATTTAGAATTAACTGGAGATAATTCTGCTAACCATGCTTTAAGAGGAGAAACTCATAAGTATGTTTGGATTGAATGCGAAGGAACTGACCCACGACCAAAGACAACTTTATCAGCAGATGAAACAATAGGGTCTGCAGTTTTAAATTTAACTTCAGCATCTAATTTTAGAGCGGGAGATTGGATTCACTTATACGTAGAAGCAGAACAGATTGCAGATTGGGAAAGAGAAAAAGCGCCACGAGAAGAAAGCTTTATAATACATGATATATCAAGTAATAATGTCTACTTTAGACAATTTGTAACTCCTACAGCTACTATTTCAAGAGTAGCGAGTAGTAAAATATTTGTAAATGATTCTACAGTATTTAGAGTAGGTCAAAAGATTATATTTGGTACAGGATCAAATCGAAATGTAAAAACAATTACTTCTATTGGTAAAGGCTCTGGTAGAATTACTGTTGATAGTGCAATTACTGGAACAGTAACAGGTGAAACTGTATATCTAACTGGTTCAGAAAAGTGGCATAAGAGTGGTGATAGTGTACAAGTCATGGCGACTCCTTTGACTGCTGGTGGTTCATCAGGTAGTAGAACAATTCAAGTAGCAAATCCAAATGGATTTAGTGTAGGTGATAGAGTACTTATTGAGGCAAATAATAATTCTGATACGAATTGGGATTATGTAATGGATAACGTAGTAGAATCCATTTCAGGTAATAGTTTAGTACTTGTAAATAATTTAGCAAATGATAGAGCCCTCGGAGCTTGGGTTGTTAACTTTGAAAGAGATGTACAAATTAAAGCAAAAACTCCTGACTTGACTGGAACAAGTTCAGAAAGACCTTATGTTTGGATAGAACATTGGACTTCAAGTAATGCATATTATAGAAGAATCAGATTTAGAAATGTTGGCTTTTATGGAATAGGTTCAAATACAGTTAATAGTTCATACTATCGTGGTGTTGGTATGAATAGGTGTTCTTATGAAACAAACTCTTATGGTAATTATACTTCAGGTTTAGAGGGTTGTGTATGGCACCCAAATAATTCAGATAGTAATTCTTGTATGTATTGGAGAGAAAGCCACTATCAAAGAATGAGCAGAAATATTTGTTATAACGGACATTTAAATTTTTGGAGATGGTCAAGTGGTAATGAAGCATGTATGACTGCAAACATTTCATGGAGAAGCTCATACTGTTGTTTCTATATGGATGGATTCTATGAGCCAAGAACATGTTTTGCATACAATCATGCATCAAGGTCAGATGACTACGGAATGTTTATATATCATGGTAGGGACCATCAAGTAGAAGTAAGACATAATTACTTTACTCACCACGAGAATAGACCCTTTTATTGGTATTATCAAACACAAAACTTTTTAATGGAAAGAAACTATTTTAATTATTACAGATATTGGCCACACATTGGTAGAGGTGGAGGAGATGTTATAATGTTAAATAGTTATCTTGGAAACGCTTGGGACTCAACAGGAGATTCTACAGTAATCAATGGAGTAAGAATATCTGCTGACTCATTAAGACCTGATAGAAATGGTAGAATGACAAGGTGTACTTCCGTAAATCATAATTTTAAAGAAGGTGCAACAGTTGAATGGGCTGGTCAACATTGGAAAGAATGGAATGATGATGAAGAAGCATGGTTCTACAGAAGAAATCAAGATAGTGATAGTTGGGCAGGAGATACGGAAGAATTATTTGTACCAGCTGGTGCAACAGTTTATTGCGCTGCTGAAGTAAAATTGACTACTGGTAATAATGGTACTAAGCCTTTCTTAATGGCAAGAACAAAACAACAATATAATTATGGTAAATTCTTAACAGGGCCAACTGATACTTCTGAATCGCCTTCTGAAGAAAATCCGCATGGGTATCCTATGGGTCATTTTGAAAAGGTAGATTTTACATCAGCATGTGAAACCGCCTATGAAAGAAAAACACTTACGATAAGTCCTGTAAATTATGATTATTATATTGTGGTTGCTGTAGTTTCAAGTAATAGGAGTATTTCAAATGCCGCAACTGAAGGTTGGTATCAAAAACCTATTGAATTATATATTGATAAGAGTAGCCCTATTAAGGAAAAGAAATTTATAACAAGTCACCAAAGTAAAAGAGGAATTAATAACTCTACAGTACAAAGAAAGAAAAGACTCGGAGGAAGAATTAAATGAGCAATGATGTATTAATTACACCAGCGTCACGGAAAATTGAATTAAAAGATTCAAGTGGAAACGTAGACGCAAAAATTGAAACAGACTCAAGTGGTAATCTGCTCATTACGAATGCTGGCGGAGATATTTCTATTGGAGACACTACTTCAGATGTATTTATTGGCGATGGCACAAACAGTATAGATATTGTTTTTGAGCAAAATGGAGAGATTCGTGGTACTTCCGGAGTTACTCTTACTCTCGGAGATGCAAATACGACTCTTCGTACTGGTACGGATCTTAGTCTAAATAATAATGATATTACCAACGTAAACAATATTACAATAACAGGAACGTCAGAAAGCTTAGCAAATCAGCCCGCAGTTCCAGTGACGGTAGAAGATGGAGGCGCTACAGATGGTCGTGTCTTTATGTCTATCAAGCATGGAGGGGCATCTGCAACTGCAGGTGCTATAGGTGCCGGTATTAGAATGATTGCTAATGATGGATCGGGAGGTTCATCTTACTGGCCTGCATATATGTTTGTTCAAGGCGGCGCAGAAGCAGGCACTGTAAAGTTACTTGCTCCAAAAGATTTTGATTTCTATGTAGATACTCATGATGATAATATTGATGGTACTAGTTATAATGATTATGGTACTATAGCTATTCAAATAACAGAAGCAGGAGACTTAAATATTCGACAAAGACTTCTGGTTGATGGAAGTGTTGTTATTAATGCAGACGGTACTTGGGGAGGTTCTTCAAGCGGGCTGAAAGGTGAGCCAGGTGCTACGGGTGCTAAAGGTGCTACAGGGGCGTCTGTAAAAGGTGCTACGGGTGCTAAAGGTGCTACAGGAGCGTCTGTAAAAGGTGCTACGGGTGCTAAAGGTGCTACAGGAGCGTCTGTAAAAGGTGCTACGGG
>Ga0247582_1000072_pt1 | contig 11655 bp, 14 predicted proteins | sample 41RmetaT_FD_189971 | JGI IMG/M metagenome (GOLD analysis project Ga0247582, IMG submission 189971) | Metatranscriptome of seawater microbial communities from Monterey Bay, California, United States - 41R (Metagenome Metatranscriptome) | ecosystem: Environmental > Aquatic > Marine > Coastal...
TTTTGCATAAATTACAAACATAACAATTCTCATTTAAAAACCTCTAAATTTTAAATAACTTTTTATACTGAAAATAAATTTACTACTAGTCAACTATTTAATTTTTATTTCCAACAAAAAATTTTCTTGCTTTCTCCCCCTATACCAAAAAAAAAAAAATAAACTATAAAAAAACACCCCCCCCCCCCCCAAAAAAAAATGGTAGAAAAAATTAAAAAATTTATTAAAAAAATTCGGTGTTTTTTTGAAAGGATCCCCTCTTGATCTATAATCAATAAAATCAAAAAAGCATTATTATTGTTTACTTACAACGGACTCAAAGCAGCAATCAATGACTCCAAAAACACTGTCAAAAGTAAAATAAATAACGTAAACGAATTCTACAATAAAACAATAAGTTTTTATAAAAATTTTCCGAAAAACTTCGATATTTTTAAAAAAAATTATCGCATTTTTTCGCAGATGTGGGATAATGCTCTAAGGCACTTAGCCAGAGAGCTTACTACCCTAATCGTTGATGTTTTTATATTGCTAATAATAAAAAAAGCCTCATTATCCGAATGTGCAAAATTTGTCCGTAAGAGATGAAAAGTGCTAAGCACGCATTTTGCTAAGGATACCGATGACATTGACACTTTTGTCCACCCAATCACTGCAGAGTACATAACGTTCTTATTGTGATGCTCAGGAACATTTATGCGTGCGTTGATTTTTTTAGTAAAGTACGTAGCCTTCCCTGTAATTATTTTTTCTTTCGCTTTGTTTTGTTGAGACCGCCCTTTGTTCTTCTCATTATTGACTAAATTCCTTAAAGAGTACAGAAATTGCGAATTAGAAGAGTTTTACGCGGAAGTAAAATTTCACCTCAAAGCGATGGGTTTCTTTTTTTTTTTACAAATAATTCTTCTTTTTTTTTTTTAATTAAATCAAATATTATTTGGTTTAATTAGGATGCGCCGGCCCGTGTTTTAGGCTGCGTAGCTGGGCCGGCGCACCCGCACCATTCCGTCTTTGTTAAATTTAATTTTACTTTGTTAGAGTTTCAGTATGAATCTTTTTATTTAATATCGCCTCTTTTTTGATTTTTTTTTTTAAATTGGTTTTTTTTTTTTAAAACAAATTTTTACACTGTAAGAATCAAAGCAGTCAAAAATGATAATTTAAAAAAAACCAATGTAAATAAAAAATTTCATTTTTCAATTATAATTTATTGGGGTTTGTTAAATATAATACCCCTTGTTATGTTAGTTTTGACCATACGGGGGGTATCTGGACTATTTCTTTGAGATCACTTAAATGCTAATAATTTAACAATAAATATTATTATTTTTATTTTAGTGTTTAATATTTTATTTTTAATTTTAATCTTCTTTTTAAAATTTTCTAAAATTAGTTACAATACTGATTACGTTTTTGCTTTATTAAATTTAAATAATTTCTTCCCTTTACTGTTCCTAGCAAATAATCTATTCACTATGTTTTTTGTCTTAGAGGTTAACTCTACTGTTATATTTTACAAATTTATTATGTCTAAGATTTGGTATAATAGAACTAAAACTAATCAAAAAAGTAGTGACAATATTTTAGATAAAAATATATCTCAAAATTATATAAATGTTTTATTTTTTCAATACTGAACAACATTTTTTAGTTCAACAATATTTTTGTTTATTTTGATAAATATAATTTATTTATTCGGATCTACTGATTTTTTTTTTCTAAATTTTGTAGAGTATAGTTTAAATTGTCGAAGCTTTTATTTAAACAATACTTACAAAACTATCTTATTCGTTATTCTCTTATTTAGTATAATGTTAAAAATAGGCTTCGCGCCTCTACAACTTTTTAAAATTGAAGTTTATAAGGGAATACCGTTTATTTCTATTTTTTTTTACACAACTTTTTATTTTTTAGTTTACTTTTTATTCTTTAGTTTGCTGCTTCTTGTATACCTCTATGTTTTCAATAACCAGTTCTATTACCCTTTGATGATTTTTATTATCGTTGGTGGTTTATTTATAATAAGTTTATTTTTTGACGTCATAGCGCTAAAGGCGTTTTTTGCTTATAGTTCGCTTATTAACAGCATTTTATTTATAAGTTTATTGTTAGGTGGAATTTCAACTTAACTAAGTTTGTAGAATTTGAAAAGTTTCACAAAACCTCCAAGAAGTCGATGAAGATTAAAAAATTTTTGACAAATAGAGCAGCTTGATAGGAAAATTTTACCTTTAAAACGTCGTTTTTTTAAACGTAAGAGAAAAAAGCGGTTTTTATCTTATTACAGGATAAAGTCTACTAATTTTAGGCAAAATTTCACAAATGTTATTTTAAATAAAGGTTTAAAATTAAAATACAATAATGAGATGTCAAAAACCTTTCAACTTTTTTTCTTTTTTTTTAAAAAAAGCAACCCACTGTTTACAGAGTATTCTAATTTTTTTAAGTGGGTGAGTTTTTCAAAAAATTATCCTTATTTTTACTCAATTGATTTTTTGATCAGAATGATCTGTACACCTTTAATACCTAGGTTCACTATACAGTGCGAAAAAGTACCCAAAAGATTAAAAAAAAAAATAAAGACAAAGTACCAATTTAAATTAAAATATGTTCAGTTTCACAATGATTTTAAAAAAATATTAAAGTGACTTTATTATTACAGCAAATATTTTAACAAAACTAAGTTGTCAGATAGATTATTTCATTCTTTATTTATAACGTTTTTTGAGGAAAAAAAATCTTTTTTGTATTCTAAAAAAATAAGAATATATAAAAAAATGCTAAAAAAAAGTCGTGCTAGAGATAACGTCTAATTGTTAGCGTATACATGTTATTAGTATTAGCTGTAAAAACTTTAGTTATGGGTGGTTGTATGCTTCCTATCGCATTTTGTGCTTTAGGTACTGGAATTTTATTCTCAGGTTACAATTTAGCTTTATCAAGAAATCCTGAAGAAAATGAAGTATTATTCAATGCAACTTTAATGGGTTTCGCTTTCATCGAAACATTTATGTTTATTTCTTTTGTTTTTGGTTTTGCTGTTTATAGTTTATAATTATTATAAATTTAAGCAAAATTCCACCATTACTGCTTTATATTGTATTAGTAGTTAAAACACTGATTATTTGTGTATTAGGTATTGCTATTAGAGGGACTGTTCCCAGATATCGTTTTGATCAAATTACCCAATTAAATTGAAAGCATTTTGTTTTTTTTTGAATTTCATTTTTACTTTGCTCTGTATTTTTAATATTCCTACTCAATTAATTAACCCTAGTTTAGGTAGCTCAGTGGTAGAGCGTCAGGCTGAAAACCTGAAGGTCAATGGTTCGGTTCCATTTCTAAACAACATGAGTTTACTAAAAAAAAATTTGATCAAAATTGCGATATTATTAACATTATTACTTGAGCTAAATTATAAAATTTTAGTAACAATTTTAAATTTATTTAATTTATTTAGTTTGGAGGGCAGCACTTATTTATTTACGTTGTACTGATTGGTGCTTATTGCGGCTGCGCTCTATTCAAAAAATAATTCTAAAAGAAGCGTTTTATTTATTACATACCCTGAAAGTCATCATTTCTTCTTAAATTTAGGCAGATTTCTAGATATTCTTAGAGGTTTAAACTTAAATATTAGTTCTTTTCTTTGAAAACCCCTTTTTAAAAAAACATCTTATTTTGGTTTCTTCAACTCTAGCCGCTTCTCTAACAAAAACTATTTTAAAAAACACACAAAGTAGTATAAATTATATTTTAATTTTTATAGAATTAAAAAAAAAAAAATCACTAAAAACCTTCCTAACAAAACTACTCCACTATTGCTCGTACATAGATTTTTTTAAAAAAAATCTAGATCGCTTTTTGTTTGAAATTTATATGAGTAGTTGAGTTTATTGTTATTTTTTCCTTAAAATGCGTTTTTTAATTAAAAAATCTTTTTTTAATAAAAATATCAGGAGATTTAATCATGAAGTAGCTAACGTTACGCTTGAGCAAATAACTAATTTTAAAAAAAGCGATTTTTTATTTTTTGACGGGGAGTTGCCCGATGATTATGTTTCTACGTACAGCAAAGTTAAGTCTTTTTTAGCCGACATTAAGAAGCTTGGTAAAAGTAAGCGCGCTAGACTTCGTAAAAGATTATGGCGCCGAGTTGTGACCTTTAAAAAAAATTTCGTAGGCTCATTTGATGGAAATTTTAAGCATTTTTTTAAAAGTAATAAGCGCTATGTGAATTTAGAAAAAATTTTTTTAAAAACTCTTGTAAATGTTACGAAAACTAAAAAATTTTTTAAATTAACTAATTTTAAATTTTTTCGTAACGAGTATAGATTAAAGCACACTAAATTTAAAGGTAAAATTATTGTGCGGTACTCTGAAAAAAGTTTTTTTAACGACGTAGTTTTAAAACTCGATAGAAAAAAAAATAAACTTTTAAGTAATTTTGCTAAACTTTCATCTAAGTCTGTAAATTTACCTAAAAGTAAATTATTAGTTTATTTTTTACTCAACTTCTGCTCATTAGCTTTTTCTCAATATTACATTAAACAACTTATTAATGTACAAAATTATAAAGAAAAACTTAATAATCTAGTACCTTTTTATTTTTTACCGCAGAAATCTCAACATTATATTTTAGAAAAAAAAAAAAGAAGACTACCAGACCACTCGTTGTATGCGGTAAAGTTTTTATTAACCTTTTTCGAAAAATTTTTTAATTTAAAAACTTTGGTGAAAGTTAAATTTTTGAAAAATACTTACAAATTTTTGGAAAAAAGGTTAATATCTACCGGTTTACAAAAAAAACATTGAAAATTTCAAAACAGAATAGGTAAGGGTTTTTTTTTTTTGGAATCTATGAAAGTTATTTGGTATACTTTGCTCTTAAAAGACTGTCGTTTTTTTTTAAATTGGTTTAGACGTACTATGGAACGCCTTTATTTTAAAAGTCAAAAAAAATTTTTAAGGTTTTTAAAGGTTATATGCCGAGCGTTATTTTTAAAATATCATAAAGCAATTAACGTTAGGGGTTTTTTTTTCGATATTAGAGGTAAAGTCGGTGTGACAGGTAACGCTAAAAAAAGGCATTTTTTCTTTAAAGAAGGTAAGAGTAGTTTCACAGAAAAAAAATTGAAACTAAGTTATTACCAAGATTTAGTAAGAACTAAAACAGGGGTTCTGGGAGTCACTTTGGCGATATCCCAATAATATATAATAATTAATTTATTAAACGTAAGAGCTTTTTTTACCGATTTTTTTAATAACTTTTTGGCGCGACAAACGCAAACCCCTTTTAGTATATATATTTAGTTGTCTGATAGTATTAACAAATTTTTGAACTAAGTACATTCTATGACTACTACTACTGGCAATAAATAGCTTATACTTATGCAGTCGTTTTATACTCATACCTTTAAATCAGACACTTGTTAAATGTGACCGTCCAAAAAAAAAATCGAATGGCCTCCCTTTTTTTTCTAATTTTGTAACCCTTACCTTTAAATTTTATTTTCTGAAAAAATAAGTTAGATCAATTTTTAAAAAAGAAATTCACGTAATTTGAAATACCTTTTTTTTTATTAAAATTATCAAAAAAAGTAAAAGATAACGTCTTTGAATTTTTATTATAAAATATAGGTTCTTGAATTTTTATAAAAAAATATAAACTTTTTGTATATATATAAAAATAGTCAGTAGTTTTTTTTTTTAAGATTATAAAATTTAAATTTCCGGTGTGTATTGAGAATGATGTCACTAACATTAAAAAGAAATTGAGCAGATTGGAGACCCACCTAATCGTTTTTTTAGCATAATGTTTTGTGTTAAAAAACCGTAGGATGTTTCAAATAAGTATATTGTAGACGTATTTTGAGTGTCTTTAAATACTTTTTTATAAGACCACACTTGTTTTTTTGATCTTCTTAAAATTATGTTTAAGTTAACCCCGTCTTTTAAACAACCTTCCGCGACTGATACCTTATAAACTGAGTTTTCCTCGCTAAATGTAATTAAACCTGTAACACATAAAGAGCTCAATAAAGATTTATTATTAATATTTTTTTTAATAAAACAATTTTTTTTTTTAGATATTAGCGTGTTTTTCAGTATTATTAAAGTTTCTAACGTGAACATTTATCAAGATTTTATTTTTACCCCCTTTAAATCATTTCAATTACCTAATCGTTTTACCATATGTCTAGACAAAAAAAAAAAAGTCGAAACACCGCGCTTTTTACCTGTTAGCATGCAAATTTTATTTATTTGCGTATTCTTTTTAATCTTGTCTAATTTTTGTAAACTACGTTGGGTGTGTATTCGTTTCATGTTTTGTACGGCTAAATTTCGAAGTATACTTTTTAAAATATTTAGTTTAAATTCATTTTTTAATTTTCATTTTCTTTTGATAAATTCTTTTATAATTCTTTTTTTATATTGTTTCATTTATCTATCAATTTCACCAAAGACGATGTCGACTGTACCAATTAAGGCAGCCAAATCAGCTAAAAAATGACCTTTCGTAATTACCGGTAAAACTTGTAGGTGGTAAAATGAACAAGGACGTACCTTACATTTATAAGGTTTGTTGGAATCATCGGAAATCAATGTTACACCAAACTCACCTTTTGGGGCTTCTATAGACTGGTAAGTAATACCGGAATTAATATTAAAACCCTCACTCCAATATTTAAAGTGATTAATTAAGTTCTCCATTGAATTATAACTATTTTTTGAGTTTATTTGATTAAAGTGTTTTGGGTAGACATATTTGATTAAAGTGTGTGGGTTTATATTTGTGTAAGCGTTCAATTTTTTATTTTTTTTAGTTTTTATTTTATTAAACTTCGTAATATTATGTATTAGTTGAGTGATTATGAATAAACTTTCAGCCATCTCGTTCATACGAATTAAAAATCTATCGTAACAATCGCCATGCTGCCCTAAATAACTTCGAAAATTTAAATAATAATAATTCGCATAAGTCTCTAGTTTAGATAGTCTAATATCTCTTTTAATACCAACTGATCTTGATAAAACACCTGTTAACCCATAATCCAAACAAGTTTGGTACGAAAAAGTACCGACGTTCACAAGTCTTTGCTTTCAAATTTTATTAAAAGTTAGGACGTTATGCATCTCGTTTAATGTCGTAAAACAATTACGAGAGAACTCTGCGATATCTTCTAATAAAAATACCGAGATAGCTTGCATATTAACTTCGTTTGGTCTGTAAAAAGCCGCGTGCATTCTCGCTCCACTAACACGCTCATAAAATTCCATAATTTTCTCTCTTTCTTCAAATGCTCAAAAAATAGAAGACATACTACCTACGTCAAGAGCGTGACAAGCTAGAGCTAACATATGATTTAAAACTCTAGTAAGCTCATCAAATAAAGTTCTTACTTGAACAAACGTCGCGGAGTAGTTAGTGGTACCTAGTAAATTTTCAATTGCTAAACAGTAGGAATGCTCTTGTGTAACCATCGAAACATAATCAAATCGATCAAAATATGGCAAAGATTGAAGATAAATTTTATCTTCCATTAATTTTTCGGATCCTCTATGAAGTAATCCGATATGAGTGTCAGCTTTTTCTAAAATTTCCCCGTTTAATTGAATTACTAGTCTTAAAACTCCGTGCGCTGCAGGGTGTTGAGGACCAAAATTAAGATTCATAGTTTTAAGTTGTTTTGTTTCAATATTATTTTTCGAAACATTAGGTTGTCATAAATGAAATATACTTCTATTCATGAATATTTATTGATAAATAATCTAATAAGCTACACGTACATCGAATATTCGATAGGTCTATTTTTGTTTAATATTTTTATTTATTTATTATTATTGACAATTATAATTTTATTACTTTTTTTGTTTGACCTGAGGATTTTTAAATCTTTAAATGAATTAAAAGGTGTAGGCAACCTACCCTTTATAACTTTCACTTTTATGGTTACCTTATTGTCTATGGCAGGACTACCGCCTCTAGCGGGATTTATTGGTAAATTCATGCTGATAATTTTTATTTTTTTTAAAAAACAGTTTTTACTAGTTATTTTTTTATTAAACTTTAATTTTTTTTCGTTGTATTTTTACTTACAAAATGCTAGATTTTTGATAAAAAAACATACAACGAAAACACCGTTTATATTTTTTAAAAATTACAGTTATATAAATATGCCTTTTATGAGTTGAATAGTTTTGTCTACCGTTTTCAATTTTTTAAATGTATTCTTCATTGAAGACATACTAATCGTTTTTAATACGTTCGGTACTCACTTATTTATTGAATAATTTTATTTTTACTATGTCAACAATATATCAGCGTTTGTTTTATAAAACTAAAAAAAAAAAAGATCATAAAAGATCTCCTGGATTAAAACAAAATCCTCAAGTAAGGGGGGTTACTATGCGAGCAAGGATTGTTACGCCACGTAAACCTAACTCAGCTAGACGTCCCGTTGCTAAAATAGTACTTTCGAATGGTAAACGAGTTACTTCTCACATCCCAGGTTCGGGACATAACGTAAGACGCCACTCTGAGATATTAGTTAGAGGGGGTGGTGCTAGAGATTTACCGGGTGTTCGTTACAGTTGTGTTAGAGGTGTTTACGATTTAGTCGGAGTTTTAAGTAAAATTCGTAGAAGATCTGTATACGGTAACAAATTACCACCACATATGAAAAAAAAATTAAAACGTAAATATCGTAATTTATAGATGAGAGTAGATTATATATTAACACCTGTTAAAGCTGTTATTTCTTGAGCCCGACAGGGTTCTTTTTGACCACTAACGTTTGGATTAGCTTGTTGCGCCGTAGAGATGATGCACGCTACAGTCAGCAGATATGATTTTGATCGTTTTGGTATCATATTTCGTGCTAGCCCTAGACAATCAGATTTGATAATTGTTGCAGGTACTCTAACCAATAAAATGGCCCCTGCGCTGAGACGTTTATATGAGCAAACAGCAGACCCTAAATGAGTACTGTCTATGGGTAGTTGTGCGAATGGTGGTGGTTACTACCACTACTCGTATTCTGTTGTAAAAGGGTGTAACAGAATTATTCCAGTAGATATTTACGTACCTGGGTGCCCTCCAACAGCAGAAGCTTTGTTTTTTGCTGTCCTACATTTACAAAGAACTTTATACAAACAACTTAATGAAGAAAAAACATTTAAGCTTAAAAAAAAAGAAAAATTTGATTAAAACTTTATAGAATTTATTTTTTTAAAAAAAATTCCAAAAAGTATGGACCTAATCGTATAATTTTATTTAAAAAATTTTCGCAATTTTTTAACAAATTCAAAAATTTACTAACCCCACAAACACGTTACTCAACCGTAAGTCTTTCATTAGTTGGCGGAAAATATTGAAGATCTTCTTATTTCTACGACAAATTCTTTTTAAAGCATAAAAGCTTAGATCTAAAAGAATTTTTTTTTTTTTAAAAAAAAATTCAATTATTCTAAAAAATCTAATGATTTTGTTTTATTCAAGTTTTTTGTATTATACAGTAAATATTTTACACTAATTACCCACAAATTCAAGCATACTGAAAATTTAAAAAAAAAAAAAATAAAGTCCTTTTTTTTAAATTTAATTAAAATTAATCAAAAAAATTTAAATTTATTATTATTGTCTAAATTAATTATTACATTTTCTTAAAAGATTTTAAACCGAGAACCAATAGCTTACGATTTAAAAAAAGTATACCTTGTTCTATGACAAATTTTGGTAAAATTAAAAAGTTAACGACAAAGTTGTCATGTAAAGGAGGTCTAAATAATACTGGTCAAAAAATGTTAAGATTTCGTTCTGGACTAAGTAAAAAAAGATTTATTATTACAGATAATCGGCGTTGCTGAAATAAACAATTTTTTTTAGTTTGTAGTTTTATTAAAAATTTTAAAAAAAAATATTTTGCATTAATTAAATATACAAACGGGTCTTACTCGTATATACATGCTATACACGGCATGCAGCTCGGCTCCTTTTATAAAACCTACAATAACGGTATATCTTTTATTAATGAGGTAGTACCGGGAATATCTTTATATATTCAGTACGCTAGGCGATTTTTTATTTTTTCTAATATATGTTTTAATAATAAAATAAAAGCAACCTACGCAACTTCTCCGGGAACTTACTGCAAAATATCACACAAGGTAGACGAGCTAGGGATTGTTGTTTTTTGGTTACCTACTGGGACCAAAAAAAATTTAAAATATTTTACTTTTGTTACGTTAGGTAGAAATATGAATCTTTTAAAAAAATATAGTAGAATGGGTAAAGCAAGTGATAATTTATATCGAGGATTTAAACCTAGAGTTAGGGGGGTAGCTATGAATCCGGTGGATCATCCAAATGGAGGTAGAACTAAAACTAATCAACCTGAAAAATCAGCTTGGGGTTGAATTGCAAAAAAAGGTAAATAAATTAATGGCCCGATCTAAATGAAAATTCAATTTTTACAGCAACCCTATATGAAGATCTTTATTTACTAAAAAACGTAGATTTAAAAGAACAGCTAGGATTTTAGTCTTTACTCGTAGTACGAATTTAACCCTTCATTTTAGGCGTGCTTTTGTTTTTATTCATAAAGGTAATTTAGCAAAAAGAATAAGATTCCGAGCTTTAATGGCCGGGTATAAGCTTGGTGAATTTGCTTTCACTAAAAAACCATTTTTTTTCCCCTTTAGAAGAAAAAAAAGACGCTAATTTTTGGGACAACCTAGTTTGCCGTTATTAAATAAAGCAGGTTATACAATGCATTGAAGTACAAATTGATCAAACGTTATCTCTTATAAAAAATTTTTGTACTTTGACACTTTTTTTAAAAAATTTTTTTTTTTATTTTTCTCCGATAAATTTATCTTTGTTTTTATAAAAAGATTTTATCTTTTTAATAAAGCGGTTAATTTATCAGATTTAGCTGAAAGAAAAGAAGAAAAAATTACTCCGAGATACGTAACTTCTGCCTGATTCTTGCATTTTCAAGGATGGGTTGTATTATCTCTTTATATATATATACCAAGTGTATTTTTACAACAAAAAGAAATACCAGCATCATTTAAAAATGTCCCTAATGTCAGTTTATTTAATTTTTTTGATAGAAAACAAAAAGCATGTAACTTGTACAAATATAAAATATAATAAGTGAAGGTCAAATTATTAACAACATTAAATTCAGCATTGACTTAAATTTAAATTATTATTTAAAAAAAAACTTTGGTTTAAAAGCTTCTTTTTTTAAAATGCTGCTAGAAAGATTCGAAATGAATTTTAAAGATACTCTTTCTCAATTCTATATCCACCAGTGAGTGTCTCTTTATAAATTTTTTATTAGTGTTATACCGACTACAAGTGATGTCAAAAAAAGAAGACTATTCCACATTTTTTTTTTAGATTTATTAAGTACTTATAGAGGATGAAGGCATAGTAAAGGTCTACCTGTTAGAGGTCAGCGTACGTGAACAAATTCACAATCAACGTATAAATCAAACTTAACTTTACGTTTGTTTAAAGTTAACCTTGTTAGAAAACTTTACGGTAACGTTACGTTAAAAAATGCTGCTGTTGCGTACATGGCCGAGCAAGTTAATCTTTTATGAAAATTACAATGAGCAAAAGAGTGGTCTTTAGCAAAAAAA
>Ga0247582_1000073_pt1 | contig 11637 bp, 8 predicted proteins | sample 41RmetaT_FD_189971 | JGI IMG/M metagenome (GOLD analysis project Ga0247582, IMG submission 189971) | Metatranscriptome of seawater microbial communities from Monterey Bay, California, United States - 41R (Metagenome Metatranscriptome) | ecosystem: Environmental > Aquatic > Marine > Coastal...
GACTATTACTGTTATGGTGATTGTTGTTGTTATTATATTTGCTATATTGATATCGATATTCGGTGTGATATTTGAAAATTTCATTCAATACTTTTTGGGTTAAATAAGGGTTTTTAAAATATGTCTGAAGAAAAAAAAGATGCTCTTGGCGATATATCTGCTGAAGTAGGTTCAACTGTTGAATTGGAGCAGAGTGAAGTTGAGAAATTACCAATGACCCAAGCTGGTATGCTTTGGTATGTTGTTCAGGTGCACTCAGGTTATGAGAAAAGAGTAAAAACTCAGCTTGAAGAAAGTATTGAAATAGCTGAAATGGGTAAGAGTTTTGGTAGAATACTTGTTCCTACTGAAAATGTGGTTGAGATGCGTAACGGTCAAAAACGCAAAAGTGAGAGGAAATATTTTCCTGGTTATGTTGTGATTGAGGCTAAGCTTACTACGGAAGCTTGGGATGTCATTAAGGCTGTGCCTAGGGTTTTGACTGTTGTCGGCTCAAAAGGTAAGCCAATTCCATTGAGTAAGCCTGAAGTAGAAAGAATACTTGGTTATATGGAAGTTACTGAGGTCGCAGCTGAACCGCGTTTAAGAAAATCATACCAGGTTGGTCAGGTTGTTAGGGTTCTTGATGGGCCGTTTAATGACTTTACTGGTGTGGTAGAAGAGGTTAACTATGATAAGTCAAGATTGAGAGTTGCAGTGTCTATTTTTGGTAGATCTACACCTGTTGAGCTTGAGTTCTCGCAAGTTGAAAAAGATTCTTAATTTTATAAATTAAGAAACAGGGAGCTTACGATTGGTTGTGAGCGCTATTAACCTAAAATTGGAGAAAAACAATGGCTAAGAAAAAAGTAGAAGCTATTATTAAATTGCAAGTTGCTGCGGGTAAAGCAAACCCGAGTCCACCGATTGGTCCTGCATTGGGTCAGCATGGTGTAAATATTATGGGGTTCTGTAAAGAATTCAATGCTAAAACTCAAGGCATGGAACCGGGTATGCCTGTTCCTGTTGAGATCTCTGTGTATAGTGATAGAAGTTTTACATTTGAAATGAAAACTCCTCCAGCATCTTACTTGATCAAAAAAGCAATCAATGTAAAATCTGGTTCAACAAAGCCTTCAAAGGATTGGATTGGTACTATTACTCGTGAGCAGTTAGAAGAAATTGCTAAAATCAAAGATCCAGATCTAACAGCTGCTGATATAGATGCTGCTGTGAGAATTATCGCAGGTTCTGCTCGTAGTATGGGTGTAAAAGTTGAGGGAGTTGAATAATGTCTAAAATTTCAAAAAGAATGAAAGCTGTTTCTGCAAAAGTAGATGCGGAAAAAAAGTACTCAGCGGTAGAAGCATTTGATATCTTAAGAGAAGTTTCTTCTGTTAAATTTGTAGAAGCAGTAGATGTTTCTGTATCTTTGGGAGTTGATCCGCGTAAATCTGACCAGGTTGTTAGAGGTGCATCTGTGCTTCCTAATGGTACTGGTAAAACTGTACGAGTTGCTGTATTTGCAAAAGGTCCTGCTGCTGATGCGGCTAAAGACGCTGGTGCTGATGTTGTTGGTATGGAAGATTTGGCTGATGAAGTTAAAAAAGGTAATATATATTTTGATGTTGTAGTAGCGTCTCCAGACGCTATGCGTATAGTTGGTCAATTGGGTCAGATCTTGGGACCTAAAGGTCTTATGCCGAACCCTAAGGTTGGTACTGTAACTATGGATGTAGCTAAAGCTGTAACAGATGCTAAGGCTGGTCAAGTTAGATATCGTGTTGATAAGGCTGGTATTATTCATACTACGCTTGGTAAAGTGAACTTTACTACTGATGCACTGAGAGAGAATTTGGAGCAGCTTTTGGTTGATTTGAAAAAGGCTAAACCTGCTGTTTCTAAAGGTGTTTATCTGAAAAAAGTTTCTGTATCTAGTACTATGGGGCCAGGAATTAGTGTTGACTTTTCAGATTTAAATATATAGAATGATGCTTTTGGGTTGTATGAAAGTACAGCGCCTAAGACCGTAGGAGTCGAGCTTGCTTGGCTTAATAGTTATCCTACGCAGACGATGTTGAAACAACCATTTGGTTTTTAAATATCGTGTTAATAAGTAAATAAAGTGTGTAGACAATAAATAAGGAGTCGATTATGGCACTTAGAATAGAGGACAAAAAGGCGATTGTTGCTGAAGTTGCTGAACAGGTATCCTCAGCATTGTCTGCAGCAGTAGCAGATTATCGTGGTTTAACTGTTAATGAGATGTCTTCATTAAGAGTTGAAGCGCGTAAGTCTGGAGTTTATTTAAGAGTTGTTCGCAACAACTTAGCACGTTTAGCAATTAAAGGAACTGATTTTGAGTGTCTTGGTGATGCTCTGGTGGGTCCCCTTGTTCTTGCTCTTTCTATGGATGCACCTGGTGCGTCAGCGAAACTATTCAAAAACTTCCAAAAAGATCACAAGTCTTTTGAGGTTAAGAATTTGGTTATGGCTGGTGAGCTATTTGGTCCAGAGAAATTGGATGATTTTGCTAAAATTCCTACTAGGGATGAGGCTCTTGCAATATTGCTTAATGTTATGCAAGCGCCAGTTACTAAGCTTGCTAGGACTCTTAAAGAGGTTTCAATGCAGGCTGAATAACGGCTTGCTACTGTTGAAGATGGTAAATAATGTTAGTTGATAAAAAATAAAGGAGCTTATAAAATGGCTATAACAAAAGAAGATATTTTAAACGCTGTTGCAGATATGAGTGTAATGGATGTATGTGAATTAGTTTCAATGATGGAAGAGAAGTTTGGCGTATCGGCAGCAGCAGCTGTTGCTGTTGCTGGCCCTGCTGCTGCTGAAGCTGTAGAAGAGAAGACGGATTTTGATGTTGTCTTGACTTCTGCTGGTTCAAACAAAATTGCTGCTATTAAAGCTGTAAGAGCTGCAACTGGTCTTGGTCTTAAAGAGGCTAAGGCTGCTGTAGAGGGTACTCCTTTCACAGTGAAAGAAGGTGCATCTCAAGCTGAAGCTGAAGATCTTAAGAAGCAGCTTGAAGAAGCTGGTGCTGAGGTTGAGCTTAAATAATAAAATTCTAAAAATTAGTTTTTAGAAATATAGGCTAGTGGTCATTTTTTTGGCTCCTAGTCTTTCTAGTATTGTAAAGATACATAGATTGGTGCAAATATTATCGTATTTGCTTTTTATTTTGTGTAAACAAAATCTTAAGGGTTTTTTGATGTCTTACTCATACGCTGAGAAAAAAAGAATTCGCAAAGAGTTTGGGGTTTTGCCTCATATTTTGGATGTACCATATTTACTTTCTATTCAGACTGAGTCTTATAAAAAGTTTTTGCATGCTGATGCAACAAATGGCAAAGCTCACTCTGGTTTAGAAACAGTACTTAAACAGTCTTTCCCCGTAGAAAGCAAGAATGGTCAGTACGAACTTCATTATGTAGGTTATCAAGTAGGTGTTCCTACATTTGATGAAGATGAATGCCAAATTCGAGGAGCTACTTATGATGCTCCTCTTAATGTAAAATTGAGATTAGTTGTTTATAACAAAGAAGCTCTTCCCGCAGAAAAAGTTGTAGAAGATATTCGTGAAGAATATGTATATATGGGTGATATCCCATTGATGACAACAAACGGTACATTTATTATAAATGGTACTGAGAGGGTTGTAGTATCTCAATTACATAGATCACCAGGCGCTTTCTTTAGTAAAGATGATTCTGAGGACGGTGCATTTGCTGCCCGCATTATTCCATACAGAGGTTCATGGTTAGACTTTGAATTTGACTCAAAAGGTATTGTATGGGCTAGAATCGATAGAAAAAGAAAAATCTGTGCTACAGTTGTATTAAAGGCTCTGGGGCTTAGCCAAGAAGATATTCTTGCGCACTATACAGATAGCAAGACAATTAAATTTGATTCCAAAGGTTTTGGTCTTAAATTAGATAATCTTTCAGAAATGAAAGGTGAAGTGCTTAAATTTGACATCTTTGATAAAAAAGATGAGATTCTGGTTAAGAAGAATAGAAAATTAACTAGTAGAGATATTAAGAAGATTAAAGATGCTGGTGTTGATACGGCTGCTATTGATTTTGACTTGGTAAGTACTCTTAGGGTAGCAAAAGATGTAATTAATTCTGCTACTGGTGAGGTGATTGCTCATGCTAACGATGATGTTACTGAGAATTTGCTAGATGCTTGTGTGAAGACAGGTATGCTTGAATTAGAGGTGATAGACTTTATAACTACAGAAAAAGGTAGATATATTTCTGATACTCTAAAGCATGATTTAACTCGCAATACTGATGAAGCGTTGGTCGAAATTTATAAGGTTTTAAGACCAGGCGATCCTCCGGCGGCGGCGTCAGTTAAAGCATTGTTTGAAGGCTTATTCTTTATGGATAGCAGATATAGTCTATCTGATATTGGTAGAATGAAGCTTAATGCAAGGCTTGGTAATGATAAGGTTGCGAAGGATGTATATACTCTTGAAAATAGCGATATCATCGGTGTGCTTGAAGAGTTAATCAAAATCCGTGATGGTAAAGGTAAGGTTGATGATATCGATCACTTAGGTAATAGACGAGTAAGATCTGTTGGTGAGATGGTAGAAAATCAATTTAGAGTAGGTCTTTACCGTGTGGAAAAAGGTATCCGTGAGAGTATGACTTTAGTACATAAAGAAAAACTTATGCCTAAAGATATCGTAAACTCTAAACCTATTACGGCAGCTATTAAAGAATTCTTTACTTCTGGTGCATTGTCACAGTTTATGGATCAAGATAATCCATTGTCAGAAGTTACTCATAAGCGTAGAATTTCAGCGTTAGGTCCAGGTGGTTTATCTCGTGATAGAGCTGGTTTTGAAGTGCGTGATGTACATGCTACTCATTATGGTAGGTTGTGTCCTATTGAGACTCCAGAAGGTCCAAATATTGGTCTTATCAACTCATTAGCAAGTTATGCTAGAGTAAATGATTATGGTTTCTTAGAAGCACCTTATAGAAAGGTTGTGAATGGTAAAGTTACTGATAATATTGAATATTTATCAGCTATTGATGAAGGTAATTTTGTAATTGCACAAGCATCTACTGAATTGGATGATAAAAATCATTTCGTTGAAGACTTGATCCAATGTCGTTCAGGTGGTGAGGCTATCTTTACAGAGTCAAGCCGTGTCCAGTATATGGATGTATCTGCTAAGCAGATGGTTTCAGCGGCAGCAGCATTGATCCCGTTCCTTGAGCATGATGATGCTAATAGGGTATTGATGGGTGCAAACATGCAACGCCAAGCTGTACCGACTTTAAAATCTGAGAAGCCGATGGTTGGTACTGGTATGGAGAAGATAGTTGCTAGAGATTCTGGTAATTGTATTATCGCTAGAAATCCTGGAACAATTGCTGAAGTTGATTCAAATAGAATTGTTATCCGTGTAAATACTAAGAAGTCTAAAAATAGTAACCTAGTAGATATTTATAGTTTGACTAAATTTAAGCGTTCTAACAAAAACACTTGTATCAATCAGCGACCAATAGTTAATATTGGTGATAAGGTTGAAGCTGGTGATGTGTTGGCAGATGGTTTTGCTACTGATTTTGGTGAGTTATCACTTGGTCATAACCTTATGGTTGCATTCATGCCATGGAATGGTTATAACTTTGAGGATTCAATTTTATTATCAGAAAGAATCGTAAAAGATGATAAATATACAAGTATTCATATCGAAGAATTTACTTGTGTAGCTCGTGATACTAAGCTTGGCCCTGAAGAGATTACAGCTGATATTCCTAATGTAAGTGAATCTGGTTTATCTAAGCTTGATGAGTCTGGCATTGTGCATATCGGCGCGAATGTTGAAGCTGGTGATATTCTGGTTGCTAAAATCACACCAAAAGCTGAGCAACAACTAACTCCAGAAGAAAGGCTTCTAAGAGCAATCTTTAATGAAAAAGCTTCAAATGTGGCTGATAGTTCATTGAGAATGCCAAGTAGTACTTCTGGTACAGTTATCAATGTTCAAGTTTTTGAAAATGACAAAGGTGGTAAAAGTCAAAGATCATTAGAGATAGAAGAGCAGCTAATAGAAAAAGCACGCAAAGACTTTGATGAAGAGTTTGGTGTTATTGAATCTGTAGTTAAATCTTCTATTGAAAAAGACATTGTTGGTGCAAAAATCTCTAAGGCTAAAGGTCTTAAGAAAGGAGCTGTACTTACAAAAGAGTTCTTAGAAACTCTACCGTTTGCTAAATGGTTGGAAATGTCTTTCGAGGATGAAAAACTTGATGAAAAAATTCAAAAGACAAAAGAGTACTATGATGAAGCTAAAATTGCTGTAGATGCTAAGTTTGAATCTAAAAAGCATTCAATCATGCAATCAAGCGAGCTTTCTCCCGGTGTATTGCAAACTGTAAAAGTCTTCGTTGCTAGCAAAAAGCGTATACAGCCAGGTGATAAAATGGCTGGTCGTCATGGTAACAAGGGTGTGGTTTCACGCGTATTACCTATTGAAGATATGCCTTATATGGCAGATGGTACACCAGTTGATGTGTGCTTGAATCCACTTGGTATACCATCGCGTATGAACATTGGCCAGATTTTAGAGGCTCATATGGGTCTAGCTTCTTACGGTTTAGGTAAAAAGATCGAAAGAACTTTAGAAAAAACTAAAAAAGCTGCCGATATAAGAAAAACTTTAGAAGAAGTTTACAATACTGTAGGCGATAAGAAAGTAGACCTAAAAGCATTAAGCGATAGTGAAGTTGTGGCTATGGCCGAAAACTTAACTGATGGTGTACCTATTGCAACTCCTGTATTTGATGGTGCTAAAGAAGAAGATATTAAATCACTTCTTAAAATTGGTGGTTTTGCTTCAGATGGTCAGATGAAATTATTTGACGGTCGCACAGGTAAAGCTTTTGATAGAGCGGTAACGGTTGGTTATATGTATATGTTGAAACTAGATCATTTAGTGGATGACAAGATGCACGCTAGATCGACAGGTTCATATAGCTTAGTTACCCAGCAGCCATTAGGTGGTAAAGCACAGTTTGGTGGTCAAAGATTCGGTGAGATGGAAGTTTGGGCATTGCAAGCATATGGTGCTGCTTACACTCTAAGAGAAATGCTAACTGTGAAATCAGATGATATTACAGGTAGATCTAAGATGTATAAGAATATCGTAGATGGTAAGTTGACTATGAGTGTTGATGTTCCTGAATCATTTAATGTTTTAAGAAATGAAGTTAGAGCATTAGGTATTGATATGGACTTCGATCATTCATCAGAGGAAGAATAAGCATCTATTAGAGCTACTTATTTTGTTATTAAATAATAAAAGGTATAGGAGAATTTATCTGTGAATAACGGTATCCTACAACAAAATTACAATAGTAAAAAGTTTGATATTATCAAGATATCATTGGCATCACCAGAAGTTGTGCGTTCATGGTCACACGGTGAGGTTAAAAAACCTGAAACTATTAACTATAGAACATTTAAGCCTGAAAGAGATGGTTTATTCTGTGCTAAAATTTTTGGCCCAGTTAAAGACTACGAATGTTTGTGTGGTAAATATAAGAGACTAAAGCATCGTGGCGTAGTTTGTGAACGATGCGGTGTAGAAGTTGAGCAAGCTAAAGTGCGTAGAGAGAGAATGGGTCATATTGATCTAGTTTGTCCTGTAGTGCATATTTGGTACTTAAAATCTTTACCATCAAGAATTGGTTTGTTTTTAGATATGCCTCTTAAAAATGTAGAGAAAGTTCTATATTTTGAATCGTATATCGTAACTGATCCTGGTATGACTCCATTAGAAAAGAAGCAGCTTCTTACTGATGATGAGTATGCAGAAGCTTTAGAAAATTATGGTTATGAATTTGAGGCATCAATGGGTGCTGAGGCAATCCGCTCTTTACTTTCAGAAACTGAAATTGAATCTGAGATAGAAACTTTACAAGCAGAGTACGAAGAAAGTAAATCTACTGCTAAAAGAGAGAAAGCTATTAAGAGAATAAGACTTCTTGAGACTTTCTTAGCATCAGGTAATAAGCCTGAGTGGATGGTAATGACAGTATTACCTGTACTTCCGCCAGATTTGAGACCTCTTGTACCTATCGAAGGCGGTCGTTTTGCGACTTCTGATCTTAATGATTTGTATCGTAGAGTTATAAATAGAAACAATCGTCTTAAAAAACTTTTGGATCTTAATGCTCCTGATATTATTGTTAGAAACGAAAAAAGAATGCTACAAGAGTCAGTAGATGCATTGCTGGATAATGGTAGACGCGGTAGAGCTGTAACTGGTTCTAACAAGCGTCCACTTAAATCTTTGGCTGATATGATCAAAGGTAAGCAAGGTCGTTTCCGTCAAAACCTTTTAGGAAAACGAGTTGATTACTCTGTCGTTCTGTAATTACGGTAGGTCCTTCACTTAGATTACATGAGTGTGGATTACCAAAGAAAATGGCATTAGAGCTATTTAAACCATTTGTATACTCTAAGCTAAGACTTGGTGGGCATGCCACTACTATTAAGCAAGCAAAACGAATGGTTGAGCTTGAAGAAGCTGTAGTATGGGATATCTTGGAAGTTGTGATCAATGAGCATCCAGTTCTTCTAAATCGTGCTCCTACTCTTCATAGACTTGGTATTCAAGCATTTGAGCCTAGACTTATTGAAGGTAAGGCTATCCAGCTTCACCCATTAGTTTGTGCTGCATTTAATGCCGATTTCGATGGTGACCAAATGGCTGTGCATGTGCCTTTGACTGTAGAATCACAGTTAGAGTCGCGTGTGCTTATGATGTCTACTAACAACATCCTATCACCAGCATCTGGTCAGCCAGTTATTACACCTACACAGGATATTGTATTAGGTTTGTATTATATGACTCGTGATCAAGAAGGTGCTAAAGGCGAAGGTAAATTATTTGCTAGCTATGATGAGGTAAGTAGAGCTTATAATTCTGAAACGATTGATATTCATGCAAAAATCAAACTAAGAATTGATAGGCAAGTATTTGATACTAAAGGTAATACATATAACGAGAAAGGTGTAGTAAATACAACTATAGGTCGTGCATTACTTATAAATATATTGCCAGATGGATTATCTTTTTCTTTGATAAATAAAGTGTTAACTAAGAAAGAAATTTCTAACATTATTAATCAAGCATTTAGAATCTTGGGTGGTAAAGCTACGGTTGTACTTGCTGATAAGCTTATGTATGCGGGCTTTAAGTACTCAACTATCTCTGGTATCTCTGTAGGTATCAACGATATGACGATTCCTGATAATAAGGAAGCTAAAGTTGATGCAGCAGAAGAAGAAATTAAGCAAGTAACAGAACAGTACCAATCTTCATTGATTACTGAAAATGAAAGATACAACAATATCATCAATATCTGGAGCAAAGTCTCTGATGAGGTTGGTGCATCAATGATGGATGTTATATCTAAAGATAAAGTAATAGTAGATGGTAAAGAAGTAGAGATTGAGTCATTTAACTCTGTGTATATGATGGCTAATTCTGGAGCAAGGGGTTCTTATAACCAAATGCGTCAGTTAGCAGGTATGCGTGGTCTGATGGCTAAGCCAGACGGTACAATGATTGAGACAGCTATTACAGCAAACTTTAGAGAAGGTTTGTCAGTACTTCAATACTTCACATCTACACATGGTGCTCGTAAAGGTCTTGCCGATACAGCTCTTAAAACAGCAAACGCTGGTTACCTAACCCGTAGACTAGTAGATGTGGCACAAGATCTAGTAATTATAGAAGAAGATTGTGGTACAGATGATGGCCTAATGTTCTCTGCTATCGTTGAAGATGGTGAAGTAAAAGTACCATTGATTGAGAGAGCATTGGGTAGAACTTTGGCAGCGGATGTTGTTACTGAAAAAGGCGATGTATTGTTAGAAGCAGGTACTTTACTAGATGAAAATCTTGTAGAGTTACTTGATGATAATGCTATCGATATGATCAAGCTTAGATCTCCTATTACTTGTAATACTCGTCGCGGTTTATGTGCTCAGTGTTATGGTCGTGACTTGGCTCGTGAGAGAAAAGTTAATGTAGGCGAATCTGTAGGTGTGATCGCAGCTCAATCAATTGGTGAGCCAGGTACACAGCTTACGATGAGAACATTCCATACAGGTGGTGCTGCATCACTTGGTGTTACAGTTTCTGATATTAAAGTAAAAACTGCTGGTAAGATTAAGCATAAAAACATCAGAACAGTTACAAATCAAGATGGTAATGAGATTGTTATTTCTCGTGCTGGTGAGATTATCGTATCTGATAGCATGGGTCGTATTCGTGAGCAACACAAAATCCCTATGGGAGCTTCACTACCTCTAGCAAGTGGCAAAGCTGTAGAGATTGGTGATGTAATTGCTACTTGGGACCCTCATGCTCAGCCATTAATTACTGATGTGGCTGGTAAGGTTGTGATGGAAGATATTATCGATGGTATTACTTCTAGACATACTTATGATGATTTGACTGGTCAGCTGACTATTGAGATAACTTCTATTTCTCAAAGAACAACGGCTAAAAACTTAAAACCTATTATCAATATAGTTGATGCAAAAGGCGAAGTTATTAAGTCTATATCTTTGGCTATTGGAGCTGTAATCAGTGTTGCTGATGATGCTAAAGTTGAAATCGGTGATGTGGTTGCTAAGATTCCTTTAGAAGGTTCTAAAAACAAAGATATTACAGGTGGTCTTCCAAGAGTTGATGAGCTATTTGAAGCTCGTCGCCCTAAAGAGGCTGCCATACTTTCACCATGTGATGGTACTGTAAGACTTGGAAGTAGAGACACTAAAGAGAAGCAAAGAATTGAGCTTTTAGATAAGGATGGTATGTTGATTGATGAAATCCTTATGCCTAAGTCTAGACATTTGGTTGTGTTTGATGGCGAGAAAGTGTTGCGTGGTGATGTCTTAGCTGATGGGCCTACGGATCCCCATGATTTGCTTAAATACAGAGGCTTAGCTACTTTTGCTGATTACATCATGTTTGAAGCTCAATCTGTATACCGTATGCAAGGTGTTGTTATTAATGACAAGCATATTGAAACGATTGTAAGACAAATGATGAGAAAAGCTGTGATTGTCAATGAAGGCGATAGTAAGTTTGTTAAAAACGAAACTTTAGAGCTTGTGAGAATACTTGAAGAGAATGATAAGTTACTCAGTGAAGAAAAACAGTTGGTTACTTTTGAGCCTGTGCTTATGGGTATTACTAGATCTTCATTATCTACAGAATCATTCTTGTCAGCTGCTTCTTTCCAAGAAACTACAAGAGTACTTACAGAAGCATCAATTCATTCTCAGGTAGATAAAATGAGAGGTCTTAAAGAGAATGTTCTAATCGGTCGACTAATACCTACAGGTACTGGTCTTGCGGTGAGAAAAGAAACTGATAAGATCGAGAAGATGAGAGAAGAGCTTGGAGTTGATGATAATCTACTACTTGCTGATGTAGCTTCGTCTTTCAATGTAGAGGAATCTTCTCAACAATCTCAAGTTGATAATGAAGAAAAAGATATCAATGAAGATATCGAAGAGTCTCTAAGACATGCTCTTGAGTCTTTAGACTTCTAATCAAAATTATCTAAAATTTCTTTCTTAAATAAAATTTCAATC
>Ga0247582_1000078_pt1 | contig 11258 bp, 11 predicted proteins | sample 41RmetaT_FD_189971 | JGI IMG/M metagenome (GOLD analysis project Ga0247582, IMG submission 189971) | Metatranscriptome of seawater microbial communities from Monterey Bay, California, United States - 41R (Metagenome Metatranscriptome) | ecosystem: Environmental > Aquatic > Marine > Coastal...
AATAAACCGATAGCTATACATGAGCTTTTATATCCTCTAATTCAAGCCTACGATTCAGTGCATATTAAAGCTGATATAGAGTTAGGAGGAACAGATCAAGAGTTCAATTTACTTATGGGAAGAGAAATACAAAAATCGATGAATTTGAAACAACAAGTAGCTATAACCATGCCTATTCTTCAAGGAACGGATGGTATAAAAAAAATGTCCAAGTCTTTAGACAATCACATTGGAATAAACGATACTCCAGAAAACATGTTTGGAAAGATAATGTCTATCCCTGATTCTCTAATGTGGACTTACTACCGTTTGGTACTACTATCTTCTGAAGAAGAAGTTGAATCATATAAAATCTCCGTTAAGCAAGGTGAAAATCCATCCATTTTCAAATATGATCTTGCTAAAAAGATAGTAACTAAATTTTATACTAAAGAAAAATCTGAAGTGGCTTTTGATGATTTTACAAGACGTTTTAAACACAAAACTACTCCAAGAAACATTCCAGAGTTTATTATTTCTAGCTCTAATGCTATTCCTGTAAGCATTTTACTCAAAAAAGTTGGTTTTTGTAAGAGTACTTCTGAAGCCATGCGTCTCATTGAACAAAAAGCTATCAAGGTTGACGGCTTGAGAGTCTTAGATAAAAAGTTTCTCGTACAAACTGGTACCTCTTCTATTTACCAAGTTGGCAAAAGAAAGTTTTTAAGAATTATTGTCAACGTTCAAAGTGATTCTACAACAGATTGAAAATACCTATCCAAAAGTTAGGAATATTGATATTATTTTATCAAAAGATTTAATCTAGTTATCGTATATGGAAAATTCATTGCCTTTTTCTGGTAAACCAATTATTTCCCAAGTAAATCTTCAGGGTTCGAAGAGTATATCAAATAGAGTTCTATTGATAGCTGCCTTAGCGAAAGGTGATTCACAGATCAGCAACATACCTTTAAATAAAGATGTATTAGCTTGTTTAGAAACCCTGAAATCTTTAGGTGTTAAGTGTGTATTAGATAAGAAAAAAAGGGTAATTCAAATTAACGGTTGTAACGGAGTCTTGCCTAGAAATTCTGCAACAATATTTTGTAATGAATCTGGAACTTTGACAAGATTTATTACTCCTATTTGCGCAGCTCAAAAAGATGGAAGATTTTACATATATGCAGCGCCAAGAATGATGGAAAGACCAATGTCTGATCAATTGAAAGTATTGGAGGATATGGGAATGAATGCTATCTATGAAAAAAAAATTTTAGCTCTCCCCTTAACTATACGATCTGGTGGGCTCAACTCCAAAAATATTTCTATTAATGGAAATAAGACAAGTCAATTTCTTTCTGGTTTACTCCTTTCCGCGCCTCTTATTCAAAATGGCTTAGTTATAAACTCTTTAGAAAATAGTATTCAGAATTATGTGAAAATGACAACGTATCTTATGGGACTCTTTGGCGTTTTTGTTACTCATGAAAATAACAGTTACAAGGTTCCACAATGTTCATATGTTGCTCGTAATTACTTTATCGAACCAGATATTTCCACAGCTTCCTATTTTTGGGCTCTAGCAGCTTTAACTAATGGTAAAGTCAGAATTAACAACGTTTATATCGATTCTTGTCAAGGAGATATCTACTTTTTAAAAATCCTAAGGAATATGGGTTGCTCAGTGAATATTGATAATGATGGGATAGAGGTTGTTGGTAACAAAGAAATTAAAGGCGTTACTGTGAATATGAGAGAATGTTCTGATACTTTTATGACGGTAGCAGCTTTAGCAGTTTTTGCTAGTAGCGATACATTTATCAACGGATTAAGCCACACTCGTTTTCAGGAATCTAACAGATTAAAAGCAATGAATGATGGACTTCAAAGAATAGGGGTTTATACAGAAATTACGGAAGATAGTATACTAATATCTCCTTCTCGATCTTCTTTAAAATCAAATTCTATAAACAGTTTTAACGACCATAGAATAGCAATGTCCCTTTCTTTAATAGGTTTAAGGACACGTCACAATATTCTGGTAAAAGATTCTGAATGTGTTTCAAAAACATGTCCTGATTTCTTTGAAAGGATTTACTACATATTGGAATGTTAATTATAATAACCATATCATTATAGAGGTAATATCTCTAATTTTACGGAAATAAACGAGTTTTTTCGTAGAAAAAAAATTTCTACTACAAATAAAAATTTTGAACAAGATGATTAAATAATTTTAGAAGGAATATAAATGAAATTGTTATCTGAAGAAAGAAAAGGCTTTGAACATATTTTCAAAGTACAGGTCGAATACGATTTTCTTTCCCAAAAAGTATCTGAAAAGTTAATAAGTCTTACAAAAAAAGTACATATTCATGGATTTCGTTTAGGAAAAGTTCCCTTTTCCTTATTGCAAAAGAAGTACGGTAATTCTATCCTTTCAGAAGTGATAGAAAATGTTTTGTCCGATTCTTCTAAGAAAATTCTAGAGAGGAAAAAAATACCTAACGTTATTGATATACGTTGTGAAATTATTAGTAGTATAAGGCAGAAACCTTTGCTTTTTAATGTATATGTACACACTTTCCCCGATTTTAATACAGATTGTTTATATAAAAAAGAGATTTTACAGCCTGAAGTTTCTTTAAATAATAATCACGTTAATATAGTTATTCAAAATATACTTAATGAACATGCCCTATGGAATATAGTTGAAAGAGCAATTTCACTGAATGATTTAGTTACAATAGAGCATACATGTTTTTCTAATGACAAAAAAGTAATTGACAGTCTTTCCTCTAAAAACCTAGAATTTTTAGTGGGAAAGAATAAAACTCCTCTAGATATAGACTCAAGTGTCATTGGTATGTCTGCAGGTGAAGAGAAGTTGATTCTAACAAAAGTTCTTGATAAAAATAGTGACCATTATGACCAGTTATTAAAAGTAAATATTTCAATCAAAATTGTTAAAGAAAAGAAATTACCGGATATTAATTCTGATTTCATGGAAAAGATTAACTTTCAGGGGGATTCTAAAGATTTTTCTAACACAATAAGAAAAAGTTTATTGGAACAAATCAATGTATCATCTTATAGAAAGATAAAACTACAAATCTTTGATCTTCTAGATGATTCGATAAATATAAAATTACCCCTTCATTTGCTTCAAGAAGAAATAATGAGGCTGAAAAAAAAATCTATGGTAGAAAATCTATCAGACAAGTACCAAGATTTTTTAGAAGAGGAAGCAAATAGAAGTGTTAAGCTTTCTTTAATTTTCCAACAAATAGTAAAACAAGAAAATTTCCAAATAGATAAAGATTCTGTAATAAAAAAGATTGGCAAATATTTTGGTGGAGACGTGGATACTTTGGATCTAAAAAATCATATTCTAAAAAATAAAAAAGAATTAGAAAAAATTAGATTAATCCTTCTAGAAGAAAAAGTTATTGATTTTATAAAATCTTTTTTAAAAATATCTAACAAAAAAGAAGATTTTTTTGACTTTATTGGTATCTCTACTGAATCAAAAAATGTAATAGACTGAAATGAATCATCAAAACTATCTAAAGGTTGAAGAAAATTTTAGCTCATATCTTATAAACTTATGATTAGTAAGGAAAATAATTAATGTACAACAACTTATTAATACCTACCGTGTTAGAAAAGACTTCCTTTGGAGAACGTTCTTATGATATTTATTCTAGATTATTAAGAGAACGCATTATTTTCTTGAATGGAGAAATTAACAATCAGATTTCAAATCTTATTATCGCACAGTTATTATTTTTAGAATCCGATAATCCTGATGAAGATATTCATTTATACATCAATTCACCTGGCGGTTGTGTAACATCTGGTATGGGAATTTACGATACCATGCAATTTATAAAGCCGAAAGTTAGTACTATTTGCATAGGTTTGGCTGCGAGTATGGCTGGACTAATTTTAGCTTCAGGATCATTTGGTAAAAGATTTAGTTTGCCTAGTTCACAAATAATGCTACATCAGCCTCTTGGAGGTATGAGAGGCCAAGCCTCAGATATCGAAATACATGCACGTAATATATTAAGGATAAAAGAACATTTGAATCATGTGCTTGCGAGCAGAACAGGAAAAAGTTATGAAACTATTTTAAGAGATACGGATAGAGATAATTTTATGACTCCTAAAGAAGCAGAAGATTATGGAATAATTGATCGTATAATACATGAAAGAAGAGATATTAATCACCTAAATAAGGTATGAAGTTATATGTTTAAGAAAGGGAAAGATAAAAAAAATTCAGAGCCTCAGGCAACCTGTTCTTTTTGTCTTAAAACGAAGAAAGAAGTGAAAAAAATAATTTCTGGATCCTCTGCATTCATCTGTAACTTATGCGTTGAGCATTGTAGCAAAATGCTTCAGAAAGATAAGTATAACGCACATTTAGATTTCAAAGACTTTTTAAAGCCCAAAGATATTTTTAATAAATTAAATCGTTATGTCATTGGTCAGTATCAATCCAAACAAGCATTGTCAGTTGCTGTTTATAATCACTATAAACGTGTTTTCTTAGAGCCAAAGTTTGATGTTGAAATTTCCAAAAGTAATATATTGTTGTTGGGTCCTACTGGATCAGGTAAAACTTTACTAGTTCAGACTCTTGCTAGAATTTTAAATGTCCCTTGTGCTATTGCGGATGCAACGACATTGACTGAATCTGGATATGTTGGAGATGATGTAGAAAATATTATAAAAAGATTACTCGAAAATTCTAATAACGATTTAGAAAAATGCGAGAGAGGTATCATATATGTTGATGAAATAGATAAAATATCTCGAAAATCTGAGAGTAGTTCTATAACAAGAGATGTTTCGGGAGAAGGGGTTCAGCAAGCACTGTTAAAAATAATTGAAGGTGATGTGGTCAACCTATCTACTAAGGGTAAAAGAAAACATCCAGAAGGTGACTATAAACAAATAAATACAAAAGATATACTTTTTATATGTGGTGGCGCTTTCAATGGAATTGAATCTTTTGTGAGTCGTAGATTAAGTAAGGTCGAAATAGGTTTTGGAGCCAAGTTACTTGGTTCTGTCAAGAGGTATAATGCAATCATAGATAAAGTAATGCCAAATGATTTAATTAGATTTGGGATTATTCCTGAGCTTATAGGAAGATTACCAGTCATCTCTGTTTTAAAAGAGCTTCAAAAAAGTGAACTAGTTTCTATTTTAACCAAACCAAAAAATGCTTTAATTAGTCAATACGCAGCGTTATTTGCTATCGAAGGTATCAAACTTGAATTTACTGAAGGAGCTATAAACAAAATAGTAGATAAAGCTATCTCTAGAGAAACTGGAGCACGCGGACTAAGGTCTATTATAGAAGAGTTTTTATTACAAATTATGTTTTCAGCTCCTTCTTTAGAAGGAATTAATAGAGTTCTAATTGATGAAGATGTGATTATTAAAGATTACCAGCCTCTTCTTTTTTCCGATAAGGAAAAAGAACCTTATAGGCTATTACCAGATGGAATTTAAAGAGAGGATAGTCAGTAGATGGAAAAGGATACAAAAATTATACAGAAGTCAGTTCGGGTTGTACCACTTAGAGATATAGTAATATCTCCTTCAATGACAGTTTCGCTTTTTATTGGAAGAGAAAAGTCAATTGCTGCTATTAATGAAGCCAACCAACAAAAACAAAAATTATTATTTGTTACTCAAAAGTTAGATGTAACTGATAATCCATCAGGAAAAGATCTTTATGATGTTGGTACTCTTTCTAAAATATTGCAACTCATGAAACTACCTGATGAAACGTTTAAAATTTTAGTAGAAGGTGTTTCAAGAGCAAAGATTAAATCCTATTACAGTAAAGAAAATTGTCTTTGGGCAGACTACAAGGTAGTCAGTTCTAGAAACAACCTAACAAAAGTTGAAAAGAGTGCCCTAACAAAAGCAATTATATCTTCTTTCAAGAAACTATGTGATATTTGTGGATATATTTCTAAAGAAATATTCTCCTCTGTTACATCAGAAATTGATTTAAATAGTTTGATAGATAATATTTCTATTCATATAAGTGCTTCTCCCCAAAAAAAACAAACTTTGCTGAGCAAAGTTGGTTTAAAAACTAGAGCTTCCTATTTGATTAAATTAATAATGTCAGAAATAGAGGTACTAAATTTAGAAAAATCTATAAAAGATGAAGTAAAAACGCAGGTTGAAAAGAATCAAAGAGAGTATTACCTTAACGAACAAATGAAAGCTATATATAAAGAACTGGGAGACTTAGATGAAATCCAAGAAATGGATGAATTTAGAGAAAGGGTACTAAAATCTCGAATGTCTACAGAGGCTACAGCTAAGGCACTGAATGAAATTAAAAAGCTCAAGATGATGTCTCCTTCTTCTGCAGAATCGACTGTTTCTAGAAACTACATAGAGACTCTATTATCATTACCTTGGTTGTGCAAAAAAGTAGAACAGAACATAGTTAAATCTAAATCTATACTAGATAATGATCATTATGGATTAGATAAAGTAAAAGAAAGAATCATCGAATATTTATCTGTTCAACAGAGAACTCAAAAAATAAATGGTTTGATTCTTTGTTTAGTAGGAAATCCTGGGGTTGGGAAAACTTCCTTAGGACAATCTATTGCCAAAGCTACAGGAAGAAAATATATAAGAATGGCATTGGGAGGTGTGAAGGATGAGTCAGAGATTAGAGGACATAGAAGGACTTATATAGGAGCTCTTCCAGGACAAATAATACAAAAAATATCCAAAATAAGAGTTAAAAATCCTTTATTTTTGTTAGATGAAATAGATAAAATGTCTTCAGACTTTAGAGGTGATCCAACATCTGCAATGCTCGAAGTTCTTGACCCAGAGCAGAATAAAGCTTTCAATGATCACTATCTAGAAATAGATTATGATCTTTCCAATGTTATGTTTGTTGCTACTGCCAATAATATTTTTGATATTCCATATGCTCTAAGAGATCGTATGGAAATAATAAAGATTTCTGGCTATACAGAAAGTGAAAAAGTTTGTATTGCAAAAAATTATTTAGTTCCTAAATCAATAAAAGATCATGGATTAACAACAGAAGAAATCTTTTTCGATCTAAAGGGATTAACTTATATAGTCCAATATTATACGAGAGAGTCTGGAGTAAGACTTTTGAAACAAGAAATAGATAAAATATGTCGAAAAGTTTTGAAAGAAATACTATTATCAGAAAATAAGGAGCAAAAAACCAAACAAATAACTATCAATGCTAATAATATTTGTTGTTATCTAGGGCCTATACGTTACGAATTACTACATGTGCAAAAAGTCTCAAAAATAGGTCAAGTAACTGGTCTAGCTTGGACTGAAGTTGGCGGAGAACTTTTAAATATTGAAGTCGTAATTGTTCCAGGCAAAGGTAGATTTAAAAATACCGGGACATTAGGAGATGTCATGCAAGAGTCTATCCAAACAGCTATGACTTTAGTAAGAAAAAAAACTCAGTTATTAAAAATTTCTAGTGATTTCCATGAAAATCATGATTTCCATGTTCACGTTCCCGATGGATCTACTCCTAAAGATGGACCTTCTGCAGGTATTGGAATGTGTATTGCCATAATATCTGCTATTTCGAGAATTCCTGTAAGTAAAGACATCGCTATGACAGGAGAAGTTACCTTAGTTGGAGAGGTTCTCCGTATCGGAGGTCTGAAGGAAAAATTGTTAGCTGCATTGAGAGGAGGGGTTTCAACAGTATTCATTCCTAGTTCAAACAAAAAAGATTTATCTGAATTTCCTTTAGATATAATCAATAATTTAGAAATTATTCCTATCGATGATATTGATGAAATTATTCAGAAGTTATTTTTGAATAAAATTTAGTACTATATTGACGATAGTGAAATACATTGCTATAAATGCTTTAGAGATTTATACATGTCATAGGGGTTGTACCATAATGAACAAAGAAAAATTAGTTAGTTCCATTGCAAAAGAAGCAGATGTAACCAAAGTAGTCGCAGCCAGAACTTTGAATGCTGCAATTAAAACCATCATTTCAGCTTTACGCAGTGGAGATGAAATAAACTTGGTGGGATTTGGATCATTTCAAATAAGGAAAAGATCCGCACGGGATGGACGTAATCCTAAGACTGGTGAAAAAATCAGAATAGAAGAATCAAGTTTTCCTACTTTTAAAGCTGGAAAATTGTTGAAAGAAGCTGTGAATTAAATTATAGTATCTATGAAGGGTGCTTAGCTCAGTCGGGAGAGCATCGCTCTTACAAAGCGGAGGTCGTGGGTTCAAATCCCTCAGCGCCCAGTCTAGATATTTTTTTCTTATGGATGAAAATCGGACATCAAAATTGTTCTTTGGAATATGTGGACCAACTGGAATCGGAAAGACTAAAGTTTCCATTGCAATAGCAAAAAAAATTAACGCTGAAATAATAAGCGTAGATTCTCTGCTTATATATAAAGGCATGAATATAGGTTCTGCTAAGCCAAATGACTATCAAAGATCACTGGTAAAACACCACTTGATTGACATAATTAATCCCTGGGAAAGTTATTCTGTAGGAAAATTTCTCTACGATGCTAGAAAAATTATAAAAGATATTCAAAGTAGAGGTAAAAGGATACTATTTGTAGGTGGTACCATGATGTACTTTAGATCGTTAGTGGAGGGACTTGCTCCCTTAAATCCTACAACATTCCTACTACAGTTGATAAATAAGAGTTGTACTCCTACCAATTTATATCAATTTGCCAAAGACAATGGCTTCAAGAATGATAGCTATAGGAAGACCCAAAATTTAATAGAGACAATAAAATTTCTTAAGAGAAGACTCTTGCCCAAATGTTCTGACAATAATGAAAATATAAATGGTCTAGGAAATAAATTATCTTTGTGGGCACTAATTCCTAAAAGCAAGATTGATCTTATGGAATCAATTGAAAATAGATTACAAATAATGATTGAACAAGGATTTATTCAGGAAGTTGAATATTTAAAAAGCAATCCAAATATCACATCTAATTTATTTTCAATGAAAAGCATAGGATATAGAGAGATATTACTTTATTTAGATGGTTGCTACACTAAAAAACAACTGTTAGAAAAAATAGTTATATCTACTAACCAGTTGGTAAAACGTCAACTGACTTGGATACGAAATTGGCAAACTGAAATTAATATGTTTTACGTTGATAAAAAAGATTCTACTCTGGTCAACTGTTTGCATGAAAAGATTTGTACTCATTCTTTTATATCTTAGAAGGTATGTTATAATTACATCTTATTTTTTATATGAACAAAGTGAGACTTATATGAACAAACATTCTTCTTTACAAGACCCCTTCTTAAATACCTTAAGAAAAGAGAAGGTCTCTATATCTATATATCTTTTAAATGGAATAAAGTTGCAAGGTGTCGTGGAAGCTTTTGACCAAGTAACCATAGTTTTGCGAAGTAATGTTAATCAGCTAGTATATAAGCACTCTATATCTACCATAGTGCCTTCCAAAACAGTTAGAATACTTTATAGTAATTACAATCCTAATCATAGCGGGATTACTAATAGTCTTAGTGATAAGAAAGAAGATGTTGCAGACCTTGACGACGGAGAATCTGGAATACCTATAGATTCTGGTGAAGACAATAACAGTCAATTATAATTTTATTTTTCCAAAACGTTTTCGGAAATTATCTACTCTTCCTTCGGTATCAACAATCCTTTGTTTCCCTGTATAAAATGGATGACATTTTGAACATATATCGATGTTTAGATTTTGTATCCTTGTTGATTTGGTTTGAAAGTTGTTACCACAACTACAATTGACTTCTATATTTTCATATAGAGGGTGAATATCATTTTTCATAGAATTCCTCTGCCTTAATTTTTTCTAAAGGAAATAAATTTCCCTTGGAAGTAGGATATGACATCCTTAACCAAATAGTCAATCTCAATATTATTTTCAAAGTTTTTTATCGCATCTATTTCTGATTCCACTAGAACAGTTTTCATTCCTAGCTTCTTTGCGGGGACCAAGTTGAAAAAAGAGTCTTCAAAAAAAGTAGACTTCTGAGGATTCAAAGAACAGGTATTTAGAAAATTAGAAAATGACGGTGTCTTCGGTTTAGGAACTAAACCTGAACACTCTAAAGTTACTATTTTATCAAACATATTAGACAAACCTAATTTCTTAATAACCCTATATGCATGGCGTAATGAGCTGTTAGTAAAAACGTAAAGTCTTTTTTTTTCTGCTATTAATTTTTTCATTAAATTTATTAGATCGTTATTAGGAGAAAGTTTTTCGAGAGATATATCGTCTATAAAGTCTAGAAAATGTTTTGCTTCTATACCATAGTTTTTTATTAGACCTTGCATTGTTGTTCCAAAATCTTTGTAGTACTGGTCCCTAATATCGTTAGCTTTTAATCTATTGATCCCAACTAAATTTTGGATGAAAATGGACATCCTCTCAAGCTGCAGATCAAAAAAATTTGTATTGTAACTATATAAAGTGTTATCTAAATCAAATATGTATGACTCCGAATCGAATAACATTTTCCTCTTATATCTAATCATGCAGAAAGTATTTCTCTTATATTTTTTATAATAGATTTATAATCTTTTTTGCCAAATAATCCAGAACCAATTACAAAGGAATCAACTCCCTGGTCTGATATTTTTTTAATATTACTGAAATTCACTCCTCCATCAGCTTCTAAAAGAACATCAGTTTTTTCACTTATTAGCCATTCTTTACATCTTTTAATCGATTCTAAAGATTCAGGTATGAAGGTTTGACCTCCAAAACCCGGAGATACTGTCATAAAAAGAATTCTATCTGTTTGCTTCAAAAAAGATAAATAGTTGTTGAAATCGTCATCCATTTTAAAAGCAATCCCTGCTTGTATATCAAAAGACTTAATAAGTAAAATGTTTTCTTCAATACGGTTCGTGGCATTGACATGAAATGTTATGCTTGAAGCACCCAACTTGCAGCAAGTTTTTATGAGACTCTCAATAGGAGAGACCATTAAATGTATATCGATGGTTAGGCTTTTATATTTTTCTCTCAAGGCTTTTATTAATTTTGGATTACAACCGATATTAGGAACATAATGATTATCCATAATGTCTATATGTATACCATCCACACCGCATTTTATTACCTCTTCAATTTCTTGGGCTATGTATAGTTCATTTGCACATAGTATAGAAGCACTAATCTTATGACGCATGTTATTCACCTAGTATATGGCG
>Ga0247582_1000079_pt1 | contig 11200 bp, 7 predicted proteins | sample 41RmetaT_FD_189971 | JGI IMG/M metagenome (GOLD analysis project Ga0247582, IMG submission 189971) | Metatranscriptome of seawater microbial communities from Monterey Bay, California, United States - 41R (Metagenome Metatranscriptome) | ecosystem: Environmental > Aquatic > Marine > Coastal...
ATTTTGTATTTTTTTGATGAATATCAATAATGTGATAGTTTTTTTAAGGGAAGTAAATTCTGAGATCTATAAAATATCTTGGCCTACATTAAGAAATACTATAGTATCGTCTTTACTAGTTCTAATAGCTGTTATAATTGCTTCATTGTTCTTTTTAATAGTTGATGGTATAATTGCAAGCTTATCAATCTTATATTGACCTTGGGAGGTTAATCTTGGTTACAAAATGGTATATAATTAATGTTTTATCAGGATATGAGAATAAAGTTGTATCGCTAATAAAAGAAGCCGCAGAAAAAAAACAAGTGGTAAGTTTTTTTCATAAGTTTATAGTACCTGTTGAGAGTACTATTGAAGTCAAAAAAGGAAAAAAAAATTAATACGGAAAAAAGAATATTTCCGGGTTATGTAATGGTAAATGTGCTCTTAAATGATTTGACTTGGAATATCATTAAGAATACTCAGTATGTAGGGAAATTATTAGGAGGTAGCAACATTCCTCTTCCAATACCTGAGATTGAAGTAAACAGAGTATTGCAACAAATTGAAGAAGGTAAGGTTGCTAAAGAAAAAAGAAAGTCGTTTGAAGTTGGAGAAAATGTCAAAATCATAAATGGTGTTTTTGAAACGTTTAATGGTCTTGTTGAAAAAATAGAAGACGAAAAACAAAGATTACAAGTTTTAGTCTCAATTTTTGGCAGAGAAACACCTGTAGAACTACACTTTGATCAGGTAGAAAAAATATAATTATTAGTTATCTAAAATGAAAAACATTATTGGAGAAATTAAGTTGCAAATTTTAGCTGGTAAAGCAAATCCTGCGCCCCCTATTGGTCCTGCATTAGGTCAAAAAGGTTTAAACATAGCCGAATTTTGCAAACAGTTTAATGATAGAACAAAAAACGAAGATCCTAATATGAAGTTACCGGTTATCATAACCGCATTTACTGATAGAAGTTTCTCTTTCATTATTAAGGCCCCTCCGGTATCCTATTTGATAAAAAAATATTCTGGTATACAAAAAGGTTCGTCAACTCCTGGTAGAAATAATGCTGGGAATTTAAAGAAGTGTGATATATTGAAAATAGCAAATACAAAACTCTCAGATATGGGAGTGGATGATATAGCAAAAGCTACAAAAATTATTGAAGGTACTGCTAGATCTATGGGCGTTAGCTTAATTGATTAATAAATTATTAAATTATTAAATAACAGAAATTTATGAGTAAAAGACTTAGAGATGTAAAAAAACACGTTCAATCGACGAAGCACCATGCAGTCGATGATGCAGTGGCCTTTTTTATCAATGATTACACTCAAAAATATAGTGCAAATTTTGATGAAACAATAGAATTAGTTGTAAAATTAGGCATTGATACCAAGCAATCGAATCAAGTAGTAAAAGGCTCAGTCAGCCTACCGAACACTCTAGGTAAAGTAAAAAAAGTTGCTGCCATAGTAGATAATTTAAGGATACAAGATGCAAAAAGAGCCGGTGCAGATTTTGTAGGTGGCGAAGATTTAATAAAAAAAATTAAAGAGGGATTTACGGATTTTGAAGTATGTATTGCCACGCCAAACATGATGAGCAAAATTAACGCTATTGCTAAGATACTTGGTCCTAAGGGTTTGATGCCAGACGTTAAGACTGGCACAATATCTGATGATATAGCTGTGGCTATTGAAAAAAATAAAAAAGGCCAATTGCTATTTAAAGTGGATAAATCTGGAATTGTACACGCTGGTATTGCGAAAATAAGCTTCGCTGCGAGTAAAATAAAAGAAAATATTATGTCGTTATACGATACGATTATACTAGCAAAACCAACAAAACTAAGAGGTATTTACATAAGGAAGTCATTTTTAACATGTACACATGGTCCGTCATTAAAGCTTGACTTAAGATCTTTTTCAGGTTATTCTGCTACGTGAGACGTTTTTACGTATATTAATCTAATTATGGGTTTATAAGGTGGACAAGACGAATAAACAAGCGTTAATCAGGCGCTACTCTGAACTATTTGATAAACATAAGGCAGTGTTTTTTGTGAGGAATAGTGGATTGTCTGTATCAGACTCTAGATCTATAAGATTGCAACTAAAAGTATCTGGTGTCCGTTTTTTATTCATTAAAAACAGTCTCGCTAAGATAGCCTTAGGTAGTGAAAAAGCATTAGAAGCTAATAAGTATTTTGCTGGACCATTAGCTGTTGCGTACTCTAATAATCCATTGTCGTTGTCTAGATTGTTAGTTAAGATATGTAAGATTAATGATAAGCTTAATATTACAGGTGGCATAGATACAGGAAAGATCATCAGTAAAGATGAGATAACCATTTTATCTACAATGCCTACGCAGGAAGAGATTAGAGTTATAATTGTCTCTTTATTTAATGCTGCTGCGCTTAAGGTAGTAACAATTTTTAACGAACCAGCAATAAGAATAGCCAGGGTATGTCAATCCTACGCTACTAAGAAATAAAAAATTTATAGGAGATTTTAAAATGGTTGAACTTGATAAAATAGTTGATCAATTGTCAAAGCTAACAGTGGTAGAGGCTACAGACCTCGCTAAAAAGCTTGAAAAGGTTTGGGGTGTAAATGTATCATCTTTCCCTCAAGCAGGTGGGGTACCACAAGCAGATCCCGCATCCAATAAGACTCAAGAAAAATTAGAATATGATGTATTTTTAGACGCTGTTGGAGAGAAAAGAATTAATGTCATCAAAGAGTTGAAGTCGATCATGGGTTCTGGATTAAAAGAAGCAAAAGATCTTGCAGAGTCAGCTCCTGTGAATATAAAGTCTTCTACTCCCAAAGATGAAGCTGAGAAGATTAAAGATAGATTAGAAGCTGTCGGGGCAAAGGTCACCCTCAAGTAAATAATACTTATAGTTTCACCAGTTTCTCTATTTCTCATTTAATGTATAGGTAAGTCAAGTGTCTTCATATCTCTCTAAAAAACGAATAAGATATAGCTTCGGACAGGTGTCTAGTAGTGTTCAGATTCCTAATCTAATTAAAGTACAAAAGAAATCTTACGAAGAGTTTTTGCAACCAGGTCTCTCTAACTCTGTGAGAGAAAAGCACGGCCTAGAAGAGGTGCTGCAATCAGTTTTTCAGGTCAAAGATGCTGATAACAAGGCTAAGCTAGAATATGTGAGCTATGAACTGGGAGAGCCAAAGTACACTCCCGAAGAGTGCATTCAACGAGGTGTTAACTATGCCTCTCCTCTGCAAGTAAATTTAAGATTGATATTGTGGGATTGTGATATAGGTAGTGATGTAAGAGAAATTAAAGGGATAAAAGAGCAGAAAGTATATATGGGAGAAGTGCCTCTAATGACTGATAAAGGTACTTTCATTATCAATGGAGCACAAAGAGTAATAGTATCACAATTACATCGTTCACCAGGTGTGTTTTATTCTCATGATAATGGAAAAAATTCTAGTTCAGGTAAACATATATATTCGGCAAGAATAATTCCCTACAGGGGGTCATGGATAGACTTTGAATTCGATACCAAGGATATATTGTACTTTAGAATAGACAGGAAAAGAAAAATTCATGTCTCTACACTGCTGAGAGCTATAGGTTACACCAAAGACGGGATACTTGATGAGTTCTATAAATTTGTAAAGTACAAATCAAAAGGCGGTAAATTCATTGTAGAATTGGATCCTGATAAATTTAGGGGTATAAAAATTGAAGAAGATATTATAGATGCTGATACAAATGAAGTGATATTTAAAAAAGGAGTTAGAGTAACTCCAAGATTATTAAAGGAGTTTAAAAAAGATTTAAGCAAAAGAAACTATATCGCTAATGAAGATGATTTAAAAAGAAAATTTTTAGCAAAGGATGTAGTTGATCCTAATACAGGAGAGGTTATATTTGAGTCTGCAGAGGAAATTACGCAGACTATAGTAGATAAAGTAAGAGACTTAAACATTACTGAGATTGATGTTATTAACATAAATAATATTGATTCAGGTAGCTTTATTAGAGATGCCTTAGTATTAGATAAAAATAAAACTGAAGATCAAGCATTAGCTGATATATATAAGGTTTTAAGACCAGGAGAACCATCTACCCCTGAAGTGGCAAGACATCTCTTTGAAAGTGTGTTTTTTGACCATGAAAAGTATGATCTTTCATCAGTTGGACGAATGAAAATTAACAAAAAGCATTGTTTAGATACAGCGATAAGTAATACAGCGCTTACAAAAAATGATATTATTGTGGTCATTAAACATTTACTACAATTAAAATGTGGTAATGGTAATATCGATGATATTGATAGTCTTGCTAATAGGAGAGTTAGATCAGTAGGAGAACTAGTAGAAAATCAGTTTCGTATAGGTCTTGGGAAGATGCAAAAATCAATTTTAGAACGAATGGCGTCAGTAGAGATTGACAATGTTATGCCTCATGATCTGGTGAATTCAAAAGCTCTAATGAGTTGTCTAAGAGAGTTTTTTGGTATATCACAACTTTCACAATTTATGGATCAAACAAACCCACTTGCAGAGATTACTCATAAAAGAAGACTTTCAGCCTTGGGGCCTGGTGGATTAACAAGAGAAAGAGCAGGATTTGAAGTAAGAGATGTCCATAGTACACACTATAGTAGAATATGTCCCATAGAAACTCCTGAAGGACAAAATATAGGTTTAATAAATTCTTTAGCAACCTATGCTGACATAGATAAATATGGTTTTATAGAAAGTCCTTACAGAAAAGTAAAAAATGGGTATGTTACTGAACATATCATGAAATTGACTGCCATAGAAGAAGAGAAGTATTATATTGCTAAAGCAAGTATAAGATTAGATGATTCAGGAAAAATAATAGATGAAGTTGTATCATGTCACAAGAAAGGTGAGGTTGTTAACATACCTAGAGAAGATGTGGATCTAGTCGATGTCTCACCGCAGCAATTAGTATCTGTTGCGGCATCTTTAATACCTTTTTTGGAAAATGACGATGCTAATAGAGCTCTTATGGGGTCTAATATGCAGAGACAAGCTGTCCCTCTTTTAATAAATGAAGCACCGCTAGTTGGAACCGGAATGGAAAAAGTTGTTGCATCCGATTCTGGAACTGTTATTTTGGCCAAGAGAAGTGGGACCGTAGACCAGATTGATTCTAATAGAATTGTTGTAAGAGTCAAAAACTCAGAGAACGATCATATATCAGGAGTAGATATATACACTCTAATTAAATTTGATAAATCTAACCAGGGTACTTGCATCAATCAAAGACCTATCGTTCAGATTGGCGATTTTATTAGTAAAGGTGATATTTTAGCGGATGGCGCATCAACAGACATGGGTGAGCTTGCCTTAGGCAAGAATATATTGGTAGCATTCATGCCATGGAACGGCTACAATTTTGAAGACTCCATACTGCTATCAGAACGTTTAGTGAAAGATGATGTGTATACCTCAGTGCATATCAATGAGTACGAAGTAGTCGCAAGAGATACTAGGTTAGGTCCTGAAGAAATTACAAGAGATATCCCTAATGTTAATGAAGAAGATTTAAGTCATCTTGATGAAACTGGTATCGTAAACATTGGTGCCCAAGTTAATCCTCGTGATATTTTAGTTGGTAAGGTTACGCCAAAAACTGAATCGCCATTGACACCAGAAGAGAAGCTTTTAAGAGCAGTGTTCGGTGAAAAGGCTGCAGATGTAAGAAATTCATCATTGAGAGTTCCACCTGGTGAAAAAGGGGTAGTTGTAGATATAAAAATATTCACTAAGCGTGGTGTGCAAAAAGATGAGAGAGCTATATCTATTGAAAGAAGTGAAATAGAAAAGTTTTCTAACGATAAAGATGACGAAATAAAAATTATTGACTCATACATCTTAGGTAGAGTGAAAGATATATTGACTGGGCGAAAAGTTGTAGTTAAGAATGACCAAATGGTGGATGCCGATGAACAATTTTTTAATAATCTAAAATGGAATGAAATATGGAATTTAAATACTAAAGATGCCGATGTAAAAAAAGAATTATCTCAACTAGAGCTATTTTATAATAGCTATTTAGATAAACTTGAAAAAAATTATAAACATAAGGTTAAAAAACTTCAGAGTGGTGATGATCTACCACAAGGAGTCCTAAAAATAATTAAAGTATATGTTGCTAACAAATTAAAAATTCAACCTGGCGATAAAATGGCTGGTAGACATGGAAACAAAGGTGTCGTATCAAAAATAGTGCCAGTTGAAGAAATGCCTTATTTAGATGATGGTACAATCATTGACATTGTTTTAAATCCACTTGGAGTACCGTCAAGAATGAATTTAGGTCAGATATTAGAAACTCATTTAGGGTGGACATCAGTTGCTCTTGGCAAAAAAATTTCTAATATTCTGAAAAAAAAGACAGATAATTATGATAAATTGCGTGAAACAGAGTTAAGAAGTCAAATGAAAGATATTTTTGACATTCAAAACAGTAAGAACAAGAAAGTTAATGAATATATTGATACTTTAAAAAGTAAAGATCTATTAAATTTAAGCAAAGATATGTCTAAAGGCATTAAGTTTGCAACCCCAGTTTTTGATGGAGCAAAAGAATCACAAATTAATAATGCATTAGAGAAATCGGGTTTAGATAAATCTGGACAAATAAAACTTAGAGATGGAAAGACCGGGGAATATTTTGATCGAAAAATAACAGTAGGTTATATCTATATGCTAAAATTAGATCACCTTGTTGACAATAAAATCCACGCCAGATCGATTGGACCTTATAGCTTAGTAACTCAACAACCTCTTGGCGGTAAATCTCACTTCGGAGGTCAAAGGTTCGGTGAGATGGAATGTTGGGCTCTACAAGCATATGGCGCAGCATATACATTACAAGAAATTTTAACTGTTAAATCTGATGACGTATCTGGTCGAGTAAAAGCCTATGAATCAATCATAAGAGGCGAGAATTCTTTTGACGTTGGGCTACCTGAATCATTTAAAGTGATGATAAAAGAAATTAGATCTTTAGGTTTAAATATAGAAATAGTAGAAAAGAATGAAAACCATTAAATGTACTCTTATAGAGGTAGTTGTCTATGTATAATTATTTAAATCCACAAACTAATAAAGATTTTGACGCAGTCAAGATATCAATTGCAAGTCCTGAACAGATTAGATCATGGTCATATGGAGAAGTAAAAAGAGCAGATACAGTTAATTACAGAACTATAAAACCTGAAAATGGTGGGTTATTTTGTTCAAGAATATTTGGACCAGTTAAAGACTATGAGTGTCTTTGTGGTAAATATAAAAGAATGAAGTATAGAGGGACTATTTGTGAAAAATGCGGTGTCGAAGTGACAACTTCAAAAGTTAGAAGAGAAAGAATGGGTCATATAGAACTAGCAACACCAATAGTCCATATATGGTTTTTACGGTCTTTACCATCAAGAATTTGCACTCTATTAGATATTAGTTTAAAAAAAATTGAGAAGGTTTTATATTATGATGCCTACCTCATCAATGATCCAGGAATTACAAAGTTTGAATATGGGCAATTAATCTCTGAAGAAGATTATTATAAAGCTATAGAACATTATGGTCAAGATAGTTTTAAAGCAGGCATCGGTGCCGAAGTTATTAAAAATATGCTACATGATATTGACTTAAAAGAAGAAAAATTGCAACTTAGAAAAGAGCTATCAAATATTAAATCTGAAACAAATAGAAAAAAAATAGTAAAAAAGTTAAAACTGGTAGAAGACTTTTTAGAATCAGGGAATAGTCTTGATTGGATGGTCTTAGATGTTCTTCCTGTAATACCTCCTGACTTAAGGCCATTAGTTATGCTTGATGGTGGTAGATTTGCTACTTCTGATCTAAACGAGTTATACAGAAGAGTAATTAACAGAAATAATCGTCTCAATAGACTAATCGAGCTTAAAGCTCCAGACATTATAGTGCGTAATGAAAAAAGAATGTTACAAGAGTCTGTAGACGTTTTATTTGATAATAGCAGAAAAACTAAAGTGATTAAAGCCTCCAATAAAAGACCATTAAAGTCTTTGGCAGATATGTTAAAAGGAAAGCATGGTAGGTTTAGACAGAATTTACTTGGAAAAAGAGTAGATTATTCTGGTAGATCAGTAATAGTTGTTGGTGCTGAGCTAAAGCTTCATCAGTGTGGTTTACCCAAGAGAATGGCTCTTGAGTTAATGAAGCCCTTTATATATTCAAAGTTAGAACTTTATGGGATATCATCTACTATAAAAGCAGCTAAAACTATTGTAGAAGAAGAAAAACCAGAAGTCTGGGATATATTAGACGAGGTCATAAAAGAACATCCAGTGTTTCTTAATCGAGCTCCAACACTTCATAGACTAGGTATACAAGCATTCGAACCTATACTAATTGATGGGAAGGCGATACAGTTACATCCTCTAGTATGTGCTGCGTTCAATGCAGACTTTGACGGCGATCAAATGGCAGTACATGTGCCACTTTCAATAGAAGCACAGTTGGAATCCAGGGTTCTTATGATGTCTACCAATAACATACTAGGCTCAGCAAGTGGTGAGCCAATTATAGTTCCCACACAAGATATAGTCTTAGGTATTTACTATCTTTCTCTCCAATTTAAAAAGCAAGTTGGAGAAAATCGATACTTTGGAAGCCTGAGTGAAGTAAAGCATGCGGTAGACGCCAAAAAACTATCTATTCATGCCAAGATTAATTTTAGAATTACAACGCATCATAAAACAAAAAAACAGTCCTCATCTATTATTCAAACTACTCCTGGTAGACTATTTATCGCAGAATTATTACCACAGGGATTAGATATAAGTCATGATTATGTTAACCAAGTTATGACTAAAAAAGAAATATCTACCCTTATTGATGTCGTTTATAGACACTGTGGACAGAAGAAAACAGTTGTCTTTGCAGACCACTTAATGGGACTAGGTTTTAAATTTGCATGTCAATCAGGTATATCAATAGGTAAAGATGATATTATTATTCCAGAGAGTAAGAGTCTGCACATCAAGAACACTTTTAAAAAAATAAGAGAATATGAAGAACAGTACTCTGATGGACTAATTACATCTGGTGAAAGATATAATAAAGCCATAGATGAATGGACAAGATGCACAGATTTGATATCATCAGATATGATGAAAAAACTATTAGAATCAAATGATTTGAAGGGCGATGATGCCAATTTTGAATCATTAAATAGCGTATATATAATGTCTAATTCTGGAGCTAGAGGCTCTCCTGCCCAAATGAGACAACTTGCAGGTATGAGAGGTTTAATGACTAAGCCATCTGGTGAAATTATAGAAACCCCGATTACATCTAATTTTAAAGAAGGTCTTAATGAATTAGAATATTTCATTTCTACTCATGGCGCTAGAAAAGGTTTAGCAGACACTGCATTAAAAACTGCAAACTCTGGATATCTCACAAGAAAATTAGTAGATGTAGCCCAAGACTGTATTATAGGTGAGAAAGATTGTGGAACAAATGAATCAATTTTAGCAAAAGAAAAGGTAGAAAATGGTGAAACAGTAGTACCTTTAAGAGAATTATCACTAGGTAGAATTTTAGCAAAGGACATATATTCACCTGAGGATAATATACTGCTAGTCAAAAAAGGTAAATTAATAGATGAAGAGACAATGACAAAAATTGAAGCAAAGAAGGTAGAAATGATAAGAATTCGCTCTGTACTTACATGTCAGGGTAAAAAAGGTGTTTGTAGTAAATGTTATGGTAGAGATTTAGCTACTGGACAGATCGTTAATTTGGGTGAAGCAGTTGGTGTAATTGCAGCGCAATCAATTGGTGAACCAGGGACACAATTAACTATGAGAACTTTCCATATTGGTGGTGCTGCTCAAAAAATAGCTAGTAAATCTGATATTGTATCATCATATGCAGGGACCATACACTTTAAAAATTCCTTTATCATAATAAATAGTAGTGGTAATAAAATTAATATGAGTAGAAACTGTGAGTTAATGATAATTGATGGTAGAAATAAAGAAAAGTTTAGAACAAAAGTTCCTTATGGTGCTAAAATTTTATCTAGTCATGATACTAGGATAAAAGTTGGTGTTAAAATAGCTGAATGGGATCCTTTTACGTTACCAATAATGACTGAAGTTGAAGGCTATGTAACATTTGTTGATTTAAAAGACTTAGTATCTGTTAAGGAAGTACAAGATGAAATTACTGGTATTGTTAATAAAGTCGTTATTGACAGCAAACAGAATATTAAACATATAAATCTAAGACCTAGAATACTAATTAAAGACAAAAATGGTAATATTTTAAAGTTAAATAACGGTTCTGAAGCAAAGTATTTTTTACCAGTAAACGCAATCATTAATGTGTCAGATAATCAGAAAATAGAGGTTGGTGATGTATTATCTAAAATTCCTAAAGAATCCTCTAAAAGTAGGGATATTACTGGAGGATTACCTAGAGTAGTTGAGTTATTTGAAGCTCGCCAACCGAAAGAAGCAGCAGTTTTAAGTGAAATGGATGGATATGTCCAGTATGGACAAGACTATAAATTTAAAAGAAGAATAATAGTAAATTCAAAGGATGAAATGACTAAAACTGAGTATTTTATTCCTCGAGGTAAATATGTTTCAGTCAATGAAGGTGATTATGTAATAAAAGGAGAAATGTTATTCGATGGGGATCCTTCGCCTCACGACATATTACGTATACTTGGCAAAGAAGAGTTTGCAAATTATATGATTGATGAAGTACAACAAGTCTATAAGTTACAAGGTGTTAAAATAAATAATAAACATATTGAAGTAATATTAAAACAAATGCTAAAAAAAGTGCAAATTACCGAACCTGGTGAGACAACATTTATAGTCGGAGAACAAGTTGATAGAGAGCACTTTAATCAAATCAATAAAAAAGCAAAAAAAGAAAAATATAAACCTGCAAAAGCAATAGATGTATTACAAGGTATAACAAAAGCTTCTTTACAAACAAACTCTTTCTTATCTGCTGCATCATTTATTGAAACAATTAAAGTTTTAACAGAAGCTGCGGTTTCTGGTAAAACTGATAAACTCTATGGATTAAAAGAGAATGTCATCGTAGGTAGGTTAATTCCTGCTGGTACAGGGTTTTATATGAATAAGCTAAAAGAGAAATATAGTCATTTAAGTAGTGGCAATAATGTATC
>Ga0247582_1000083_pt1 | contig 11087 bp, 18 predicted proteins | sample 41RmetaT_FD_189971 | JGI IMG/M metagenome (GOLD analysis project Ga0247582, IMG submission 189971) | Metatranscriptome of seawater microbial communities from Monterey Bay, California, United States - 41R (Metagenome Metatranscriptome) | ecosystem: Environmental > Aquatic > Marine > Coastal...
AATATTTATAATTGGTGTTAATTTATCAAAAATTTTAACTATCCATAAGAAAATGAAAATTTTAAAAAATCTACATATCCATTATTAAATATAAATTTGATAGTTAATGTAAATTACTAATAAAATAACAAAAAAAAAAGAGCTGCAGTTGAAAAATAAGAAGAAGAAAAAGTACTTTATTTTGAGCCATCATTATAGAAAATTATAGAAGTTATATCTTATCCAATTCATTAAATTTGTGAAACATCTGAAAGCTTTATAATTATGGAAAAAGATTTAGTTCCTTTGGTAGATGTGAGTAAAAAATCAGTTTTTATTAGCAAATCAGAAAATTAAATTATTGAATAATCTTTAGATGATATTAAAAAATATCTAAATATTGCTTTTAGAGGACCTTAATAAATACTTGATGATTTTTCTAAATTTTAATTTCTATTCGAAAGAAGCTAAAAGAATATATTTAGATCTATATTTGGTGAATCAAAAGATCCAATAATAATTGATAATTTATCTCGTGATAAAGTTTAACAAGATCTCTAAGAATATATATTAGCAAAAAATGGAATACAATAATTGTCTGTAACTCAAAAAAATTGTGGATTTTTTAAAGTTAATAGCTAAAATGCAAAAGAAGGATTAATTCATAGATGTAATGAGTTAATTACTACAATTTTATAAAAAGTACATGATATTTGTGTTGATAATGTTAAAAGAATTTAAAATAATTATATGGATATGTTTGAAAAATTAGAACATTTTCCTTTAAATGAAAAAGAATTAGTTGTTCTTAAAAGTTTCATTAATGCTCATGAAAAAAATATTTCCATAAATGAAAAATCTGTTTATTGTGTTGATGATTTTTTAGATCTTTTATAAGTATTCAATTTTTAATATTGTGAACAAGAATTAGAAACATTTTGGACATTAGGAAATTATCCCACAGCAATAAAAGCTTAAGTTTTCGAAGGATAAAAAAATTTCTTATAATAAGAAATAAAGTTTATGGATATTTTAGACGTTGAAAAAGATAAATTTGCAAAGGAACTTTAATAATTATTGAAATTTTTTGCACAAGTGAAGAAATTTAAAGACTATACAAGTGTTAAAGAAAATGCTATATAAGCTACTCATTTAAAAGACTAAATAGATTCTGCTTATGATTAAGTTAAATCATTTAATGAGAGAGAAGTTATATTTAAATAGCCATTGTCAGAATATCATGATTTAAATGAATTAAATACTAATTTTGAACCATTTTTTAAATTATGGGAAAATTGTATAGATTACGATTTAGATAAATAAGAATGGTATAATGGTCCATTCCTTAAATAGAATTTTTCACTGATTGAAAAAAAGATTGATTCCTATCTTAAAAATACACATAAATTAAACAAATTGTTTTTGGATCTTGATGAAGAATGTGCTGCAAATATTGCTTAGATTTTGATAGAAGATGTATAATCATTCCGTAAAAATTTATGGATGATTGAATTATTGTGTACAGAAGTCATGGTTAAAAAACCAATGTATTGGAAAGAAGTTTTTGAAAAATGCAATGTGGTTGAAATAGATCCCAATGATGATATGTCATTGAAAATTTTAACAGATATAGGAATGTTCAATCATTAAGAAGAAATTCAAGAAATAAGCTATAGAGTAGATAAACAATATAGTTTAGAAAAGAAAATGAACGAAATGATAGATAATTTAAGAGGAATTAAAATTGGTATTTTGAAATACAAAAATTTTTATATTATAAAATCTTAGGACGAAATAGTTCAATAACTAGATGATACTTTTAATATTTTGATTTTTATGAAATCTTCTCCTTTCATTAAGCCAATTTTAAGAAGAGCAAATGATCTTGAATAAAGATTATTGATTGTATAAGATACTTTGGAAGGATGGATAAAATGTTAAAGATCATGGATGTATCTACAACCTATTTTTGAGAGTGAAGACATTAAAAAAAAAATGCCATTAGAACATTAAAGATTTGGCTCTGTAGATAAGCAATTTAGATAATTAATGGATAATTTTGCAAAAGATCAACATTTATGGGATAATATTGATAGTGATAAAATGAAAAATGAATTCGAAACAAATAATAAAACACTAGATTAGATTTAAAAAAGTTTAAGTGAATATTTAGAAACTAAAAGAAAAGTCTTTCCAAGATTCTTCTTTTTATCAGATGATCAATTATTAGAAATTTTAGCATAAACTAAAGACCCAACTTTGGTTTAGAGACATGTTAACAAATGCTTTGAAGCTATTAATCTACTATAATTTAATGAAAATGAAGTAGTTCATGGAATGATATCACCTGAAAAAGAAATTGTGCCTTTTAGTAAAATGATCGATGTTAATGATGGTGAAAAAAAAGGAAATGTAGAAAAATGGCTTTTAGAAATAGAATTTGTAATGAGAGATACATTAAAATAAATTGCAAAAAAGTCATTGATAGACGAAACTGAACGTACATAATGGGTATTGAAATATCCAGCTATGATAGTTCTTATGGGTAATATGATTCGATGGACATTAAATTCTGAATAAGCCTTAAAAAATCAAAAATTAGATTCTAAATCGATATCAGCTTTTGTATAAATTTTAAATGATGAATTAATAGAAATAGTAAAATTAGTTAGAAGTAATTTGAGTGAATTAGATAGACTTACATTAGGGGCATTAGTGGTTTTAGATGTTCACAATAGAGACGTTGTTGATTAATTTTATGCTGATAATGTACAAAGTATACAAGAATTTGCTTGGTTATCATAATTAAGATACTATTAAGAAGAAAAAAGAGGACATTACAATGTTCCAGTTAAATGCATAAATGCTATATATAATTATGGTTTTGAGTATTTAGGAAATTCAACAAGATTAGTTATAACTCCATTAACAGACAGATGTTATAGAACATTGATGGGAGCATATCATTTAAATTATGGAGGAGCTCCAGAAGGTCCTGCAGGAACAGGTAAAACTGAAACAACAAAGGATTTAGCAAAAGCATTAGCTATGCAATGTGTAGTTTTTAATTGCTCAGACTAACTTAATTTCTAAGCTATGAGTAAATTCTTTAAAGGACTTGCATCTTCAGGAGCTTGGTGTTGTTTCGATGAATTTAATAGAATAGATTTAGAAGTTTTGTCAGTTATTGCTTAATAAGTTATTACTATTTAAAATGCTATAAAAATGAGATGTAAACGTTTTGAATTTGATGGAGATGAAATTGATCTTATTTTAACTTGTGTTGTTAATATTACAATGAATCCTGGTTATGCTGGAAGATCAGATTTACCTGATAATTTAAAAGCTTTGTTCAGAACTGTTGCTATGATGGTGCCTGATTATAAATTAATTGCAGAAATATTCTTATATTCTGTTGGTTTCTAAGATGCTAGAAATCTAGCTAGAAAAATAGTTGCTAGTTTGAGATTATCAAGTGAATAATTATCAAGTCAATATCATTATGATTTTGGTATGAGAGCATTAAAAGCAATTTTAACTGCAGCTGGTGATCTTAAGCGTAAACTTGATGAAAAAGAAGATATTTTAGCATTAATAGCTTTAATGGATGTAAATTTACCAAAATTCACATTAAATGACATACCTTTATTTAAATCAATAACGTCAGACTTGTTTCCTGGTGTAAAATTAAATGATAGAGAATATACTGATCTATTAGATGCAATAACTTTAGTATGTAAAGAAAATAATTGGATTCCATAGACAGAATTTTTGAATAAATGTATTTAACTCTACGATACTATAATGGTTAGACATGGTTTGATGATGGTAGGAGAAGCTATGTGTGGAAAATCAGTTATTATTGAATGTTTGAGATAAGCCATGTGTAAATTAAATGGAACTAGTGATTTTAATAAAGTTGAAATCAGTAAATTAAACCCAAAAAGTATTATGAGTCATTAATTATATGGATTATTTGATAATGATACAAAATAATGGACAGATGGAGTTTTACCAAAAATTATGAGAGAATTAGCCACTTAAGGAGATAATCCAGAAAGAAAATGGGTAATATTCGATGGCCCAGTAGATGCTGTTTGGATTGAAAATATGAATACAGTACTAGATGACAATAAAAAACTTTGTTTAACCTCAGGAGAAATCATTAAATTAACAAGATGGATGACAATGATGTTTGAAGTAGAAGATTTATAACATGCTTCACCAGCTACAGTTAGTAGATGTGGTATGGTCTTTTTAGAAGCAAAAAATTTATAATGGAATAGTTTATTATAGTCATATTTAAATAAAAGCTTTCCTAAGCTTTTAGAGAAACATTTAGATTACGTTTTAAAATTGGTTTAGAGAATGGCTGATCCTTGTTTTGCCTTTATAAAAAAACATGGGAAATTTCCTATGTAATATGCAGAAAATCAAATTATAATGTCTTTAATCAATATAATCAAGCATTATTTAGATATTTATAAATTAGAAGGGGCAAAAGCTCCAAAAGATTTCGAAGATATTGTCTAAAATATTGTAACTTTTGCTGTAATATGGTCAATAGGTGCTATATTAGAAGAATCTGCAAGACCATTATTCCATATTTTCTTATTAGAATTTATTCAAGGTTAGAATGTTTGTGAAAAATATAAGATTGATCTCTTATTTGATCATCCTCTGGTTGAAATTCCTGTAAAAATACTAGATTTTGCAAATATATATGATATTTGTTATGATTAGAATAAATAATTATGGTTAAATTGGATGTAAATTGTGCCATCATATAAAATTCCTGTTTAGTGTAAAATTTAAGATTTGATAATACCAACAATAGATTCAGTTAGAAACAATTTCTTATTAAAACTATTTATCGGATAAAAATCTCATATGTTATAAACTGGTCCAACAGGTACAGGAAAAACTATAAATATAATAAATGAATTAAACGTAAGTTATTATAATGAGACGTTTACTAATTTCACAACTGCATTTTCAGGATAAACTACTTGTAACTAAGTATAAAAAGCAATTGAAGTAAAAATGAATTCTAGAAGAGGAAAAGGGAGATTTGGACCTGAAGATAGAAAAGATATGATTATTATCTTTATTGATGATTTAAATATGCCAGCTAAAGAGAAATATTTAGCATAACCTCCTATTGAAATTTTAAGATAATGGATGAATGAAGGAGGATGGTATGATTTAGAGTCTATGGAATGGAAATATTTAGATAATATAATATTTGTAAGTGCTATGGGACCACCAAGTTAAGGAAGAAATAGTGTTAGTCTTAGATATACAAGACATTATAACGTTTTATATGTTGAATCATTTTTACCAAATTCATTATAAAGAATATTCCATAATATAATGGAATGGTTTTTCTTAAATAATGGTCGAGACATGGGAAAATAAGTAGAGAATTTGGGTGATAAAATTGTAGAATCTACAATTTAAATATACAATATAGTGAAATCATCTAAAGAATTATTACCAACACCTGCAAAATCACATTATATATATAATCTAAGAGACATTTAAAAAGTATTTTAAGGAATAGCAAGAGTGAATCATATAGGGTGTAGGGATCATACTGAATTTATTAAAGTTTGGGCACATGAATGCATGAGAGTATTTTAAGATAGACTTATTGATAGCAACGATTAATAATTCTTTGATTAATAATTAAAGAAATTAATGAAAGAAAATTTCAATATGGATTGGTCTAATATTGTATAAGTTGAGCCTTTGATTTGGGGATCTTTTGTTCCAACAATATATCCTAATGGAGATACAAGTAAAAGATAAATTAGTGATATTTATTGTGAATTGACTGATATTGTTTAATTAAATAAATAATCTAATCAAATACTTGATGAATACAATAAATTATTTTCAGCTAATAGAATGGATTTAGTATTATTTATGAATGCTATATAACATATTACCAGAATAGTAAGAATTTTACAAACTCCATTAGGTCATGCTTTATTAGTAGGAGTAGGTGGTTCTGGCAGAAAATCATTAGCCACGCTTTCTACATTTATTGTTCAATTTGAATTATTTTAATGTGATGCTAAAAATTGGATAGATGAGTTATAAAAACTTATAAAAATGGTTGGATTAGATTAAAAACCAGTTGTTTTCTTATTTAGTGACACATAAGTATAAAATGAGGCCATGTATGAAGATATTTGTAATCTGCTAAACAATGGTGAAGTGCCTAATTTATTCCCATTAGAGGAAAAAGCTAAAATAGTAGAAGAAATTAGTAATGTGATGCCTGTTGGTACAATGAATCAAAAATATGCATATTTCATTAGTTAATGTAGAGAAAATTTGCATTTGGTACTCTGTATGAGCCCTGTAGGTGAAGGATTCAGAAGGAGAATTAGAACTTTCCCTGGATTAGTAAATTGTACTACAATTGATTGGTTTTTACCATGGCCAGAAGAGGCATTAAGATCTACAGCTAAATAGGCTGTTTCAACTGTAGATATTAAAGGGGATGAAGAACATAATTAATAGATAAAAGAGGGAATAGTAGAAATATTTGTAGGAATGCACTTAAAAGTTAAAAAAAATGGCGATTAGTCTTTTATCTGAATATAGAAGATATAATTATGTGACTCCTACAAGTTATTTAGAACTTTTATCAACTTTCAAAAGAATTCATGATACTTAATAAAATTAAGTTATCAATCAAATAAGTAGATATGAAAATGGATTAACTAAATTATAATCAACTGAAGAATAAGTTTAAGAAATGCAAATTAAATTAGAATAATTAATTCCTGTTTTGGATGAAAAAACTAAAGAAAATTAAATAATGTTGACTAATCTATAAGCAAATTAGAAAACAGCATTCGAATAAAGATTAATATGTGAAGAGGAAGAAAGAGTTACAAATATTTAGAGAATGGAAGCAACATCACTAAAAGAGAGTTGTGAATCTGATTTATCAAAAGTATTACCACTTTTAGAAGCTGCAAATGAAGCTTTAAGTAAAATTAAGGGTGATGATATTAATATGATAAAATCATACGTATAACCACCATCTACTCTTTATTTACTAATGTAGTCAGTATGTATTGCATTAGGAGAGGATAGTTAGGCTAAATGGAAGGTAAAAGATCCTAATGATCCAAGTAAAGGGAAAGAGTAAGATTTCTGGGAATATTCTAAAAGAGTATTATTAAATAATAAATTAATCGGAAAAATTCAAACTTATAAAGAAGAAAAAATCAAAGATATGAATCCCAAATCAATTCAAAAACTAAAAACTATATGTGCTCATCCTGATTATCAAAAAGATAAGATATTTAAAGTTAGTGAACCTGCAGGAAATATTTCACTTTGGATAAGAGCTTGTGTTGAAACTTTTGATGCTTTACTTATAGTAGAACCTAAAAGACTATAACTTGCAGAAGCTGAAAAAAAATTGAGAATTGCAGAGTCTACTTTAGCATAAAAATAATCAGCTTTAAAAGATGTAATGGATTTATTGTAAAAATTAGAGGATGAATATAATTAAGCTAAAAAAGAAAAAGAAGATTTAGAAGCTAGTGTTAATAAATGTTAAAAATAACTTGACAATGCTAAAAATCTTATAAGAGAATTGGCTGGTGAAAAAGTGAGTTGGGGAAACAAATAAATATTTTTCTAAGATTCATTACTTTCTATAACAGGAGATATTTTATTGTCTTCTGGAATAATAGCTTATTTAGGGGCATTTATGATGAGTTATAGAGATAATTGCATATAAGAATGGAAGGATTTATTATAAGAGAAACACATTAGATTTACTTAAAATTTCAGTATATAAGAGATTTTATCTGATACAAATTCTATAGGAATTTGGGTAAATTAACATAAATTACCTAATGATAAATTTTCAATTGAAAATGCAATTATAGTAAAAAATTCATCAAGATGGCCATTATTAATTGATCCTTAATTATAGGCTAATCAATGGTTAAGAGAAATGGTCGGAAGATAAAATATAAAAATATTAAGATAAAATATGGCTTAAAATGAATTATTATTTACATTAGAAAATTCTATATCATTTGGAAGTTAGTGTTTGTTAGAAAATATAGGGGAAGAAATAGATCCAATTTTTGAGTCTATATTATAGAATAAAATAATAAAATAAGGAGGATAACTTAAGATTAAATTAGGAGATAAATTAATAGATTTTTGTAATGAATTTAAATTCTTTATTACAACTAAATTATCAAATCCTCATTATCCACCAGAGATATGTGTGAAAGTTACTTTACTAAATTTCATGGTTACTCCTGAAGGCTTAGAAGATTAAATGCTTAATATTGTAGTAAAAATTGAGAATGCATATTAGGAAGAATAAAGATAAAAGAATATTAAAGAGTATTTTGAAAATAAAAATAAATAAAAATAAACAGAAGATAAAATTTTGAAAATGTTATCAGAAGCTAGTGGAAATATATTAGATGATGAAGAATTAATTGAAACATTATAAAACAGTAAAATTGAATCAAATGAAATATAAGATAAACTATAAATATCAATGTCATTTTAAGAATAATTTAAATTGACATAAAATAAATATAAAGATGTAGCAAAAAGATCAAGTAATTTATATTTCGCAGTGGTTGATCTAGCATAAATTGAACCTGTTTATTAATTCAGTCTTGAATTTTATATTGATTTGTTTGAAAGATCAGTAGAAAAAACTTCAGTTGAAAAGACTACATCTTCGTAAACTTAGAAAGTTATTAATATAAACAATAATTTTACAAGCAATTTATTTTTAAATATTGTGAGATCATTACTTGAAAAAGATAAACTTACATTTTCTATGTTAATTGCTATAAGAATCATGTAAGAAGAAAAAAAAATGATTACTCATTAAGAAGTAAGATTTGTGATGGTTGGTGGTACTTCAATCGGGTGTTAAAAGTAAAATCCATCTGATGGTTGGCTTAGTGATCGTTAATGGGCTAATATTGAAGAATTATCAAATAAAATTTAATCTTTTAAAGAATTTGACACTGAATTTATTCAAAATGTATAGATTTGGAAAACTGTATATGAATCTCAAGAACCATATAATTGTCCAGAATGGCCAACAAATTGGGCTTAATCTCTTAATAGTTTCTAAAAACTTTTAATTACACGTATATTACGTCCAGATAAATTTATAGCTGGAGTTCAATACATGATCAAAGAATAAATGGATAGTAGTTATATAGAATTCCCACCTTTTGATTTAAGTTCTGCGTTTGAGGATTCAAATTCACATAAACCATTAATTTTCATTTTATCACCAGGTGCTGATCCAAGAGTTGAAGTTGAAACTTTAGCTTTAAAAATGAGCATGACCTAAAATTTAATAATTAGATCATTAGGTTAAGGATAAGGGGAAAGTGCTTGTGCAGCAATTGAAGATTCAATTCAATAAGGAAAATGGGTTTTCTTACAAAATTGTCACTTAGCAGCATCTTTTATGCCAAAATTAGAATAAATATTTGAAAATATTTCAGATAGTTGTAGTCCTGAATTTAGAATGTGGTTAACTACGGCACCCTCAAAAGTGTTCCCAGTCTCTGTTCTTTAGAAAGGAGTAAAAATGACATATGAGCCTCCTAAAGGAATAAAAAACAGTTTAATGAGATCTTATTTAAGCTATGATCATAAAATGTTCGAAGATTGTTCAAAATCAACTATATGGAAAAGATTATTATTTGGATTGTCATTTTTCCATGCAATGGCTTTAGAAAGAAGAAAATTCGGTCCATTAGGATGGAATATACCCTATGAATTTAGTGCTGCAGATCTAGCAATTTCAGTGCTTTAGCTTAAAATATTTTTAGAAGATTATGAAGAGATTTAATGGCCTGCTTTAAATTATATGGTAGCTGAAGCAAATTATGGTGGAAGAGTGACAGATGATAAAGATAGAATTTTGATAAAGATTCTTTTGAAAACATTTTATTAGCCAGAAGCTTTGGATGAAAGCTATGTTTATTCTTAATCAAATATATATTACTGTCCGTAAGATGGAAATATAGAATCTTATAGAGAATATATTAGAGAATTACCAATAAATGATTAACCTGAAGTTTTTGGAATGCATGATAATGCCTAAATTTCAGCATCCATAAATGAAACTAATTCATAATGCCAAACAATTTTAGGTTTATTACCAAGAATTAAAAGTGGAGAAGGATCATCACCAGAATAGATGATTTAAGAAAAATGCATATAAATATTAGAATAGATACCAAAAGAATTTGAATTAGATTAAATAGCTAAAAAATTCCCAATATAATACAAATAATCTATGAATACTGTACTTCAATAAGAATTAATTCGTTATAATAAAATGATATATACTATAACAAACTCTTTAGATAATTTGAATAAAGCAATAGATGGTATTGTATCAATGAGTAATGAGCTTGAAGAATTATTTAATGCAATTTTTGATAATAAAGTTTCAGAATATTGGACAAAAGTTGCATATCCAAGTTTAAAACCTCTAGGTAGTTGGATTTTAGATTTTTATAAAAGACTGAATTTCATGTAAACTTGGATAGATAATGGGGCACCATCAAGTTTCTGGATATCAGGATTTTATTTCACTTAAAGTTTTTTTACAGGGGTTTTATAAAATTATGCAAGAAAATTCTAAATTCCTATAGATACTTTGACTTTTGATTTTAAACCAATTGCTTAAAATTCAACAGAAATAGACATAAATATTACACCTGAAAATGGATGTTATATTTATGGATTATATTTGGACGGATGTAAATGGGATGAAAATGAATAATGTATTGACGACTAAGATCCAAAAGTTTTGTATTTTTAAATGGCATATTTATAATTTATTCCGGTAACTGAAAGTTAACTTAACGAAATCAAGCAAATACGATATAGTTGTCCTGTTTATAAAACATCCTTAAGAAGAGGAACACTTTCTACAACAGGACATTCTACTAATTTTGTAATGAGCATATTATTAAACATTTAAAAAAATGATACTCCTGAAAAATGGACTAAAAGAGGACTCGCTATGTTAACATAACTGGATGATTGATATATCATAATTATAAATTCAT
>Ga0247582_1000092_pt1 | contig 10944 bp, 15 predicted proteins | sample 41RmetaT_FD_189971 | JGI IMG/M metagenome (GOLD analysis project Ga0247582, IMG submission 189971) | Metatranscriptome of seawater microbial communities from Monterey Bay, California, United States - 41R (Metagenome Metatranscriptome) | ecosystem: Environmental > Aquatic > Marine > Coastal...
AAAAAAAGGGAATAAAAACTCAAATAAAAATAAATAATAATTAATGAGCAAATTATTAACCATTATTTGTTTATTAGCTATTTTATTCAATGCTGCTTTGGTATAGTCCAAAGCGGATGATTAAGAGAGCAATGATAAATTAGAAATATTGTCTACTTCTCTTACTCCTGAAAGAGAAGGACATGACTGGTATAGTAGTATGAAGGGTGGTTCAATGCTTTTCATAAAAGCTGTTGGTCTTAACACTGCTTAAAAAGAATTTTGTAAAGTTTATGTAGGAGATAAATTAGCTGAAACAATCAGTGTTTAGGATACCTGGATTAAGTTTTACACACCAGCTCATAATAAAGAAGAAGATAGACGTATAAAATTGGAAGTCTAACATGGAGATAATGTAAGAACTTCTGTATGTCATCATCATCATAGATGCTCTGTTAGATATAGATGGGATCGCACGCCTCATATATATAGCTTTGAACCTTAAATTGGATCTCCAAACCAAACTGTTAGTCTTAGAGGTTCTTATAGAATGCATAAAACTTCACAATTAAGAGAAATATCAATAGGCAATGGTAATGAAAAATTGATGTGTGATAGAAGTGAATTCTTAGATAGAGATATTAATTGGTGGCACGCTACAAATTTGAAATGTACCATCCCTCCAACTATTGCTGGTGGTTATTATAATTCAACGGTTCGTACTATCTTTGGTCTTGCAAGCTATTAATATGATATGGAAGGATGGACCTGGGACGGAGAAAGATATGATATAAAAATTGTTCCCAAAGTCTCATCTGTTTCAAGTAATCAAGGTTCCATCTAAGGATAGCTTCTTACTATAGAAGGTACAGGATTTTCTAATAATAAAGATGAAGTCAAAATTACAGTTGGTGGACAAGAATGCGAAGTAAAAGAATCAACTTTATTTTAAGTCAAATGTGAAGTCCAACCTGTTGAAGAAATTGTATAAACTCCAGAAGTAGTTCCATCATCTTAAGGATTAAGATGGAGATAATACGATGTGAGGTGGACATGGGATTGGTTCTGTAGAGATACATCTCTTGATAAAGGAGTTCTTCATGACTACATCAGAAATGAAGAAGATTAATACTTACCTAAAAAATTAGTCGATAAAAGAATTTATAATCTCGAACTTACTGAATAAATGTTACACGGTATAGATCATATTGCAAATGTAATCAATGGGTTCTTCAAGGCTCCAAAAACAGGAAATTATAGATTTTTTGCCTCTGGAGATGATTACGTAGATTTTTTCCTCGCTAGTAGACCTGGAACCTAAGATAGTTAATATCTAGAAAGATTAGCTTCATTTAGAGGTCATACTAGCTTTAGAAATTACTTTAATAGAGAAGGTTAAATTACTAATTTTGTTGAATTATAAGAGGGTGAATCTTATTATATGGAAGTATATCATTGTGAAGGAGGTGGAGGAGCCCATCTTACTATCTCCGTTGAAATGCCCGAGGAAAGACCTGGTCAAGATAATGTTGTTGAAGAAGTTTAGAAAATTTCAATGAAGGCATAAACAACAGGCTACCTCATGTAATTTAAATTATGGAATTGGGAAGACTCTGGTGTAATAAGACTTCTTAGAAAAGAAGTTGATTCTACAGGTAGAACAAAAAAATAACACGTAAGTAGAGATATTAAAAAAAATCATAATCCTCATGATTTTTTAAGAGTTCTGCACGGTATTTATCCAAGAGATAATTACATTGTTTAAAGATGGCCTCTTGATAAAGAAGGAAACAAAATAAACCCCGAATAATTAAAAAAAGGAATTTAATATGACAAAGATGGTAACGTTATCGATAAAGATTATGTCAAATAAATGGGTTGGTTATACTAAGTTAAGTGGAAGGCTGCCTCAACTTAACCTTTACTACTTCCCACAATTACTGTTAAGGGCTAAACAACAAATCCTCTTTATAATTTTGAAATTTTAGAGGAACAATCAGAACCAATGTCCGGTACTTTTGGTATTAAAGTGGGAAATTATACTACTGGACCTTATGCAGTGAATATTAGATGGGATCACGTCAGAAATGATTTGAAAAAGAAGATTCCAAAATATTTCAATGAAGCAACAGATATTTGGGGACATGGTCATCCTAATTCCGGTATGTGGATTTAATTTAAATTTAAAAACCATGGAGGAGATGTTCCAACTATATAGTTGATAACTGATGATATAAAAGGAGGTGTTTAAGGTAAAACCGTGAATGCCTATAGCAAAGATTTAATCAAAGGATCTAACAAATTATTTTATCAACCTATTTCTTCTGATTTCCTTCAAATAGGTAAAAAAGAACACTAAATAGAAATCTCTGTAAATAAAGTTACTGCAGAATGTGAAAATTGTGACTATAAATTTATTTAAGATTAAGTACCTGTTATTCAAGAATTTAAGGAAACTGATTAAGGTCTTGATATTATGATTAGTTAAACAGATGATTAAACAAATGAAAAGGATATTTCAATATACTATGGAGGTTAAGTTTGCGAAATATAGTAAGTAACTGCAACTAATTTGAAATGTAGACTTCCAAAAAATAAAAATGGAGTTTTCCATATCACAGCAGGTGAACCATTGAAAGTCCACATTAAAGGAATTGGTTATGCACTTTATGCCGATAAATCTTTGGGTGAATCAAAAGTTCCAGAGATAAATGGCGTTGATTACCCTAAAGGTAGTGTCGAAGGTGGATTGGTTCTAACAATTGATGCTAAATATCTTCCAGAAGATTGTGACCTAATCGGAGTTAAAGTTGATGGATGCGATGCTGAAGTATTATCATGTACTAATACTTAAGTAACAATCAAAACTCCGAAATGCGATGCTCAAAAAAGAAGAATGTTGCAAGTTGATGATGTCAATAATGAGAATATTCAAATAACAACTAAAGGATTAAATTCACCTCCATTCACAAATTTTGCTAATTCAGATACTAATGGCCCAACCATAGAATCTTTATCAATTCAATCTGGAAGTCCTTCTTAAAAATAAGATATTATTATTAAAGGAACAGGTTTTGGAACAGAAAAAGATCAAGTGACTGTATTATTGAATAGCGTTAGTAATATGACCTTTTATGAATTAGGAAATAATAAATAATTTGTTTTTGAAAAAACATAAGCGGTTGAGTACGAATTATCTATTTGGAAAATTACTGACACAGAAATCACTGCTGTATTAGGTGGTGGAAAATCTGGAGAATATACACTTAGTGTAGCAAAATTAGGATTCGGTAAAGCTATCCCAAAATTAGAAGAGGATGTAAAATTTTAATATGAGGTAATATTTAATAGTGTTGAGCCAAAAGATGCAAGTCCATAAGGAGGAACCTTACTTACTCTTAAAGGTAGTAACTTTTCACCAAACCCTAATTAAAACTAAGTATGGGTAGGAGAAAACAATATAATGTGTGATGTTATCTCAAGTTCAGAAACAGAAATTAAATGCAGAACAAGAAAATTCCCTGTTTCATATAGAGGAGAGTCTCATCAGGTGTGGATAACATAAAGAGTTGTGGAAGAATCTAAAAAACCTGATGATTCTTAAACATTAATAGTAGTTTCTGGTATCGAAAATGAGCCTGTTGTCAATATCCCTGATGCTGATGACGTTGTTAAGGTTGATGCTGGTTCAAAATACACTTTTAAAGGAAGCAATTTAGATGGTAAAGGAGACATAATTATTCAGTTATCTAACGGAGTCACTGTTAATGCATTACCAGATACCTCTGATGGATCTTAAATAACTTTCGAATTCCCTCTTGTTAAAGAAGGAATTTACAAATTAGAATAAATTCATTTATCTGATTACGGTTATTTAAATATTACCTAACCAATTGAATTTGCAAATGAATTGAGAATGATGTCTATTAGTAAAAGAAAATTCGCCTCTGGTGGAGCCGATTTAATTATAAAAGGAAATGGTTTTGTTTAAGATTAAAAATTTTATGCTGAGAGAACTAATGGTGGTGGACATATCGGAGAAGTAATAATTTTAGACAGAATTAATACTAACACAGTAAAAGTTAGAATTCCTTCAATTGGAAGCTGGGGTAAAACATATAAATTAGGAGTGTGGAAAGATAGAAAATTCTTTAGTTGTGAGCAATGTACATTTTAACTTGATAAAGCATCAACAGGAGTTTTGTAAAAATCTGACAAATTAAATTACGAAGGTGATGAAAATATTGAAATAAAAATTAATGGATACAGTCTAGGCAAAGGAGATGTTTTGACCAATCCTTCCAATACTAAAGCTTATTTAGAACCAAAAGGATAGGCCTAGAATAAAGAATCTTGGTAGAGTTATCCAGGAGAAGTATTAAAAGTTGAAAATAGAGAAAGAACAATAACTCTAAAATTCTCAAGAGTGCCCTCTGGTTTGTATAATGTTTTAGTAGATTATGGTGAAGAAATTGGATATGCTTGGTATAGAGATACTCCAATTCAAATAACTCAATAAGAAATCTAAGCTACTACCGTGAAAAGTTCATATGCAGGTGGGGCTTCCGTTGTTTTTAGTAGTTAAGGATTCCCTTCAAAAGGTGCATTCAAAGATGTAAAATAAAATTATGTTTAAGTATGTGGGTAAGAATGTATTGTTAAAGATGTCCAGGACACTGCATTAACATGCGAAACAACCTAACTTTAAACTCCAAAAACTTAAAAAGCATTCCATTTCAAATCAGATCAAAAATTGAATCCGATTAAAATTTCTAGTAATAGAAACGATAAAGGTAGAGAAGCACAATTAGTTGATGGCTTATTAAAAACTTATCATCATAATGATTGGCATAATTGCTGGATCTAATTCGAATTAACAAGTGAAGATTAGACCGCAAATATACATAAAATTCGATATGTTCCTAATATTCATTAAAATGCCTATGATTTCAGAGGCCTAAGATGGTAAGGCTCTCAAAACGGAAAAGACTGGGTTGATTTATTCGTAATTGGAAATTCAGTCAAATAAGGTTGGAATGAATGGTTCTCAGAGTTCCCTGACTTTGACTCATATAGATTCATTAAAGTTTCAAGTGATTCCGAATAACATGCTAGTTGGTGTAGATTCGCTGAAATTGAAGTATATGGATTTGTTTTAGCAAAAAAAGATTAAGATAATCTCGATAGCTTTATTTGTGATGCTGAAGTTTATATCAATGGCTAGTCTATGTTTGTCAAAGACGCAGTCGAATTTGCAATCAAAAGTACCCCTCTAATCACTGAAATTAGCCCAAGTCGTGGAACTACACTCGGAGGTACTGAAATTTCTTTATAAGGTGAATATTTTGGAATTAATATCTAGGATGTTGAGGTTTCAATCGACGGAGCTCCTTGTGATCTTCAATCAGTAAAAGAAACTGAGATAAAATGTACCACTGGTAAAAGAGATAAGAATACAGAAGTAGAGGGTGTTGTTGTGAAGGTTAATGGTAATGTCGGAGTACTAAAAGGAACTAGTTATGACTACGTAGATTTATGGTCTTAATAAAGTACTTGGGGAGGTGAAACACCACCAAGAGAAGGTGATTCTGTATTTATTCCAAAAGGTCAAAAAATTCTGTTGGATGTTTCAACACCCGTTTTATATGCAGTTATGAACGAGGGTACCTTGATTTTTGAGGATACAGATTTAACTTTCGATGCTTATTATTTCGTAAGCAGCCATGGAACTGTAAGAATAGGTACCGAAGATAAACCTTTCAATAGCAGACTTACTATTACTATGCATGGTAATAAAGGTACTCGATTCTTACCTGAATTTGGTAATAAATGCTTTGCCAATCATAGAGGTACAATGGATATTCACGGAACCCCTAGAAAAGTTACTTGGACTGATTTAGCTAAAACCGCTGAAATTGGTGATGATACCATTGAAATTTAAGGTGTTACTGATTGGTAAGTTGGAGAAGTTATTGCTATCGCTTCAACCGATCATCAATAAAAACATGCAGAAAAAAGAACTATTGTATAAATTACTAATGGGAATAAAATTAAATTGGATGCACCTTTATAATATCGCCATTATTCTGATGTTGAAACTTATGGAGATGTTAAATTCCCAATGAGAGCTGAAGTTGGACTCTTATCAAGAAATATTGTATTTAGAGGTCATCCTGATTAAAGTGGATGGGAAAATCATGGAGCTCATTTAATGCATCATCGTGAGGGATCTATTGGACGTATTTCCTATGTTGAATTTACTCATGTAGGTTAAAATCATATTATCGGAAAGTATCCTATTCATTTCCATAGAATTGCAAATTGCCCAGAATGTTATGCAGTAGGTAACGCTGTTCATCACGGTTTCTCGCGTTTAGTAACCATTCATGGAACCAATTTCATTAAAGTTCAAAAAAATGTAGGATATGATATTATTGGTCACATGTATTTCGTTGAAGATGGTGTTGAGACCCATAACTTAATTGAGGATAATCTTGGTATGGTAAATCATGCTACCTTTGCCCTATTTGCTTCAGATGCTCATGTTTCAACTTATTGGATAACTCATCCTAATAATATTGTTAGAAGAAATAGAGCTGGTGGTTCAGAATTCTATGGGTTCTGGTATGAGTTAGTAATGGACTTAACCGCTCCTTCTTATAATAAGGGCACATGTCCATATGGAGAAACTTTGGGAGTATTCGATAATAATATTGCTCATAGTAACGAAAGATTTGGTCTTAGAATTTTTGATTGGTTCCCAAGAGAAGACCCATGTAAATCTGGAAGTAAAGCTATCCCAACAACAATGAAAAACTTCTAAACTTGGAAAAACATCGAAGCAGGGGTCAAGGCATTCCATATTGGAGCAGTTGAATTCAATAACTTCCTTTTAGCTGATAATTAATTGACTGGTTTTGATATAGGAACAGCCAACTCTGCTCCAATTGATATGGCCAAAATTGACGGGGCTCTTGTTATTGGAAAAGGTTAAGGTAATCCTAATCCAGATTAGTGGTACAGAAGATTCAGAGGTATTGTCACTCCTAAAACTAATGGATTGTTGGTAAATAATGTAGAATTCTGGAATATTGACACCAAAATAGGTATGACTACAATGCAATCTTGTAATAGATGTAATATTGGATGCTAATAAAGATCAGGTGGTCTTATTACTAAATTTTCCAATATAAAATATTTTGATTCTGAATTATCAGTCGATTGGATCGATAAAGAAACTGAAATTTATACTGACTTAGATGGAACACTAACTGGATAAACTGATGTTGGAGGAGGAGCCGCATGTAAATATCACGAACATTTGGCTGATGTAAATGAGTGTCATAGAAGAGAAGATTTGGTAGGAAACTTGCTATTTTGTACAAGTGAAGTTCAAGTAAAGAGTATTAAATTAGGAGGACTTGAGAGAGCTGAAATGTTCTAAGACTAAAAACTAAAAATCCTAAGATTAGATAAAGGAAAAGATGTATAAACAAGTCCAGAATCAGATTACACCGTGAGGAGAATGGTTAGAGTTCCTAACGATACACCTAAATTCCTTTCTTTCCCATTCGTTACAGGCTACACTTATCACGTTCATTGGCACATGGCTTTAGATTGGACTAGATTTGTTATGATTCCTACTCCTGTTTGGGAAGAAGATGCTATGCCAGTAGTTATCAGAACAAATTACACTGAACCAAGAGAAAATTTCTTAGTAAAGGTTAGTGGACGCTCAGAAATAAAAAGTTAATCCTAACCTTTAAATGTTGAACTTAATTCTTTTGAAACAGGTGATTATTTCATGGATAAAGGCAGTAATCATTTGTATTTAGGTGCTAATGGAAAAAGTAATAGTAGAGTATAAATTGATATTCAAAGACCTAAAGTTGTAATTAATCAACCAGAGAAAAAACCATCTTGGTAGAGAGAATAATTTACAAGAACTTGGTCCAATGCTACCTAATGGCCTAATGGATAATTACCTGCTCCAGATAAAGAGTACGTTATTAAGGAAGAATGGACAGTTTAACTTGATATTGAAAAAACTCCAAAAATGTCTAAATTGATTATAGATGGAATTCTTGAAATTAATGAAGATAAGGATTACCATAGTATTATTGCTGATAATATTTGGGTAAGATTTGGTGAAATTAGAGTAGGATCTCCTGAAAAAAGATTTAGCAAAAGATTTGAAATTATTCTTACAGGAAAATAATTTGCTCCTATGATGCTTATTGATCATAATGTAGAGGCATCTAATAAGATGCTAGCTGTTACAGGTGCTTTGAAAATGTATGGTGAGGTACCTTAAACTACCTGGACTAGACTTGCAAAATATGCCTCAAAGGGTGATACCTCTATAACTTTAGCAGATGATATCAATGGTTGGAAAACTGGAGATGAAATTGTTGTCGGACCTACAGGTTTTAATCCTAAAGAACATGAAAAAAAGAAGATCAAGGCAATCTCTGGAAAAGAAATTACACTCGATTCTGCATTAGATTACGACCATTTCGGTGATGGCTAATTAACAGTATAATCTGATTATGGTAATGTAGATATGAGAGCTGCCGTTGGTTTACTCACAAGAAATATTGTCATTAGAGGTGATGGATAAGATGATTGGGGTCATAGAATCCTTGTTTATCAAAGACAGTCAGGAAGAAGAATGTTAAGAGGTAATGTTGTTTTAGATGGGGTTGAAATTACAGCAGGTGGTTAAAAAGATACCTTTAAAGCCTCTTTAGATATTCAAAGAATCGCCAAAGGAGAAGAAAGTATCATATCAAAAAGTTCAATTCACTCTGCTTTGGGATGGTGTGTTTTTGCCGAATATTCTAATAGTCTTTAATTTACTGACAACGTTATCTATGATTGTGAAAAATACAATATTAGATTAACTAGTACTAATTATTGGAAAGTCGAACGTAATCTTTTAATGGGAGCAAGAGTTAGACCTGATCTTGTGGGTGCCTCTGTATGGGATCCTGTTATGGGTCTTAGTGCTCATTCAAAAATTAGAAATGCCAAATTTAATATTTTGAATAATCTTGCTGTTGGTATTGAAGGTATAGGTTACGGAGTTTCGAGTCCTCAATGTGGTAGAGCATCAGGCTTTGGACCTAATGAAGCTGGGTCATCAGTTTTAGGTCTTTATGCTGATGGTAATGGAACTGCTAACTGTATTTAAATATCTAAACTCTCTTCTTATAAATGTGGAATGGGTATTTCCTCAGCTGCTAGTGGTGTAGATATTAAGTTGTCAGACAATGCTTTAGTTGAAAATAAGATCTAATTTATGACATGGTTAGGTAAAAATGGAATAGACATTAGTTAACATCATGAAAGAATGTATATTTCTGCTTTAGCGAGACCTGATTGTCCTAAATGCTACAGTAATGCAGAAGATTGTTCTGGATAATTAATGACTTTCTATGCCTAAAATTAAGGAGGTGGAAAAGGTTTCCCAATGAAAGGAGAACCTCCTCTAGGAAATCATGCTGTTTGTGTAGAATCTCCTATTGATTCCAAAACATATAAAACAGACTTGATTATAGAGAACTATAGAATGGAATATAGCGATGGAGTCTTCAGTAAATGTAAAAATAATATTGTTTTTAATTAATTTGGAACAGGACCAGATAATATGGCAGATTAGATCTTGAAAAATGTTGTTTGCAACAACTGCCAAAAAGAATCTTTGGTAAGATTTGGAAATCTTAATAAAGGTTAAGCCAGTTGGAAAGGAGGTTGTGGTGAACTTCCTTGCACAGGTAAACATAATGTAATGGTCACTGATACTGATGGTAAATTTTTAGGCAAAAATGGTATTTCTGTACTAGTTCCTAATAACCCAGGTTTAAGTCATCCTAATTGTAAAAAAGTAGCAGCCTGGAATGGAATGGAATGTGATGATTATGTTTATGGAAAACTTGAATTTGAAAACATGGCTGTGAATAGATTGAGAAGATTAATTGCCCCTGTAAATATTTCTTCTGAATTCAATCATAATATTCTCAATTAATGGATGGAATGGGCATGGGAAGGTGATGAGCCACTTGATAAAAGAAAGCCTAGATTCTGGGGTATTACCGAACTTGATAAAAGAGTAGAATTATAATTTAGAGGTTTATTACCAACTAACTTGATGGTCAAATTCGAAACACCTCTAAATAGAAATGGAAAATGGAACTATAATATTTTGAAATTCGTTCATAAATCCCCTGAAATCACAGAGGTTAGATATTAAAATAAAAAAGTTATTCCATCATACAAGCTTAGTGAAAACAAGGATCTTATGACTGTCAACTAAGAATGCGGAGCTAATATTTGGAATTGGAGAAATTTGACCCTAGAGGTTGTTGTCACAGGTGATCCTAATTGCGTTCTATACTTGAAAAAAACTGATTCCGTCAAAATCAGTGCTAGAATGACTGTTAAAATAGAAGATTTCTTCAATTCTAAAGGAGGAGCTGATATGCTTGACAAATTAGCTGCTTATCTTTACATTGATACAAGTAAAATAAGAATTGCAAATGTTAGAGATGTTGATGCAGAAGAAAATGAATAAGGAGGAGAAACTTATGTATAAGAATTTGACTTTGATATAATAAATAGTGATGAAGATGACGAAGCTGGAGATACTGAAAATCTAATAAATAAAGCAAAAAGTATTGTAGAAAAACTTCAATAAACTTAAGGTTGGAAAGTTATAGGCCATAAATTTAACAAAGTTAACAAATAATATGGAAAATGGATAGGATAATTTTCATAAAATGCATTTAGTTTAGATTAGTAGGACTCAGAGACCTTTGAAAATGTACTTTCAGAAGAATCAAGTATATCCTTTTTGAGAAATACAAATTGAGCATCAAGTTTTAAATTTAAACAATTATTATATTTTTTTATTTCTAATAATTTTAAATAATCTATATTAAATTTTTAAGTAATATTTTAAATTAA